>Ga0116170_10003068_pt1 | contig 15774 bp, 9 predicted proteins | sample AD_JPNHW1_MetaG_FD_89797 | JGI IMG/M metagenome (GOLD analysis project Ga0116170, IMG submission 89797) | Active sludge microbial communities of municipal wastewater-treating anaerobic digesters from Japan - AD_JPNHW1_MetaG | ecosystem: Engineered > Bioreactor > Anaerobic > Digestate | place...
TCAAGTGCCCAAACTTCCATTTCCCCGAAGCGCTGACCACCGAACTGGGCCTTGCCGCCAAGTGGCTGCTGGGTGACCAGACTGTATGGGCCTGTTGAACGGGCATGCATCTTATCATCTACAAGATGAGCGAGCTTGAGAATATAAATGATACCGACCATGATCTTCTTGTGGAATGGTTCGCCACTGCGGCCATCAAACAGGGTTGCTTTGCCCTGAACGTCAACCAGTTTAAGCGGGTCACGGTCGTTGCATTCTTTGAGTTGCTGCATGACGAAATCTTCGTTCTTGATTTCTTTGCCATCAATCATGCGGCCTTTATTGAAAACCGAAGTTGCATATCGGCGGTTCTGCTTTTCAGCAGCCCAGCCAAGGTGAGTTTCGAGAACCTGACCAACGTTCATGCGCGAGGGAACGCCCAGCGGATTCAGGATGATGTCGATTGAGCGGCCATCTGCAAGATATGGCATGTCTTCGACCGGAACGATTCTCGAAATAACGCCCTTATTACCATGGCGGCCGGCCATTTTATCGCCAACGGTGATTTTGCGCTTCTGAGCGACAAAAACACGCACCAGCTTGTTAACGCCATATTGAAGTTCATCGCCGTTGTCTCTCGAGAAGACCATTACGTCAACGATCTTGCCTTTTTCGCCGTGGGGCACAGTCAGTGAAGTATTGCGAACTTCGCGGGCCTTTTCCCCGAAGATGGCACGCAGAAGTTTGTCTTCGGCGGTCAATTCGGTTTCGCCCTTCGGAGTTACCTTGCCGACCAGAATGTCACCGGCTTCAACTTCGGCGCCAATGCGGATGATACCGCTTTCATCGAGATTGCGAAGCGCTTCTTCGCCGACATTCGGAATATCACGGGTAATTTCTTCGGGCCCCAGCTTGGTGTCGCGGGCGTCAATTTCATATTCTTCAATATGGATTGAAGTGAAGACATCGTCTTTGACCATTCGGTCAGAGAGGATAATAGAGTCTTCGAAGTTGTAGCCTTCCCAGGACATGAACGCGACCAGAACGTTGCGGCCCAATGCCAGATCACCAAAAGAAGTAGCTGGACCATCTGCTAGAACGGTGCCGGGCTTCACTTTGTCGCCAATCTTGACGATCGGTTTCTGGTTGATACAGGTTCCCTGGTTGGAGCGAATGAATTTCTGCATGCGATAAACGTCTACTGATTCCTGTTGCAGGCGCAATTCATCGGTTATTGATTTAATGCGGGACAGAAAGGTTATATCGAGGGTCTGACCGGCTTCAATTATGATTTCGCCAGTCAGATCATCAACGATCGTATCCATAACCCGACGACCCTGGAATTTGCGGAAAGTAACTTCGTTGACCTGGATTTTTTCGTCATCTTTGCGGCGGCTGGCGCGTTTGATCTTAACGCATTCAGCATCGACATAGCTGACGGTGCCCGAACTTCTCGAAAGAAGCACGGCGCCAGAATCATGGGCGGCACGTGATTCAAGGCCAGTACCAACCATAGGCGGTTCGGTCTGAATAAGCGGCACAGCCTGACGTTGCATGTTCGTACCCATCAAGGCGCGGTTGGCGTCATCGTGCTCAAGGAAAGGAATGAGCGCCGATGCGACACTGACCATCTGCAGCGGTGAAAACTTGATATATTCGATTTCTGACTTTGGCAGGTAATCAAATTCATAATCATCGCTGAAGTATTTGGCTGGAACGGTATCCTGGGTAATCCGGCCATCATCGCTGATGCTGATATCAGGCTGAGCCACCTTGTAGCGGTCTTCGTCGTAGGCGTCTTTGTATTCCATTTCGCCATAATTGATCATACCGGTTTCTGGATCTACCTTGCACAACGGCGTGGTCAGGAAGCCAAATTCGTCAACCCGGGCATAAACAGCAAGGCTGGCGATCAGACCGGCGTTAGGACCTTCAGGCGTTTCAATTGGGCAGATACGGCCATCGTGGGTCGGGTGAACGTCGCGCACTTCGAATCCGGCACGTTCGCGTTTGAGACCGCCTGGCCCGAGGGCTGACAATCTGCGCTTGTGTGTAAGTTCGGCAAGTGGGTTTGTTTGATCCATGAACTGTGAGAGCTGAGAACTGCCGAAGAATTCATCAACAACCGCCGAGACCGGGCGGGTATTGATGAGAAGCTGCGGAGTATAACTGTCGAGATCGTGGATGGTCATTCTTTCCTTGATGACGCGTTCCATGCGGGAGAGAGAGATGCGGAACTGATTCTGCAGCAATTCTCCGCATCTGCGGATACGGCGGTTGGAAAGATGATCGATATCATCAAGGCGGCCGATGCCATTCGAAAGATCAATCAGGTATCTGATGACACCGACGATGTCTTCGATGCAAAGAACCCGGTCTTTTTTGACCTTGACGGTTTCGAGGCCAAGTTCCTTGATGCGGTTGAAAGTGTCGTCAAAAATCTCGGCGCCCTGTTCAACAAGAATCTCGCCGGTTTTGGTGTCGGTGATGGATTCCCAGGAGGTGCGACCAACCAGGTCGGTGATGCCGAGTTCGACATCAGAGAGTTTGACTTCTGAACATGAGGGGTTGAACATAATGCGGTAACCGCGATTATCTTCGCCGATGCGGATAAACGAGGGAACCTGCAACGCTTCGAGCTGAGCAGCAATGCTCTTTTTGATACGTTTTGAACCTTCAACCATCAGTTCTTTGGTAGCCGGATTGATAATGTCTTTGAAAGCTATCTGCTCAGAGAGGCGGTCAATCAGGCGCAGTTTTTTGTCAAGCTTGTAGCGGCCGACATCGCCGAGGTCATATTTTTTCGGATCGAAGAACAGACTTTTGATAAGGCCGCGGGCATTTTCTTCGACGAAAAGGTCGCCCTGGCGCAACTTGCTGAAAATGGCTTTGAGCGCATCAGTAACGGCGTGATTAACTTTATCCTGGCCTGCAGAAGCGCTAACAGCCTGTTTGTCGAATTTCAGCGAACTGGCAATAGTTTCATTGTTATCGAACAGTTCAAGAATTTTTTCATCTTCAGCGTAGCCAAGTGAGCGCAGGAAAGTGGTTATCGGGATTTTGCGCTTACGATCAAGTCTGACGAAAACAGCGTCTTTCATCAGGTCGAGTTCGAATTCCATCCAGGCGCCGCGGTAAGGAACAATTTTGGCAGAATACATTTTTTTGGCGCGGTTGAAACTGTAATAAACGCCGGGTGATCGGTGCAACTGGCTGACGACAACGCGTTCAGCACCGTTGATGATAAAGGTGCCGCGATCAGTCATACAAGGCAGGTTAACCAGGAAAATTTCCTGTTCCTTGACTTCACCGGTCTGCTGCATTATCAGCTGAACCCTGATATTCAAAGGAATTGAATAGGTCAGATCGCGTTTGCGGCACTGGTCTGGGCTGTGCTTAACCCGAAATGGTGTTTCACCAATAAAGGCGATTTCGCATTCTTTTTCGACGAAACTGCAGTCGTCGAACAGGCACTTTTTGCGCAACTTGAGCTGCGGACAATTCTTACACATCGGCAGACCGAGGCTGTAATCATTGTATTCAAGGCAGAGATTTCCTACGTAGTCCTGAATCGGAAAAACTTCTCTGAAAACTTCTTCCAGCCCCTGTTTATCTCTTTTGCCCGGGTCTCTTCCGGCTTGCAGAAACCATTCGAAAGATTTGAGCTGGATGTCGATGAGATTCGGAATATTGTCGAATAGCCGATCTCTCGCCATCAGAAACTTTTTGGCTACAGGCTGTTGCTTTGTCACCATAATTCTGCCTTGCTCCTTAGATTAGTTACATGTTCTGCTGCGCTGACAACAAAACTAAATGGAAAAGCGGGCATTCTCAATCAACTTGGGAACACCCGCATTTTAGTACGTCGAAATAAGAACCGGAACACAGTTTTCTGGAAATTAAAATATTTTTAGTTGTTAATACTAACAATGCCGGCCGGTCTCCGAAAACTTAGCAATTTATGTACCATTCGCGAAATGGTTCCGGATTATACCACCCAGAATAGCATGAGTCAAGACTTTATTAATTTTTTTTGCAATTAACTCTCAATAAATTGATAATGTCAGACAAATATAGTATAATCCCCGCATGCAAACCAATATAGAAATCACCCGCGCCTTCATGGACACGCCTGATGGCGTGCTGTCTATTCATCAGATTTCCCGCAAACTTAAACTTCCGTATGGAACTGCATACAATCGGGTTCATCTGCTGCATGAATCCGGCATCGTTCAGATTTTGCCCCAGGGCAAAGCCAAATTATGCGCCCTGAACCCCGATAACCCAATGACCGCCAGCTTACTGGCGCTTGGCGCCGCGCAGACAACAGATCATTTTATCAAAAGAAATTTTGCTGCGGGTGATCTGTTAAAAAAGATCCGGCGGGTAGTACTTGATAACGCCCGCGACAGTCTTTACGCCGCGATAATCCTGGCACCAGACCTGCTGACCGTGGCAGCCGACAGTAGCGAAAATAACAAGACCACTCTCGGCTCATCCATGGCTGATGTTTCACTCCCCGGCATGGGTAGTGATTTTCCATCAACAGCTACCCTTGATTTTTTTTACATTAAAGCGTCTGATGATTTTGACGAACAGCGAGTCGAAAACTCCATAACCGCCTTATTGGCGCCTGGAAGCAACATTCGCGCAACCAGCATGACCGTGGATCGCGACACTCTGCTTGGCATGTTCACCGAGAACGAAAACGAGGCAGGACTTGCCGCCTATGCCATGCTTCGTGAAGGCATGCTGCTCTTCGGCTTCGAAAATTTTTATACCCTGATTCTTGAAGCCTTTGCCCGCAAATTGTCGGCCTGACGACTTGGCCGAGGAGGACCCGATGCGCATTCAGAAAAGTGCCGTTGCCGCTTTTATCATTTTCGCAGCCCTTGAGGCCGGAGCCCAGTCTCTGCCCGAAAACCCAGGGCGAAAAACATTCCCCTCCCCTGCCGACCCTGGCAATTCAGCCAGTGAAATGCTTATTCCGAGGGCATCAGCGGTCACCGGTCTGGCCACCGACAGCCCGGCCCTCAAATTTGTTGAGACTGGAGACAAGATGCTGGTTGATGGTCGATATTCCGAGGCCAAAGAAGCATATAGAACGGCTTTAAGACTTGAGCCAATGAATTTATCTCTCTGGTCAGCCTATGATGACAGCGCCGTCTCAGAATACGTCGCCCGCAAGCGCAAAGAAAAGCTGAACCCCTCGATTGAACGCGATATCGAACCGGTCTTCTCGATCAATCGTATCGACAGTTATCTTGAGCTCGATACCCTGTATGTGGTTGGGTCATTGCAGAATCTGTCGCGTGGTCTGCGACAAAAAATACAGTTGACAGTGCGACTTCTCGATGAAAACAAAAGAGAGCTGCGAAGCGAAACAGGAACCTTGCGAAGTTTCGACAAAGGTCTGTTACCCAACGAAAGCTCTCTCTTCGAAGTACCCTTTAAAAGCCCGCCACCAGGGTCGAAGTCATTCAGGGTCGAAGTTACCGCCTGGGAATAAGCCAGGTTCGGTTCATGTTATTTATTCGGATCAGTAAGTCTGACCAGAGTGTGCTGGCCGTCAAAAATCCTGGCAACATGCACCATGGCGCCGACAAACATAACAAAGCCCAGCCAGCGCAACCATGAATTCTCAAGCATGTCGATCATGTCTTTTTTGAATTCTTTCATTTCTTCGGGAAACGCAAACATCAGAACGCCGGTAAGCGCTATGAACGGCAGAGTAATCATCCAAAACATTTTTCTAATGAACCACACTTGTTTGAACCCTCGCTTAATGATGTTGATTTTCATGACTATAGCAAAGTTTATAAAACTTGTAAATAAGCTTTAAAAATTGTATTTATTTAGTATTAATCGCCAAGATGTGCATTCCGGTCAAGATGAATAGCTATTCGGTTATTCAATGCATCGGCCGATAATGAGAGCAGTATCTATTCCTTGCAAGGATTCACTAAAGCATGGGTTGGTTTTCGCGAAAAATTTCTGATCCTGACGAGGCCTTTGAACGCCTTTTGCAAAAAGACAAAAGGGTTTCAGATCGTGCCAAGAGCGATTTTGTCTCAAGCATGAATCATGGTCTCGTCGAGTATCTGCATGATAAATTCGAAGAAATTGATTCTCTCGAAACCCGCATGAAGATTCTTGAGGTCTTTGTCGACTACAAAGACAATCTCAACGAAGAAGACCTCAGGGTTGTGCTTGATCTGATAAGACACCCTGACACACTGCTCCGGGAAACCTTCAAAGAAGTTCTGGTCGGCATAACCGAAGAAAACATCAAGGCGGTCACCGAGACTCTCAGCAACACGCTTGACGCTGACATTCACAAGACAATTCAACATGGCATCGAAAAGTCTGGCATTCTCAAGAAACTCCTTGAAAAGTGGAACGGCTACAGCGTTAAAGAGCAGATCCTTTTTCTTGATGAAATTGTCAGGCTGCAGAACCCCAAAACCTATCCGATTTTCATGGATATCATGAAAGAAGAGGTTGTTGAAGCCAAAAAGGATGAGAAGAGGATTTTGCAGGTCGAATTTTCGAAGCACGTTGACAAGATCAAAAGCCCTGAATTTCTTGATTTGTGCATCAAAGAGTTACCGGCCATAGCCCCCAACATGCGTTACCCGGTGTTCAAATGCCTGCAATTGCATGGCAAGCTCTTTTTCGAAAAAGTTTTCGACGGTCTCGGCAAAAAGAGCGAAGGGTTCAGACAGCACACCCTGAAGCTTATGGAACAGCTTTCTGACCCGATGTCATATCAGTATCTCTTTCCCTATCTTCTTGATCCATTCAAATCGATTCCGCCAACGGTCGCAGACACTATCGGCAAGATCGTTAAAGACTATTGCGAAGAACTCGAAAAAATGGATCCTGCGCAGCGCAAAACCCCTGAAATACAGGCGCAGCTGAAGTATTTCACCACGCCCCTTGAAGAAAATCTGAATGACAGGTTTTTTCAGAGTATCAAACTGATGACCGAATGTCTGCTTCGCCTCGGGAAATACGAGCAGGACGTCATTCTGAGAAATTTTCCCAAGATATATCGTTACAACGAAAACTACCTTAAGAGCTTTTTAAAGGGTTTTGATCCGGTATTACGCAAGCAACTGCTTATTGACGCCTGTTGCTACAAAGAAATCGAAACTGGCCGGACCGCGCTGAAAATTCTTGGCGACCCCACCGAAAACTACATCATTGAGACCCTGAATACGCTGCTGCTCGAACATTTCATGCAGGTTCCCCCCGCGGTTCAGGCTGAAATCATCACCCTGATGATGGATCCAAGATTACAACGTTTCGTAACTGAGGTTCTCTACCACCAGGATCCAACCCTTCGGTCAAGAATTTTGACAATTCTGGGTGAATCAGGCTCGCAGAATGCTCTGCAGATTCTCGAAACCAAACTCCGCGACCCTGACTATTCAGTGCGCCTGACTATTCTAAAGATTCTTGATTTAAAGCATTTTCAGAATAACGCCGGCACGGAAATGCTGCTTAATTTTCTCAAAGATTCAGACAGCAGCATTGTCTTGCAGACCATTGAGCGGTTGAAAGACCGCGATCACCCGATGATAATCAACAGCCTGACCAAGCTTCTGGCCTCAAATATACCAGATATCAAGCAGGCTGGGCATAAAGCCATCGCGTTCGTTACCCGTCGCAAATATATGACCGGCTTCGACAAGATGAGTGAAGAGACGCGCAAGGCAATTGGGCAGTCGTTAATAAAGATGGATTCAACTTTCATGGAAGATATAACCCGCGATCTTTCGGCATCAGACCAGAGAACCCGCGTTTTGTCAGCGAAGATTCTCGAAGTTCTTTGCGACCATATTCCCCCTGAATTGAAAACACATCTGATTGTCGCAATCCAGGACCCAGACCCACACGTAAGGTCAGTCGTCATCATGGGTCTCGGCAAGATCGGCGGGCCTTCAGTTGCAGGCATGCTGGTAGGTTTTCTGAGAGACCAGGACGACCGGGTCAGAGCCAATGCGGTTGAAGCGATGGCCGAAGTTGGCGATATTTCACTTGCCGAAGAGATTCTTCCCTGTCTTTATGATGACAACAACCGCGTCAGGGCCAATTCAATCATCAGCCTCTGGAAGCTTGGTTACTACCAGATTTATGAAGCAGTTATCGAAATGATGCGCCACCCTGACAAATGGATGCGTGCTTCAGCCGCCTTTGCGCTTGGCGAGCTTAAAGACAGCCGATTTTTTCCGATTCTGATTCAGGCAATACGTGACCCTGAACCAGATGTGCGCAGAAATATTATTAAAGCCCTCGGCAAAATAGTTAACCCTTTTATGCTGGCCCCTTACATCAGGCCTTTACGCTTCGACCCTGACGAAAACGTTCGCAAGGAGGTAATGGCGGTTCTTTCAGCCAAACCACCAGCCCCCAACCAATGATCTGGCCATTTGGAAGCAAAAAAGATCCAGAGTTGCTCATTAAAGACCTGGAAAATAGCGATGCTAAAGTCCGTGAAGCTGCGTTTCATGGGCTGATTGCCCACACTTCCCCACAAACAGACCGACTGGTGCTTGCGGCCCTCGAAGCTTTCAATATTTCTTCGAATGACGTTATTCTGCCGCTGATTGATGTGGCCGGCCAACGGGGAATCGATGAAGCGCTGCCGGTTTTCAAGGCACTTCTTAAAGGCAGCGACACGAGACTGCGAGAAAGCGCCTTGCAGGCCATTTCTGCCCTGAAAAACCAGGAAAGCCTGGATATAATGATCACATGTCTTACCGATAGCGACCCTGGCATAAAGCAGAAGGTACAGCAGATCATCATTGAAGAGTTCGGCAATGATGCGATGGGTGCCCTTTTACGCGCCCTGCCTTCCGATCGCAATTCTTCACTATATTTCGAAATTGTGTCAATCATGGAAGAACTCGATATGTTCACGACAATCAGGTCAAATTTTGAACAGCCTGATATACTGATAAAAGAGTTTTATTTTGACACTCTGATAAAGTTCAACCGCCCTGATTTTGTGCCGCTGTATCTCGAATTTTACCCTAAAGCATCACAATCACGCCGTGAAAAGATTGCCCATATTCTTCTCGATTATTCTGTGAAGGATCTGATTCCGCATTTTATGGAACAAATTCGCCATGGTCATTTTGAAGGCCTGCATAATCTGAGCGAGCAGGTTTTGATCGCCAGGTTTGAAGATGCAAAAGAAGAGATTCTCGACTTTGTCTGTGATGTGCATGACACGCGTTTTCGCCTGAAGGTACTGCCCGATCTTCTAAAGAAGATTGATCCGTATTGTTTTGAGAAGGGCCTTGATCTGCTCAAAGATGCTTCAGCAGACATCAGAAATCAAGTTCTAAATGCCCTTACCAGCCTGATAAAGAGAACCTGGGAGCGTCTGAACGACAAAAATGAGCCGAACAAAATGGCGCTTGCAGGCCTATATGACAGTTGGGAAAAGCGTATTTCAGATTTGATGCGTGATCGCGGGGATCTCGCCGATGACCAGCGAAAAAATTCGCGGCGCCTGTTTTATGCTATGACCCAGAACCGTCACTCTCTGATCAGGCCTTTCATAAAAGATCTTTTGCAGAAGAACTTTCATGAAACCTTCTTTTTTCTTAAAGAGTGGCCCTTTGATGAGATTTTTAATCTTTTTCACTGGCTGATCGAAAGCGACTCATCATTTGGTTCGTTGATGTTGACGGCCCTTCAGGGCAACAATGACGACAGTCTGTGGCGTCTTGTTTTGAAACTGGCCAACAGTTTCCCTGACCTTGAAGATCGCGAGACCTTTAAGCGCAATCTGGTAGCACGCAATCGCAATATTGCCATCGAAAAATTTCTCAAAGACCCCGACCCGGATGTCAGGGTTGCTGCAATTGAATTTGCCAGCGAATGCAAGATGAATGGTCTTGTTGAACTATTAAAATCATCAAGCAAAGACCCGGCGCCCCAGGTGCGGTTGACCGCATTAAAATGCCTTAACGATCAACATTTCGCTCAGATTCAGAACTTTCTGGTTGAAGCGTTGCATGATCCTGATGAATCAGTGGCATTCTTTTCCCTCAAACTTCTAAAAGAAGTTTTGCCTTCTGACCAGTTTGCACCAAATCTGGTGCGCTTTATCAACAGCAATTCTGAAAAACTGCGGAATTTTGCCCTCGGAGAAATAGCCACCCTGACCAAAGAGCGCTACAAAGCGAACTTTGCCCGCCTCACCCCGGAAGTTCGCAAACTGGCCGGCAAGGTTATTCAAAAAATCGATCAGAATTTTACCGACCAGGTAATCGATGATTTATCTTCTCTTGACCCACAAACAAGGCTGCAAGCAGCATTGCTTCTTGAAAACATTCAGATTGATGAAAAATGCAAAGATGCTCTGCTTGCAGCCATGAAAGACCCTTCGAAGCTGGTCAGGGCTGCCATTGTTAAAACCCTTGGAGTAATCGGCGATAACAAGCTGATCAAGCAGTTAATAAGCTTCTTTAACGACCCTGATCCGAGGGTTCGTGCCAATACCATCGAAGCAATTGCCACACTTGGCGATCGGCAGGCGATTCAAATACTGCTGCCCTTTCTCGAAGATAACAACAACCGGATTCGCGCCAATGCCCTGGTTGGCATCCGAAAAATCGGGAACTTCAACATTGTGCCGATCATTCAAAAAATGTTGACGCACCACGATGCAAACATGCGTGCCAGTGCACTTTGGGCGATGGGTGAAATCAAAGATCCGAATTATCTCAATTTCATTTTTCCGTATTTAAACGACCGCAACGAAATGCTGCGATTCAATGCCATCAGAGCTATTTCAAGGATAAATCCGCAGATGCTGTCGCAGTATATGCCAATGTTGCGCAAGGATCCCTCGCCCAAAATCAAAAAATTGGTGGCAGAACTAAGCTATAAGGTGCTTTAGCGATGAAAATCACCGGGCGCGAATTTCTGCAGGCTCTTGACGAATTTTTCAGCAAGAGCAATTCAAGCACGGAAATATTTCTTTTATTGATTCTGCCGGCTCTGTTGATCAGCATCGGATTGCTTCTTTATGATGTAAAAAAGAAAAAGGCACAGAATGATCCTTTTTTCAACATGTCAAAAACGGATTTTGAAGTTCTTGAGCATATCCGCCTGCAAAAGGGCCTTGAAGAATTTGATCGCGATTTTTTGATTAATATCGCATTTACCTATTCTATAAAACCAACTCGCATGCTTCTTGATCAGGCAACTTTTGAGCGCATAGAAGAAATGATGACCGAGAAATTAAAAAAGATCGGTGCCAACCCGGCTGAGAACAAAAGCCTGGAATACCTGAAGAGCGTCAAAAGCAAATTATTCAAATAGCCTGGCAATTATCGAATCAGGCTGAAATCAAAGAAGAAACTCCGTTGCGGTTCATTGATTCCGATCAGCGGTGTCGAGAATAATGGTGACCGGGCCTTGATTTTCCTGGGTTATCAGCATATCGGCACCGAATACGCCCTTTGTAACTTTTTTGACGCCAAGCGTTTCGAGTTCAGAGCAGAAACTGATATACATTTTTTCAGCAGGTTCTGGCAGTTCTGCGGTTATAAAGCTTGGCCTGAAGCCATTTCTGATGTCTCCATACAGAGTGAATTGCGAGACCACCAGAATTTCACCGCCACAATCCTTAACAGAAAGATTCATTTTGCCATCCTGGTCGGGAAACACTCTGAGACCGGCGATTTTACGGGCTAGCCAGAGCATATCAGCCTGATTGTCGCCGCGGCCCACACCAAGATAACAAACAAGGCCGGCTTCAATACTGGCAATCTCGCGACCATCGACACGCAGATCAGCTCTATTAACTCTTTGAACAACAGCTTTCATTTTCCCTCCAGCAAAAAAGGCGCCTCGAGGGCGCCTTTTGTTTGCAGACAAAAATCAGTTTTTACTGTGGGCGTGCTGCTTATCACCAGTCATTTCAAACATTACCGGACTGGCAATAAAGATAGATGAATAAGTACCAACTATAACGCCGAAGGTTAGAGTCGATGCAAATCCCTGGATTGAAGCGCCACCGACCATGAGGAGCGAGAAGAGCGCCAGCAGTGTGGTCAATGAAGTATTAATGGTTCGGCCAAAGGTCTGGTTGATTGAATCATTAACGATAACCATGAAACTGCTTTCTTTGGAAATTTTGCGATTTTCGCGAATGCGGTCAAGAACAACGATCGAGTCGTTAACCGAGTAACCAAGGAGAGTCAGAATAGCTGCCAGAACGGTTACGTCGAATTCAATTCCGATGATGGAAATAAAGCCCAGGGTGATGAACAGATCATGAACGACTGCGACGATGGTGCCAGAAGCTGATTGAAATTCAAAACGATAGGCCAGATAAAGCAGAATACCAATTACCGAGAGTATTGCTGCCCAGACACCCTGGTTTTTCATTTCGTCGCCAATCGTGGGGCCAACATTGGAAACTTCAAGGGCTTCGTCAGAAAATGGTGCGATTGCCTTGAGATCTTTAAGAATCTGATCGTGAACTTCAGCTGTTTTTGCGCTGTCAACGGGGGCAGCAGGGTATTGGACGATGAATTCACGACCCTGACCACCGGAAACGGACTGAATAATCAGTTGTTCAGAGGTAAAGTAAAGACCACGGTCTTTTTCGATTTTTTTGAAGTGCTCACGAATCTGGTTTTCGCTGGACTCGTTGTCAAAACGCACGTGAATGATGCTGCCACCTTTAAAGTCGATACCGTAGTTAAGGCCCTTGGCAAACAAAATCATGATCGAAATAATAACCATCAGGCCGGAAACATAATAGAATGTATATCTATTCTTCATTATCTGGACGTTCATAATATTGACCTTTCTCTATCTCAGATGCTCAGAGTTTTGGCATTCGGGCCGCTGTAATACATATCAAGGGCTAGTTTGACACATACAATTGCGGTAAAAACGTTGGCGATCAGACCAATGCCGAGGGTTGTGGCAAAGCCGCGTATCGGGCCGGAGCCAAAGGCGTAGAGAATAGCTACGGTCAGCAGCGTTGTAACGTTTGAGTCGATGATGCAGGCCAGAGCGCGATCAAAGCCAGCATTGATTGCTGCCTTAACCGTCTTGCCAGATCTGAATTCTTCCTTGATTCTCTCGAAGATAATGACATTGGCGTCAACAGCCATGCCAACCGTGAGAATAAGACCGGCGATACCCGGCAGAGTCAGGGTTCCGCCGAAGAAAACCAGAACTGCGAAAATGATCAGGGTGTTGAAGAGAACAGCCAGATCGGCGAAAACGCCAGACATCTTGTAGAAAACCGCCATATACATGACGACAAGCAACGCACCAATAACACCGGCAGACCAACCAGAGTTAATTGATTGCTGGCCGAGGGTCGGGCCGACTACACGGCTTTCAAGAGCAATCAGACTTGCAGGAAGAGCACCGGCTCTCAGAACGATGGCAAGATTCTGGGCTTCTTCAAACGAGAAGCGCCCGGTAATCTGGGCCATGCCACCAGTAATGCGTGACTGAATTACCGGAGCACTGTGAACTTTGTTATCAAGAACGATAGCCAGTTGTTCACCGATATGGGTGCCAGTTACCTGGGCAAATTTTGCAGCGCCTTCGGCGTTAAATTCAAGGTGAACGATCGGTGCGCCCATATCGTCAAAGGCGACTTTGGCGAACTTGAGGTCACGACCGGTGACATCAGCTTTTTTATTGAGCTTAAACCACATGGCCTGCTGCTGTGGACTGGCAGGTTTCATGATGACGATTTCACTGGTGGGATTGATCGGTTCAAGTTGAGCGGCAGTGAGAGCCTGATCGATAACAATATGGAACTGGAGCATGGCAGTATTCTGAATCAGCTGTTTGACTCTTTCGGGGTCTTTAACGCCGGGGAGCTGAATTCTGATACGGTTGCCTTCCTGTGCTTTGATGCTGGGTTCAGCAATACCATACATGTCGATACGGTTTCTGATAATTTCAACTGAGCGTTTAACGGCATCAGCGATACTGTCGCTTTCCTGGATTGAGTTGAGATCGACCTGATAAACGAGGTCGATACCGCCCTTAAGGTCAAGACCCAGGGTGATTTTTTTGCCCGGGAACAGTGAGGTCAGGAAAAGTGGCAGTCTGGCGTAGAGCTTGGAAGAAGCCATGCCGGCCTTCAATTCATCAACAGTTTTGCCAGCAACTCTGATTGATGCGTTGCCGTTTTCATAGTCAGGATTAATAACCCTGGCTTCGAAGCCAGCGTCAACAAGGGTTTTGCGAATCATTTCGGCAACGTTGTTAAGAACGTCGTCGGGTTTCGCGGCGTTTTTGGCTCTGTTAAAAATTTCGGCCATTTTATCGACCTGAATTTTAACAAGAGCTGACTTTCCATCTTCGCCAGCTGAATATTCAAGCAGGCGAGCAGGAACCCCAACCTGTTCATCAGGCGCAATAACGCCAAAAGCGTTTTCCCATATCTTTGTAGAAGGCAGCGTGTAAAACACTGAAAACAGCAATACCGCTAATACTACAATGATTGTGACATTATGTTTACTCTTCATTTACAGAAACTCCCTTGCTGAGGTCGACCAAAGTAGAAACGTATTATATTCAAGGGGGCACAGCAAGTCAACGAATATTTCCCCCGGAGTTAAGAAAGTTACCAAGGCCACTTTTTGGATGGTCTTTAGATTTTTCTCGACCATTCGCCACTTCAAGCGTCAATTTTATTGCTTTAAGGCACAAAAAAGTTTATTCTTGTTTTCAAATCAATGTTCAGAGCGCGAGTATTCAAACAATTTATAATTATTCTGCTGCTGTTTTCCGGCAGCATTATAAGCTTGTTGGCACAAAAACAGATAGGCGCCTCTGAACCCCTCACAAAAAAAGCCAGGGATCACCTTAACCTTTTTCAATACGATGAAGCACTGCAGCTTCTCAGGCAGGCCATTGAAGTCGAACCCGACAACTGGGAACCATGGTTCCTGGCCGGGCGAGCCTTGATGAAAACAAAGAAGGAAGCCGAAGCGGAAAAGTATCTGGTCAAGGCCAACCAGCTTAACCCCGGCGACCTTGAGGTCCAAAAAACCCTGGGAGCCCTTTACATTGCCTTTGCCAAGGCATCCCAGGCAAAAGGGCAAAGTTCTGAGATGACTGGTTTTTTGCATAAAGCCTGCCTGGCCTACCCTGCCGGCACCAAAATCTGGCTGACCCTGCTAGAACAATGGTGGAAGTCCGGAGAATACGACAAAATAAAAAAAGAGGGCGATCTGATCGTCAAGGCAAACGGTCTGGCGTTCGAACAGGGAGACGACAAAAATCTGCAATCAGCTCTGGTTATCGTTGCGAGAACCTGGTATCGCGATGGAGATTTTGCTACCACTGACAACTTCCTCAAGCATGCCAGAAAGATCAAGAATCATAACGAAGAAATGTACACGATTGAGCGCGAATTAAAAAACAAGGCAGAAGAAAACGCCCGCAAACTTGTTGAACAGGCAATGGAGTTTTCAAAACAAGGAAACTACGACAAAGCCCTTGAGTTACTTCAGACGGCCAGCAAGGTTCCCGGTGCCAGGTCTGGCGAAATACTTGAGATGATTGATAAGGTCGAGAAGGAAGCCTCCTTAAAAAAGGCTCTAAGAAGCATAGATTCTCTGATAGAATCGAAGACTTTTGAAGAAGCTCTTGAGAAGCTCGAAGAAGCCTCGCTCAATTTTCCCGAGAACCAGGAAGTTGCATCAAGACTGGCGTCAGTCTCGGCGACTGTTGAAAAGATCAAAGATACCGAAGCCAAAGCCAATTTTGCAATCATCACCGAGAAAA
>Ga0116170_10003072_pt1 | contig 15770 bp, 9 predicted proteins | sample AD_JPNHW1_MetaG_FD_89797 | JGI IMG/M metagenome (GOLD analysis project Ga0116170, IMG submission 89797) | Active sludge microbial communities of municipal wastewater-treating anaerobic digesters from Japan - AD_JPNHW1_MetaG | ecosystem: Engineered > Bioreactor > Anaerobic > Digestate | place...
AAGGCACTAAAAAGTCGCCCGTTCCGGAAGTGATGATAAACTCGCTCGGGATAATCGACGACGCCCATGCCGGCGACTGGCACAGACAGGTTTCTTTTCTCGCCGACGAATCGGTTGACGTTATGCGCGAACGCATGAAGGAGATCACGGCGGGCGATTTCGCGGAAAATATAACCACGCTCGGCGTAAACTTCAAGAACGTCAGCATAGGCCAGAAGATGAAGGTCGGCGGCGCGCTGCTCGAAGTGACGCAAATCGGGAAGGAATGCCATTCCGCCTGCGATATTAAAAAGAAGGTCGGATACTGCATTATGCCGACGGAAGGCATATTCGCCAAAGTTTTAGCGGAAGGCCGCGTAAAAATCGGAGATGAGGTAATAATCTATGAGTGAGATCAAGAACGAAAATAAATTTTTTGAAAGTTACGACTATTTTAAAAAAATATCGGGCGAGCTCGGCATCAAGGAAACCCAGATAAGGTCGGCGATAGAGCTTGCGACGGAAGGCAATACGCTTCCGTTCATCGCCCGCTACAGAAAAGAGCAGACGGGCAATCTTGACGAGACCCAGCTTAAGGACATATTCGACAGATACGAATATTTAAGAAATTTAATGCAGAGAAAGGACGACGTTATCCGTTCCATAACCGAGCAGGAAAAGATGACGGACGAGCTCTTTAAAAAGATCGTCGCCGCCGATAAAATGCAGATACTGGAAGATCTTTATCTTCCATATAAGCCAAAGAAGCGTACGCGCGGAACCATCGCGCGCGAACTCGGCCTCGAGCCTCTATCCCTGCTTATTTCAGAACAGAAAACCGAAAGCGGAAAGCCTGAAGAATACGCGGCCGCTTACGTCGACGCGGCGAAAGGCATAAATACGCCCGAGGACGCGCTTTCCTACGCGATGGACATAATAGCCGAAAACGTGTCTGAAAACGCCGAATTTAGAAACGCCGTCCGCGAGTTTTATAAACGCGGCGGAATTTTGCAATCGGCGAAAAAAGAGAAGCGCGCTTCGAAAAAAGCGGCTGAAAAAGACGATGAGGCCGTTGAAGCGGCCGTAAAAACGGATATGTTCAAGGGGAAAAAAGCCAGCGCGGACGATTTCGCGAATTATTTCGACCATAAGGAATTAATGTCGAAGATGCCTCCGCACAGGGTGCTCGCCATTAACAGGGGCGAAGCCGAAGGCTTCCTCGCGGTAAAGATAACGCTCGAGAAGGAAGACGAATTGGCCGAAATGGGAAACAAAAAATTCGTGACCAATACGAGGAGCGTTTTCACGAAAAATTATTCGGCCTCGGTAGCCGATGGCCTTAAAAGACTTATAATACCATCGATTACGAACGAAATAAGAAACGATATGACGGCCGTCGCCGAGGCGCACGCGATAAAGATATTTTCAAGGAACATGGACGCGCTTTTGATGCAGCCGCCCATATCCAACAAAGTGGTAATGGGAGTGGACCCCGGCTTTCGCGCCGGCACCAAGATATCCGTGATCGACGCGAGCGGCAAGTTCCTGGAATACGCAACCATTTATCCCAATCAGCCTCAAAATGACGTTGAAAAGGCTAAAAAGGTCGTGTCGGCCCTTATCAAAAAACATAAGGTCGAGCTTATCGCCATCGGAAATGGCACCGCTTCCAGGGAAACCGAATCCTTCATCGCGTCCATAATAAGAGAGGAAAAACTCGGCGTAAAATATGCCATCGTTTCGGAAGCCGGAGCGTCCATTTATTCGGCCAGCAAGATCGCCGCTTATGAATTTCCGGATCTCGACGTTCTGGCCAGGGGCGCCATTTCAATAGCGCGCCGCGTTTTAGACCCGCTTTCGGAGCTCGTCAAGATAGATCCGAAGTCCATAGGCGTCGGCGAATATCAGCATGACGTGAATCAGAAGGAACTTGCCGGTTCGCTCGGATTCGTGGTGACCTCCTGCGTCAACCGCGTCGGAGTCAATTTAAACACGGCGTCCTTCGCGATCCTAAAATATATTTCAGGCCTTAACGAAACCCAGGCCGTGTCGATCGTGAAATTTCGCGACGAAAACGGGAAATTCGCTTCCCGCGGCGAGCTGAAGAAGGTCCCAAAGGTCGGCGCGAAAACATTCGAGCAGGCCGCGGGGTTTTTAAAGGTGCCGGAATCGAAGAACCCACTGGATAATACGTGGGTGCACCCCGAATCTTACTCCGTCGCTTCTAAAATAATTGAAATGAAGGGGTTGAAGCTGACCGAACTTAACGGTCCCGAAGGACTTTTGAAGCTCAGGACGGCATTTTCCGCGGTCGACGCTCCATGGATGGATAAGGCCGCGGCCGATCTTTCAATTTCGGGCCAGCTTCTCGCCGATATAGTAGAGGCCCTGAAAAAGCCCGGTCTGGACCCGCGCGAAGAGCTTCCTCCTATACTTTTGAAATCGGACGTCCTCTCCATCGGCGATATAAAGACCGGCATGAAGCTTATGGGGACCGTAAGAAACGTGGTCGATTTCGGAGCGTTCGTCGATATAGGCGTGAAAAATGACGGGTTATGCCATATTTCACACTGCGCGGACAAATATATAAAACACCCGATGGAAGTTTTAAAGATAGGCGACATACTCGAATTCACCGTAATATCGGTGGACATGGATCGCGGGCGCGTATCGCTTTCGCTTAAAACCAATCCGTTCGAGGATTTCGCCGGGAACGCCGCGCGCGGCGGCGCGGCGGGCGACAGGCACCAGTCGAACGGGCCGCGGGCCGGCAGAACGCCGGCGGCTAACGATAGACCCGCGCCGGTCCAGAAAAAAGGGCCGGTTACGCTTGATAACCTGTCCGAAAGATATGAGGACAGGATGAAGGACAATTTCACTTCGTCTCAGATAATCTTCAAGCCTTTGAAAAAATAGAAAGCGGTTAAATGTATAAGTACGCGGCAGTTTTAATGTATCATCATATCGGCGATCCGCCTCCGGGCGTGAAGCTCTGGGCTTTGTACGTTTCAAGGCTCAATTTTTCATTTCAGATGTGGTACCTTAAAACTTTCGGGTATAACGTCGTTTCACTTCAGAAGCTTTTCGAGGACCTCGAGGCGGGGCGCGAACTCCCGCCTTATACGGTCGCTCTCACTTTCGACGACGGGTTCGCCGATTTTTATCAGAACGCCCTTCCCGTTTTAAAAAAATACGCGCTTCCCGCGAGCGTTTTCATGGTGACCGGCCAGGCCGGGGAAAACGCCGATTGGGAGGATATAGCGCTTACCGGGACCGGCCGGCTTATGAACGAAGGCGAGATCAGGGAAGCGTCGTCGCTTTCGCGAATATCGTTTTATCCGCATACCGCGACGCATAAAAAACTTTCGAAATTGACGAAGGAGGAGGCCGCGGCCGAAGTGAAAAAATCGTTAGACGCTATTGAATCGCTTACCGGCTCGCGCCCGCCGGTCTTCGCCGCGCCGTACGGGGATTATAACTCCGAAACTCTTTCCGCGCTTCGGGAATGCGGCATAAAATACGCCGTAGGGACCGATAACCGCGCCGTCGTTTGGGGCAGGGAACCGCTTTTAGAGCTTCCACGCGTGATCGTCAGGCGCAATAACCATATTCCGGGTTTTATATATAAGATGTTCAGGATCTTCAAAAATGGTAAATGATCTCGAAAAATCTCTGCGAAATTCAATAATTGACGGCGTTTACGCCCAGTCAATGAGCACGCTCACGGCCGGACTTTTTCTTACGGGCTTCGTCATGGCGCTTGGCGGGAACAGCTCGCACATCGGCGCGGCGTCCGCCGTTCCGCTTGTAACCAATGTTTTTCAACTCTTCGCTTCATATCTCATAGAAAAAACGGGCAGGCGGAAGTCCATATGCATAAACGCGTGCCTCATCGCGCGCGGCCTGTGGATCGCCTTCGCCGCGATTCCTCTTATCTACATGTGGGGCGGCGTTTCCGGCGAAAACCTCATCTGGACGTCCGTGCTTTTTTATTTCCTGATATCCGTCGCGAGCGCATTCGCCGGAATATCATGGCTTTCATGGATGAAGGACCTGGTTCCGCCAGAGCGCCGCGGAAAATATTTCGGTCTGCGCTCCGCCTTTACTTCCGCCGCCGGGCTTATCGTAGGACTGGCTTTCGGCCGCTTTCTCGATGTCATGAAAGGATATGGCGAGAACTATTATCTCTGCGGTTTTTTTATACTTTTCATGACCGCTTTCGGGTTCGGCATGGCTTCCACATATTATCTTAAAAAGGTCGAAGAACCGGACCTGCCCGCATCCGTTGACGCCCGATCGATCTGGTCCTTTCTTTCGATGCTCTCTCTCCCGTTCAAAAATCGCAATTTCAGAAAAGTCATGTATATAAACATACTCTGGACGTTCTTCTGCCAGATGGGGTCGCCTTTCTTCAACTTATTCATGCTGCGCGACCTGAAAATTTCCTTTACCATGATGGCCGTGTACGACGTGGTGAACCTCGTGGCCAACATCTCAATGTTTTCCGTGTGGGGCCGGCTTTCCGACCATTTCGGAAATAAGTCCATACTTCTTATAACAACTTTTTTTGGAGCCTTGCTTCCGCTTATAATGGTGTTCGCGAATATTTCCAATGCGGGTGTTTTAGTGCCGCTGTTCGAGTTTACGACCGGGCTTATGTGGAGCGGCATAAGCCTGAGCACTTCCAATATATTTCTCAAACTCGCTCCGTCGGAACATGGCTCCGTTTATCTGTCATTAAACTCGGCGCTTAACGGGCTGATCGCCTCTGTCGGTCCGGTGCTTGGAGGGTTCATGGCTTACCAGATGAAGGATACGAAACTCGTCATCGATTTCGGTTATTCGTGGCTGCCGGCGGCCAGCGGACTGCGCTTTTCGCAGACGATAATAAACCTTCAGTTCATATTCATCATTTCAGTGATATTGAGACTTGTATCGGCATATCTTTTCGTATACGTGGAGGAACCCGAAAGCAGGCCGTTTAAAAATCTGGCCCGCGTTCTCACCCATGGAAGGGGCTTCGCGCCCACCATCCTCTTCGCGTCGATTTACGAGTCCGTTTCGTCCGGCCTCGAACAGCGCATCGGGAAAATCGAACACGGCGTTGTCGATCGCGTGCGGCACATAAGGCAGAACGTTTTCAAGGGCGACGGAGCTTTGGCGCAACGGGAAAAACCGCTGGCGGAAAATGAAGTAAAGGAAAATGCGAAAAGCGTTCCGAAAGTTTTTGAAGCCGGAAAAAAGGAAGACAGGGAATATAAGCAAGATAAGGAAAGCGACGGAAAAGCCGGAAACGGAGAAGCGGCGATGGGCTCGAAGCCCGTGAAGGAAAACAATAAGGACGATAAAAATCCGTCCGGGAATAACGGAGGAGAAGGCAAGCTATGATGAACGTTTCGGATCTTTTAAAGGGCATGACGGACGACGAAAAGATCGGCCAGCTTTTTATGATAGGCATAAAGGGCGGGGAATGCGATCCCGACGCGATAGACATGGTTAAAAATTACGGCGTGGGCGGAATAATACTTTTCGCGAGAAATATCACCGGCGGCGATCAGGTGAAAAAACTTATAACGGACCTGAAGTCGCATTCTAAACATCCCCTTGCCGTATCGATAGACCAGGAAGGCGGACTTGTTTTAAGGCTTACGGCCGGCGCCACGGTCATGCCTGGAAACATGGCGATAGCGGCCTGTCCTGAAAGTTCGCGGGGCGAAGTGTGCGAAACATGGGGGCGCATAGAAGGCGAGGAACTTAGAAACCTCGGATTCACGCTCAATCTTGCGCCAGTTTTGGATATCAACAGCAATCCGCAGAATCCGGGCATCGGCGCCCGTTCCTTTTCCGATCAGCCTGAACTTTGCGCTGAAGCGGGGTTTGATCTCATATCGGCCGTTCAGCGAAACGGAGTTTCCGCATGCGCGAAGCACTTTCCTGGGAAGGGCAATGCGGCCGTGGACGCCCATCTGGATCTTCCGGTCATAAACGCGTCCATAGACGAATTGAGAAAATTCGAACTCGTGCCATTTAAAAAGGCTATCGAAGCCGGCGTTGACGCCGTCATGACCGCTCATGTAGTGTTCCCGGGAATACCGGGTGAAACGCTTCCCGGCACGCTTTCAAAAAGATTGTTAACGGACCTTTTAAAAGTCGAATTGGGATTCGGCGGCCCGGTCATAACCGACGACATGGAAATGGGCGCCATCGCCAAATATTATCCGCAGGACGAGGCGTGCTTTCAATCGTTCATGGCCGGCGGCGATATAATTTTGATATGCCATACGAAAGAGCTTCAGTTAAAGGCGATAGAACTTTTCAAGAAAAAGCTCGCTTCGGGGGAACTCCCGCGTCCGAGGCTCGACGACGCCTGCCGGCGGATACTCGGCATGAAAGCTCGTTTTGAAAATTATCCGGCGGCAAAAGCGACCGCGGCGGTAAATTTTGAAAATAACGCGAAAGATTCGCTCGCGATATCCGAGCGCTCCATAACTTTGGTTTCGGAAGGGAACGGCGCCCTGGCCGCCATAAAAAAAGGCGATTTCAAGAAGCTTTGCGTGTTCGAACCGAAATTTTCCGCGATAACGCAGGTTGAAGACGTGGAAGAGCGATCGCCGCTTTTTTCAATGCTCGCCGAAGAATATAAAAACGCCGATGTTACGCACACGATATTTTCAGTTAAAATAGAGGACTCCGAAGTTGAGCGCATCGTCCGTGAAGCGGAAGGGGATATCGCGGTCATAGTCACGTATAACGGCCATCTTTTCAGAAAACAGATCGCCCTCGCGAATAAGCTCATAGAGAAGTTTCCGAAATCAGTCGTCGCGGCGGTCAGAAACCCTTATGATCTGGCGCTTGTCGATCCGAGAGCCTGCCGGATAGCCACGTACGGTTTCAGAAAAAATAATATGGCGACGCTGTTTAAAGTCCTGGCGTCGCGTCTTTCGCCCGCCGGAAAACTTCCGGTTTCATTTGAAAAAGTATCCGTTTGATATTGACGAAACGGCTTTTTTCATTTATCATAATATCAGGTTTTTTAAAATGAATTTTTTTGAGATACCTGATATTTTTTTATTTAATGGAACAATTTTTTAAAAATATTAGTATATTTAAAGGCTTATTTATTTTAAATAAGCGTGTTTTGGATTTTTTTTAAAAATAGAAAGGGTGGGAGCTCAGATGCTTATATCCGAATTTACCAATAACCGCAATGTTAAAAGGTTTTTAAAATTACTGTCATTGACGATGATCTTTACGATCGTCATGATGGCCAGCGGCGTTAACGACGTTCTTGCCGCGCAGCAAGAGGCCGCCAGAAGTAAAACGGCCGTCTATGAACAGATGACGGTCGCTTATAACAATTATGTAAACCTGTTGAAGGAAGGAAAGGAAAATTCGCCTGAAGGTTCCGTCGCTTTCAACAATTATGTAAACCTGAAAACTGAATATGAAGCTCTCAGCGGTTCCTCGGCTTCGGGGAATGCCGCCATAGAAGCCGCTTCCAACTCCTCTTACGCCGACGTCGCGGCCGGCATAACAGCCAAGGGGCAGAGTCTTTTTGAAAAACTTCTGGCTAAGTTCAAGACTGAAGTCTTGCCGGGCGGAAGTCAGAAACAAATGTCGCTCATGGAAAAGATCGCGTGGGGGCTTGGAAAGTCCATAATTCCCACGGCGGTCGTACTCGCCTTCGCGGCTTTCGCGCCGTTATCGCTCGGCTTTATGATCGCGGGTTCCATGCTCATAGCCGCCGTCAGCTCCGGCGTCCTGACATATCTTTACGAAACCAGGTCTAATTCTTTCCGCGAGAAAAAGAAGAGCGGAATGGAAATATTAAGGGATGTTAGCATTTCGGCCGTCTCCGACGGCATAATGGCGCCGTTTACCATGGCCACGGCGGGGCTGGCGTCCACATTCGGGAAGGTGTCGTTCAAGGTGATCCTGCAAAATGCCATCAAGGGCGCCGGAATCCAGTTTGCGGGCCAGGCGATTTCCGCGGGCGCCGGCGGTCTGGTAAAGCATGAATGGGCTAAAAATTATTTCCATTACGAAGAAAAGATCCAGCTTCTCCAGGTTGAAGCCGGCCAGATAATTTCATCGCATGCCGTGCCGGGCTCGCCGGAACTTACTCAGCAGGAAAAAGACCGGCTCGCCGCGATATCTCAGGAGATCGCGGATATGAAGGCGCAGGATTATAACGTCGATGATTTTCACAAGGACATACAGCGCGCGGCGCTTTCTGCGGCCATTTCGGGCGTCGTCGGGACTACCGCGACGGCGATGGCGGCTAACTCACGCGCTGCCAATCTGGCTTCGATAAAACTTTTTGGAAACACATCGCGCGCGGGCTCCATAGCCAACTGGGTCGCTTCGAATCCCGTCGCTTTTTTACAGGGCACATCCAGGGCGCAGCTCGAAAAACATTATCTGGCCCAGGATATAAAAGAAGCTACGGCCGAACGTAATAAATTCATTCCGGGAACTACCGTATATAACTATTACAACAACGAGGTCGTAAGGCTTCAGGCTAAATCTGATTCCATTAATCCCCTCAAATCAGGACTTGAATCTGCCGTAGTGAATTTCGCCGTGCAGAGCGTCTCCATGGGCGTCGCGATCGGAAAAGAAAAAATCATAGATAAGCCAAAACGCGATAACGCGGCTATCCAGGAACGCTATATGGAATCGAATAACCAATGGCAGAAGGCTGCCGAGTCGCGTCAGAAGATCAACGAATTTAAACAGGAAAATCAGCCAAAACCTGAAAACTATACGGATGTCGCGAAATATCTTAAAGACAAGTCAGCCTTCAATAAAACCGTCGATAAAATGGAGCGCGAAGCCTCGAAAATCGAGCTGAAGGCACTCGATGCGCAGAGCCTGCCCGAAAACAAAAAAATGCTGGAAGAAGTGAAACAGCAATATTACAAGGAACAGCAACTCGACAGAAACCTTGAATACTCCAGAATCCTCGGCCAGGACAAATATCTCTCGGCCTTCAAGGAAAAAATGAAAGTCCAGAACGAAACTTTTAAAAACATGAGCGACGCCGATCTCACGGCTGCGGCTAAAACCGAGATAAGTCGCCAGAACCAGCTCGCTTTGGATAAGTCGAAAAAAGAGCTTGAGATCATAGACCAGAAATTGGACGCGGGCCGTTACGTCAAGGGAAAAGACGGCAAGAACGCCGAGGCGCCTGAAGCGCTTCGCGAATACATTGAAGGCGGCCGCGAGCTTACCAGCAAGGAAATGCGGACGATAGAATTTCAGGCCGCTAAAATATCCCCTTCCGCTTATAAAGCGAAACTTGTAAACGTTAAAATAGACGAAATGCGCGTGAACGGCGCTACCGATTCACAGATCGTGAACGCTTCGGATAAGATATACGCCGAAGCCGAAAAGCAGATGCTTGAAAGATACGGCAATAATTGGGGAACCGTAATGTATTCCGAATTCGCGTCCCGCCAGCTTTCAAATCTCAAGTATGACGATGAAGGGAAAATGAGCCTCTGGGAACAGCTGAAAAAGCTCGTCGGGAAAGCCCCGGTCCAGGCTGAAAGCGAATTCGTCGACCACTACCGCACCGAGGTGAATTCAGCCATAAAAGACCAGCTCATGCCGCAGGACGGAGTTGTCAGCGCCGCCGACGGAGATCTGGGCGCGCTGTTTATAAACACTTCCGCTTCCACCCTTTTTGATAAAGTAGTCCTCGATGAAGGTTCGTCGAGGCTTTTCGATACGACCTATAAGGGCGTTAAAACCACGGTCACTAAACCTATCAGCAACATAAATCAGAACGTCGTAACGCCCTCGGAAATGACGATAATAATGCAGAACCGCTCCAAAGCCACCGAAAGCGGCAGAATTAAATAACGACAGATACACATAAAGGAAAGTGAAACGATTTGCGGAATTATATCGGAAAGTTAAACGATCTGAAACTTGGGCCGGAGGTTTTGAAGGAGCTTTCGAGTTTTCTCGAAGGGCTTTCGATGAAGATGGCGGATGATGATTTTAAATGCTTCGTTTTATACGGCGACGTTTTGAAGGAAGATTTTTCGCTCGAAAATTCGCCGGTTAATATTCTTATAATCGCTTCGGAAGTCACCGTCGCTCTTCTGGAAAGGATCCAGCCGATCGCCGCCAGGGCCATATCTGAAATAAGGCTCGAGCCGCTTATCGTGACCTATGAGGAGATGGTGTTGTCCGCCGATGTATTTCCGGTCAAATATCTCGAGATCAAAAAGAATTACAGGATACTCGAAGGCGACGATCTTATCGCCGGGTTCGAGATTCCTGCGGAAAACATAAGGCTTCACTGCGAACAGGAAATGCGCAGTTTTTCATTGAAATTAAGAAACGATTTTTTAGCGTGTTATCCGGACGCCGGAAAGCTCGGCAATACGCTTTTCAGATATATCCCCGACCTTCTTTCCCTGGTCAAGTTCTTCGCCGAATTCACTTCCGGCCAGAGCTTTCCGAAGATCGCCGATTCGCTTAACTTTATTAAATCGCGCGGCGTCGCGATCGATCCGCTGAGCGAGCTTATAGCCATCAGGAAAAGTCAGAACCCTCCGGGCGCGGCGGAACTCAAACAGAATTGCGGGCGGCTTATAGAATTTATGAATAATCTTACAAAACTGGCCGAATGACGGCTATTACTTATATTCCTTCAACTTCTCGAGATAATTAAAGCTTTCATATATTTTGTGCGTTAAAAGCGGTTTCGCCCAATCGGGGAAGCCGTTTTTAACGAGCGCCTCAGGCGCGAACTCGGCGTGGGAGGATATCAGTTTTCCGAGGTCGTTGATTTCGATCACGAGCATTTTGCCTTTTTCAACCTTCTGACGCGCGAGAGCGGCGTTCCCGCCGTCCCCTGAAATTTCACATTCGCCTGTTATAGCGGCTATTTTAATTATGTTAGCGTTAGACGATTCAGCCGGTTTGGCTGAGAGGGAAAATTCGCCTTTTGTAGAAGCCATTTTAACGAAGTTTCCAAGCCTGATATTTGTTTGGCCGCTAAGCTGCTCGCATTTAATGAATGCCTCGCCGGCTTCCATTTTTATATCCGCGACGTTGACGAATTCCATTTTGGTTTTCTTGTCCAGAAACATTACCGTTCCGTCGTTGAGCTTGAGCGAAACGCTGCCGCCTCGAGTTTCGACGACGCTTCCCATTTTTACGAGGGTGTCTTTGTAAACCGGTATTTTTTTGTCGCCGTATATGGAGATGGCGCTTCCGAGGCTTTGTTCGAAAAGGCTTATAAATTCTCCCATGCAGCTTGCGCCCTTTCCGAGGAGCTGGTCGTTTGACGGCTGAGGCAGCTCGGTTTTGAACATGAATGTTTTTAAGAGCGTGTTGGCGTCATCGTCCGCTTCCATCATATCTGATTTTTTTGGGTAGTAAAAAAGTATTAAAAAGATCTGGTTGGATGATGCCTGCGTTTTTTTCATATCCCGCGCGAGTATGACGCGAAAGTTCGACATGTCATGCTTGTCTTTATAAAAAATATCCTTGAAATTTATGTCGTTATAGGAAAAATTCTGCTTTAAAAATATGATGCTGTCCGTGTCCGCGGTTATTTTTCCGAGGATCTTTTCGTAAGCCTTATCCAGCTCGTCGGTATAGGTTGGTTTGTCAAGACGGCAGATGCTTAAGAGCACGTTCTTCTCGCTGTCCTCTAAAATGAGAGTGAGATCGGGAACGATATTGAAGAAGAATTTTTCGTTGAGCGGACTTTCAAACCAGCCGTTATTACTGAGTGAAAAGTTAAAACCAGCGTTTACGTCGACGAAATGAGCGCCGGCCATCGCGCCGGGCGCAATTGCAAAAAACGATGACATGGAGATCACTATTAATAAACAGTTAAGCAATAAGCTTTTTTTCAGCATAAAATTCACTTCTTTCATAATATTTATGATTTATTTTAAGTTACCTTTTTCCGCCAAGCATGAAATAGACTATTACGAACGCGCCGAATAGAAAACGGTATACGGCGAACGGTTTGAAACTTCTGGTCTGTATATATTTGAGAAGAAAACTTATCGCGGTATAGCCTACGAGCGCCGAGGTCACGACTCCGCCCGCGAAATGCAGGGGGGCGATATCGCCAAACCCCGTTTTCATTATCTTTACGCCTTTCAATATTCCGGCGCCGAGGGTTATCGGGATCGCCAGCAGAAACGAGAAGCGCGCGGCCGCTTCGTTATTCAAGCCCATGGCAAGCGCCGAGGTCATGGTTATGCCTGAGCGGGAAAAACCCGGAAGCAGCGCCAGAGCCTGCGAAAGGCCTATTAAAAACGATGATTTGAGCGTGACTCCTTCCAGCTTGATGGATTTTTTTCCGTAACCGTCGGCTGCCATCAGGAGGGCTCCCATTATTATCAGGAACATCGCGATCAGATTCGGCGAATTTCGCACCTGGGTTTCGATGACCTCCTCGAAAAGTTTTCCCGCTATGGCGCCCGGGATGGTGGCTAGTATTATATAATAGCATAGTTTTTCGTCGAAGGTTTTTATCGAACGGGTTTTCAGCGTATTGAAAAAAGCCTTTAAAAGCCTGGTTATATCGTTTCTGAAATATACGACGACTGCCGCGAGCGTCCCCATGTGAAGCGAAACGTCGAAAGTCTGGCCGCAGTCGGGCCAGCCCATTATTTCCGGGACCAGTATCAGATGCGCGGAACTGGATATCGGCAGAAATTCTCCAAGGCCCTGTATGGCGCCAAGAACTATAGCGTGATAAAATTCCATTAAATGATTTCCTCCGTGTTTTTAGTGCGAGCGGATGCCTTGTGCGCCTTCATAAATTGGTAAGCCAATTTTTCTTCCGGCGAGCTTATAATGTTTTTGGCTTCGAGCGTCGCCTGGTATGTCTCGTGAAGCCGCGAGTATATTTTTTCCGGGTCGATGATTTTCGAAAGCTGTTCATGGTGTAGCTTTCCAAAGTCCTCTTTCCGGAGCAGGTTAAGGTTTCTGTCATATTTCGCCTGCAGGAAACATCTTAAAAAATCGAAGATATTATTGGGTTTTACGTCCAGCGAATCGTTTATGTAGCGGCCGGTTTCGTCTTTTCCGCCCCAGTGCGCCCAGAAATAAAGCAGACTCGCGGCGTCATCTGGAAAACTCTGATAAATCGGTCCGGCGTCGGCGGCCTGGCGTATCCTCGAAACTACAAGAGCGGCGAGCTCGGCTTCGTCCTCGATGGAAAATATCCTGTTCTGTTCGCCTTTGTCGTCGGTCGTGCGTATCCATTTGAAGCATTCCAGGGCGAAGGGGACGGGATCGCCTTCGGAAATAACTGCTTTAGCTATATTTAACCTGTCCTTGACGAAGGCTATTCCGCGTATGAACTGGCCGATAAGTATTCCGGCCTGTGAAAAAGCCGTGGTGAAGGAGAACATCGTTTCGGGACGCGGGAATATTCCCCCCAGTTTTGAGAGCGCGACGGCCAGATTTTTAATGTCGTCCGGCAGGATCTTTTTTTCCTTGCGCATCAGCTTTAAAACGATTTTTTCAGGGCTCTTTTTTTCGGCCAGTTTTTTGAATTCCGCCGTTATCTTTTCAACGCTCTTTTTCGCGATCTTTTTAATGAAGGTCTCGAGTTCGGGATCGGAAACGTCATCGTCCGAGGTTGTATATGAAAAGAAACTCGTGAAGCATTCTTCGGAGCATATTCGGCGTTCGCGGGTCCATTTATCGTCCCACTCGGCGCCGTAATGATAGTTTTCGAATATTCCGCAAAGCCTTGGAAATATTACTTTTAAAAGGTATTTCGCGGCCTCGGTTTCCTCGGTTGTGAGCCCGGCGAATCCGCGGCCTATTATTTCGAGGCTGCGCTGTTTTATCATTTGTTCGGAGTTGTCGTAGATGGTCTTCGTGCCAAGGAACACGTCGGGGTTTTCACGTATCGTGTCGTAAAGTTTCGGATAAAAGACGCGCACTCCTTCTATGAGCATAAGATCGACCGGATTTACGTGCCCTTTGAGTATAGGAAGCGAAAACCCGATAACGTTTCTATAGCACTTGGCAATGCGCGGCGTGTGAAGCCTTATTTCGACTCCGTAAACGAAATGTATTACGAACGCCTGCGCCTGTTCCTCGCTTAATTTTATTCCCGATTCCTTTAAAACCTCATCTATGCCGTCAAAGAAAAATTTCCGAAGCGCCAGTTTGTCGGCGGCCGGAAGATAGAGCGGGACCTGTACTATTTTTTCGAGGAATTTGCGGCCCGAGTCACGGCCGCCTGAACCGTATTTTTCGCTCAGCGCCGCCGAGACCATTTCCTCGTCGAACGCCAGGACGTATGCGGTGTAAGCGAAATCGGCCGAGAGTTTGACGAGTTTGAAAATGCTCTGGATTTCATTGCGGTCGAGCCGGTCTATGTCGTCCATTAATACGACGATGCGCTTGCCCTCTTCCTTTAAAAAATTTTCGATGCGCTGCTTTATTTCGTCGAGTTCTATCGTCGAAAGGGATTGCGCCGCCGACTTTAGCGATTCGCCCGGCGAGAATTCGAGCATGAAAGGAATGGAAATATTGAACGGCGTAAGCATACTGGCGTAATTGGCGATCCATTTGCCTATTTTTTCCTTGTAGGTTGAAGTGGATTTGCCGAGCGCTTCCGAAAGCGATTTGAAAAAGTTCTGAAGCAGATGCACTTCGTCGTTGAAACGCCATGGATTGAACCTGATGCAGATTATATTGGGCGATTTCGCGAGTTCGCGGTCGATGAAATTTAAGACCGTGGTTTTTCCTTCGCCCCATGCTCCATATATGGCGACGACAATGCTGCTTGGATCGATGCGCGAATCGATTGTCTTGGCGACCCTCTGAGCGAAGGAACTTCTTTTAAAGCGGTCGTAAGCCGGGTCGTTGACCGGCGAATCCGCGGCGAAGAAGTTCTGGAAATCAATGCCTTCAAATGGCCTGTCGTCTTTCAATTTTTTGCCTCCGTATAAGTGGGGAAAACATCTGGTATTATACTTGAAAATAAAAAAATAAACAATCGTTATTTAACGTCCGGCATTAAGAATATCTACGAATTTTTTAATGATGCGATTTTCGTCGAAGAGACTCGCGTCCTGAATAACTCCTCCCGCCATGTCGCGATGGCCGCCTCCGAAGCCTATGCCGTCTAGCGTCTCGCGTATGATTTCCGCCGCGTTCCATTTCCGCTTTTCGCTTCTTACTGAAAACGATATTTTAGATCCGTTTTTGGCGCACAAAACCACGAAACGGATTTCGTTTAGAGAGAGGAAAAAGTTCGCGATTATTCCCATAAGGTTCTGGTTACAGCCTTCGGGGAAATAACAGAAAGCGAATTCGTCTTCTATTTTTATAGCGTCGATGCCATGCTTGAAAAATTCAAGGTCTTTTTTTTGTATATTGTTTCTGAGCGTGTAGTTGACGAATTCGTTATCAGCGTTTTCCATGAGTTTGAAGTACGCCTTGGCGTCATTTGGCGAGGCGCCCCGTGTGAGAGAGGATGTGTCGATGCCTATTCCGATCGAAAGGGCGGTCGCGGCGCTTGAAGGTATCTTGACCTTTAATTTTTCAAAGTATTGAAAAATCAAGGTGGCGCAGGAGCCGAGCCGGGGTTTTATGTCGCAATACATAAGGCCGGGCGGCGCTTTAGTTTCGTGATGGTCCACTACCGCGATTATTTTGCCGGAAAGACCGTTGATGTTGTGATTAGCGGCGACGCCATCCACGGTTATTATGGACGCGTCCGCCGCGGTTTCGTAATAGCCTGTATGCCTGATTTCAATTCCGAGGCGCTCGATCATCTGGCGCAG
>Ga0116170_10003075_pt1 | contig 15755 bp, 12 predicted proteins | sample AD_JPNHW1_MetaG_FD_89797 | JGI IMG/M metagenome (GOLD analysis project Ga0116170, IMG submission 89797) | Active sludge microbial communities of municipal wastewater-treating anaerobic digesters from Japan - AD_JPNHW1_MetaG | ecosystem: Engineered > Bioreactor > Anaerobic > Digestate | place...
GACGTTCGCGGCGGAAGAACATCCGCCCGCCTCGATGGCGCTGGAAGCGCTTCCCGAGCGCGGCGCCCCGGTCCTGTTGTGGGTTCCCGACCCGGACACGCATCTTTCGGAAAGACTGGCCAGGCTTCCCTTGCTGGCCGGGCTTGCGATGGATGTCGTCCTGTTCGATTACAGAGGCACCGGTCTCAGCGCCGGAAGCTTCGACAGCCGTGCAATGCCGGCTGATCTGGACGGGGTCTGGAACAAACTCACGAAAGATCACGCCCTGTCGCCCGGCTCGATCATCCTGTATGGGGAAGGAACCGGGGCATGGCCGGCAGCCGCGCTGGCTTTGCGTCACACACAGAATATCGGCGGACTGGTGCTCGAAGCTCCCGCCGCATCGCTCGTCGATCAAATCGAAAATTACATCCCGTTTCTGGGTCGGCTGATCGTCCGCATCGACACGCCTGTCCTGCCGTCCGCCGAGAAATATCTCGGCCCGCTGCTGTTGTTCCATCGGGCCGATGCCTCTCGTGGCACGATCGAGGAGAACAGAACGATTTTCGCCTCGGTCAGGACAAGCCGGAAACTCTTCGTGGAGCTGGCCCCGGCCACTTCCGGCACGCCGTTTTGGAAACAGCCAGCCTGGCAAACCGGCTGGGAACGCTTTCTCAAAATCCGATCCGAGTGAAATGCAGACCGTCGGAAATGCGGTACATAGACGGTTCGCGCTTTTTTCCCTATACTTGAAAAACACAATGTGAAATCTACCTCTCCGAGGGGAACTCTATGGCCAGCAGAAAAACAACCACCGCTCTTCTGATCCTGGTTGCGGGCATCTTCACCAATTCCCTTTTCGCCGCTTCGACATCCACCCGGGCCCTGATGGATCGATACCTGTCGGCGTACCGGGAGTATCAGACGGCGATTGAAAAGAAAGCCCCCCTCGAGGAGCTGCAGAAACATCTCAATACATATATTTCCGCCAAAGCCGAGTATGAAAAGGTCGTCAATCCGGGAAACACCCAGGTTCTGGCCGACAAGGCCAATGTCCCCTTCCGGTCCGAGGCTCCCGAGCAGGGAACCACCCCCGGCACGTCTTCTCCCGACACCCCGGAGCTTTCCGAACCATCCGCGGCATCCTGCCCGGCAGATCTGAAACAGACCATTTCCCATCTCTGGCAGGAACAGAATCAAAAAAGTGCCGACATATCCATGAACGAACTGCAGTCCTATATCTCGAGAAATCCCGGTACCCCCTCCGCCAGTTACGCGAAATATGAACTGGCCAGGGCATATGAAACCATCAAGAACGACAAGGTCCGGGCGGCAGCTCTGTATACCGAAATCGCCAATGATGCGAGTGCCACGATCCTGGCCCCGCTTGCCAGGCACCGCCTGACCTACCTTCAGGCACAGACGGAGCAGCCGAAATGGAAGCAGTATCTTTCCGACAAATTCACGAAAATGGAAAACACGTATACCTCCTACATTCGCACGTCCTGGCTCGCATTTCCCGTGAAGATCACCCGGTTTTTCGACTATCTGGGCAAGTTCGGCTCCTTCAAGAAAGCGCAGTCGAACGAAAGCGATTTCCAGCTGCGCTATGAAGAGATCGCGGCTCCCTTCGTCGGCACCGTGGACGAGGTCTTCAGCGAAATCGATGTTTCCGGGGAAAGCCATGATGACGAAGGCCTGGTCAGGCTGCTCAACAAGAACACGGAGTCCTGGTTTGCGCGTTGGAAGCTTCTGAGCGAAGCCCGCGAGTCGATCGACGTCCAGTATTTCATCGTCGACACCGACGTTTTCGGCATGGCTCTGCTGGGTCTGCTGCACGCCAAGGCGAAAGAAGGGGTGAAAATCCGCTTCATGACCGATTCCCGCGGCAGCAACAAAATCACCCACTGGTTCCTGGGAAAGGATTATCTCGAAGAGCTTGCCGAGTTCCCGAATGTCGAGATCAAGATTTTCAACAGCATCCGCCAGAATCTCGTGACGCTGGTCACGGATATCCGCCGGGTCATGGCCAGCAATCATGACAAAATCGTGGTCGTCGACGGAAAATACGCGATCGTGGGTGGACGGAACATCGCCAATGAGTATCTTGCGGACAAGGAAGATGATCAAACCGCCTGGCGCGATTGCGACATCGTCATCGACAGCCCCGAAGTCGCCGGTAAACTCGCCAACGCCTTTGCCGAAGAGTTTTCCAACATGGAAGCCAAACTCGTTCGTAAAGACCTGATCAATCTTTCCTCTAAAAAGGAAGAGCTGGAAACGGCCTACAACGCGATGAACACCTATCTTTCCACCGGCAACCTGCTCCCCTCCGGATCAGCAAAATCAGGCACGGCCAGATCGCTGAAAAAGTTCAATGAAGAGCTGAAGAACTACTCCCACCTGAAGGCCTATCGCAATTTCAGCACCTTCGAAGATGCCCATAAATGCCCCATCAAGATCATTGATAAAAATTCCCTGGTCGGCGTCCGAAATGATATTACAGGCTCTATTGTCCGCCTGATCGATGCGTCAAAAAAGGAAATCATTCTGCAGAATCCATACGTTGTTCTGACTCCCAGAGCGGAAGCAGCCTTGAAACGCGCCGGGAAGCGCGGCGTCAGCATTCTGTTCCATACCAACAGTCCGCAGACATCGGACAGTTTCCCCACGGAAGCCGTGATGATGGCCGAGTGGAGGCAGATGCTCACGGACATGCCGACCTGCCACATCTACGCCCAGATGGGCACCGGGCAACTGCATGCCAAGACGTTCGTGTTTGACAGCAGGGTCGGGGTTGTCGGAACATATAATCTCGACTATGTCAGCGAACAGATCAACTCCGAAGTCATTGCCGCGATCCATTCGGATGACTTTACCACTGAACTCCGGACCGGCATCATGGCGGATATTGCCAATACCAGGGAATACCACCTGGGCACCGCGGATTCTTCCGAATATGGGCCGGAAGACGTGCAGGGGAAAAAAATGTGGCTGATCCGGACGCTTTCCAAGATCGAATGGTTGAGGCCCCTGTTTTGAACCTCTTCCCCCGACCAGGACGGCGGACGGATCCAGATCGCTCGCATGATGCTTCAATCGCTCATCAGGCGGAAAGACCGAAGTCCGATCGATGAAATGGCCGCGGGGATTTCTGCAAACGGCATACCGGTGATCTGTGGTAGACTTTCTGCGGGCAACCGGCCCGTGGAGAGCAGCATGACACCGTGCATCAGAAAGTGCTGGTTGGGAATCGTCATAGCAGGCCTGTTCGGCATTGCGGGGGCACCTCTTGTCGCGGAGCCGATCGAGATCTATTTCGGCCCCGGAGGCGGATTCGCCCCGATGAACCGGGAACGCGCGATCACCCGGCCTGACGGCTCTCTCGCATCAGCCACCCTGTCTCAGGCTCTCATCGAGCAGATCGATGCAGCGAAACCCGGAAGCCTCATGAAAATATGCTCGTATTCGATGAGCGAAAACTCCGCGACCGAGGCTCTTGTCAGGGCTGCGGAGCGCGGCGTGCGGGTGCGGCTTCTGCTCGATGCGGCCGCGGAGTGGACGGCCGACAGCCGCGAAAAGATCATCACCCGTCTTCGCAAAGCACGCGAAGAGGCGCGCCAGGCAGACCGGGCCTTTGATTTTCAGGCCCGGTTCGTCACCGGTCAGACGATGAAGGATCGCGACAGAACCCGCACGCTCAAGGACGGCCGGTTGATCGTCGGAACCATGCATGAAAAGTTCGGCCTGTTCTATCCGCCCAGCTCGCCGGTTCCACTCGACGGGTTCTGCGGAAGCGCAAATATATCACCCACTTCAGATCAGATTTACGCGGAGAACCGGGTCTTTTTCAAAAACCGGCCCGTCGTTCTGCGGCAGCTTCAGGAAGAATTCGCCCGCCTCTGGAATGAGTATGGCGTGACAATGTTCGGCCCGACCACGTCGGAGCCGTTCATTCCCGCTGACGCGCCGCCGGGTGATGTCGCGATTCTCTGCAACGCCGAGCCGATCGACGAAACGGCTTTCACGCGCATCGATGAGGCGCTGCTGCGCATGATCAGAAGCGTCTCGCCGACCGCTTCCGGCAGCCTCGACCTGGCGATGTTCAGCCTCACCGATCGTGAACTGGCCATGGCAATCATCGATCAGGCAGCCCGGTGTCCCGCCGCGCGTTTTCACCTGCTGTTCGACCTGGGCCAGATCGATGATTCCAACCCACAGGCAAGCATCATGGCTCCCGGCCTCGAACGAGAAGTGGCGTCACGCGGCCTGAAAAATGTCGAAATCCGGTATAAATGGCGCAGTAATGCGTTCGGGTTCGACCCGGAAAAGCAGGAAATCGGCCTGGTCAGTTTCCGCAACCTGTTCCTCCATCACAAGGTGCTCGTGGTCGATCGAAGCCGCATGGCCATCGGCAGCTACAACTGGTCGGGTGCCGGCGAAGATATGAATTTCGAGGATGAAATGATGTTCGATGGCCGGTTCCCTGATCATCAGCCCGTCGTCGACCGGTTCATGGCCGAGTTCGACACCGTCTGGAACTCGCGCCGGCCGGCGAACCTGCCTGCAGAGCCCGTTCGCAATGCAGCCCAGACCGTCACCGGGCCCGAAGGCCGCGAACTGCAGAAGAAGATCATCAACCTGCTTCAAGACCCGGTGAACCTTTCGATCACGCAGAGACTCGACCGCGGCGCTTTCGCGACGTTCGAACAGCTCCGCGAAAAATCCGGCATTTCGGCTTCAGAACTGCAGCGCCGCCTCAGGGATCTCATGAGCGGAACGCTTCTCTGCAGACATCTCAAAGATGGAGTTGAAGGCTATTCGCAGGCAGACTGAGAAACAGCCTTCTCAAAAATGGGAGGAAATCCATGAACGTCCTGGCAATCAACGGAAGTCCCCGCAAAGACGGCAACACAGCTCTGCTGATCAGAGAAACGCTCATGCAGCTCGAAGCGGAAGGAATTGAAACCGAACTGGTCCAGATCGGCGGCATGCCGATCCGCGGCTGCACTGCCTGTGGCGCCTGTTATGAGCGCAAAGACCGCAAATGCATCATGACAGGCGACCCGGTGAATGAGATCATCGGGAAGATGGACAAGGCCGACGCCATCATTCTCGGCTCTCCGACCTATTTCGCCGATGTTTCCGCGGAAATGAAGGCGCTGATCGACCGAGCCGGTTTCGTGGGCGGTGCCAATGAGAAAATGTGGCGGCGCAAGGTCGGCGCGGCGGTGGTCGCGGTCCGGAGATGCGGTGCGATCCATGTATTCGATACGATCAATCACTTTTTCCTGATCTCCGAAATGATCATCGCCGGGTCCAGTTACTGGAATATGGGCATAGGCCTCGAAGCCGGCGGCGTCAGCAGCGACGAAGAGGGCATCGATACCATGAAAACCCTCGGCAGAAACATGGCCTGGCTGCTCAAAAAGCTCAAAAACTGACTTCTCTTCGCCCGCCCTTCGCCACGGGAAAAACAGCATTCATTTAGTATACTGGATGACATATGGTCGCACCACTGGTCGTTGAACAGCTGGTCAAGGATTATCGGGTTCCCGGACGCCCACCGTTCCGCGCGGTGAGCGGAGTTTCCTTTTCCATCGAGGAACGTGAGTGTTTCGGTCTGCTCGGCCCGAACGGAGCCGGCAAGTCAACGTCGATGCAGTGCATCACCGGGTTTTACCCACCCACATCAGGCAGTGTTTCGATTCTCGGCTATGATGTCCATGCAGACCCTCGCCGGGCACGGGCCGCGCTCGGCGTGTGCCACCAGGAAGACACGCTCGATACCGATTTCACGGTGTTCGATCAGATGGTTCGCCATGCCTCCTTTTTCGGGATCGGCGCTGTGGAAGCGGGGCGCAAAGCACGCGAACTGCTCGCGAAGTTCGATCTCTCGGCAAAAATCGATGAGCCGGTAGAAGCGCTTTCCGGCGGCATGCGCCGGCGGCTGCAGGTTGCGCGCGCCCTCATGGCTGAGCCTCGCCTGCTGGTCCTGGATGAGCCGACAACCGGCCTCGACCCGGAGGCCAGGCGCGTTCTCTGGTCGATCATCGCCGAGTTCCGCCGAGGAAACGGCGCCGTGCTTCTTTCAACGCATTACATGGAAGAGGCCGAACGCCTCTGCGACCGCATCGCCATCATCCATCGCGGAAAAATACTGGACTGCGACACTCCGCCCCGGCTGATTGCCCGCCATGTGGGAACGGCCGATGTCGCTGAGGAAATACGTCCCGGCGTACGGTGGAAACGGCCCGCAAACGTCGAAGACGTCTATCTCAAACTCACCGGCATCCCGCTCTCGGCGGATGAAAGCGAGACAACAGCGGAAGACGAGGAAATGCGTCCGCCGGCCGAAACCACGGGGGGGCTTCATCGTTGAGCACCTGTCAGGCAATTGCAACGGTCTGGCGCAGATATTTCGCCATCTATAAAAAGAATCTCTGGTTCGGCATCGTCACAACATTCGTCGAGCCGCTTCTGTATCTGGTTTCATTTGGCGTCGGCGTCGGCGGGCTGGTCGGCGCCGTTACGACGGAAAGCATCAGAATAACGTATCGCCAGTTCGTATTCTCTGGAATTGTCGGCCAGGCACTGCTTTTCCAGGGCTTTTTCGAGGCCGCCTACGGCGGATTCGTTCGCATGTACTACCAGAAGGTCTTCCAGGCCATCGCGGTGACGCCGGTCACCATGTCTGAAGTGCTGTGGGGGGAACTGCTCTGGGACGCATCGAAAGCGACATTCTCATCTTCCGCCGTTCTGCTGATCGGCGCGATCTGCGGTGATTTCAGCATCGCAGGCTCGCTCCTCGCGCTGCCCGTCATCTTCATCTGCAGTCTGCTTTTCGCTTCGCTGGGCCTGCTGACCGCCGCCCGCTCATCCACCATCGATGAGATCTCCTACCCGCAGTTTCTGCTGATTTTCCCGATGTTTCTCTTCTGCGGAGTCTTTTTCCCGCTCGATCAGATGCCTGCCGTCATTCAGGGGATCGCGTGGCTTCTGCCGCTGACTCCGGTGATATCCGTCATTCGCTCGTTGACACTCGGTTTTCCGCTCAAACCCCTTGCAGCCCTCGCCGTTATCGCATGGACAGTCATTCTGGTCAGAGTTGCCCGACGCGCGATGCGGGATCGTCTGGTCAAGTAGCGCATTTCCCATGAGATTACGAAACTTTGTTTTTATATTTATTTATATTATATTGTTTACTGTTTGCCCTACAGGCACATATGCTGTGGAACGCATCCTCGTCGTCGCACCGCATCCAGATGATGAGGCCATCGCACTCGGCGGTTGGCTGGCAGATCGAGGAGCGGCAGGCGCAGAAATCTGGGCGGTGATAATGACAGACGGCGAAGCGTTTCCGAAAGCCGTCAGGCAGAACCATCTCTCTCGATGGCCGATTCTGCGGGCTCCCGATTTTCTTCGGCTCGGGAGACTGCGGCGTGAAGAGGGCCGGCAATCGCTGGAAATTCTTGGCATCCCGGCTGAACGAAGATTTTTTCTCGGGTATCCGACAAATATCCTCTGGCGGATTCTTCACTCCACCGATCCTTCTGAACCGGTAAGGTCGAAGGCGACGGGACAGCGCTTTGGCATAGCCGAATGGCCCATCGGCGAGGAAAAAACGCACCCCTTTTCACGCCTTTCCTGGGCGGCCGATCTCGACACCATCTTACACCAGTCTCGCCCGGGCACCATTCTTATCCCAAGCCCATTCGACACGAATGCGGATCACAGAGCGGTCCTGCAGATGCTCATCCAGCGTCTGCAGGCCAACAGGCTCAGCCCCGCGCTCCTGGGATACGTCGTTCACCATACTTCCAGACGGCAGTTTCCACATCCTCTCGGATATCATCCACGGGAAGAACTCCGGCCTCCGGCCGGCTTCCCCTCTCCGATAAAGGTCTACCCCTCCGCAGCCGCTCTTTCGACAAAAGAGCGCGCGCTCAGAAGCCACAGAACCCAGATCAATCTGAAAGATGGATTTCTGCTTGGTTTTATTCGGGTAAACGAGCTCTATTGGCCGCTCAAGCCGGAAGATTTTCCGTCCCTCTCTTGGCCCAATGCGCAGATGGCGGAACAAGAAACCCTCGAAAGTGAAACCGGCTCCCGATAAGAGCCCGGTATCGTTCTCAATCCGTCGCGTTTACAAGCCTCATCAACGGATCCATGTAGGTGCTTTCAATGAGGTTGCCGGCTGTTATTCCGGTGATGAGAACAACCGCGAGAACCACCGTCGTCCACAATTGAAACCGGGCGTAACTGACCGGCCCTTCCCGCCGCCGGGCCGTCGCCATGTCCGACATCACCTTGCCCCCATAGACAAGCAGGCCCAGGAGCGCGAGCGCAATGCCGACCATCAGCGTTTTGTAAGCCGCCAGCATATCGCTGTAGCTCATGAGCAGCTCCGTTGCAGGAGGCAACTCAACTTTCATACCCATGAAAAGGCCCTTCATCGTACCGGCTTTCAACGGGTAGAAAATGGCGCAGCGGCCAATCTGAGCAACGCACCCGATCCAGAGCAGAAACTCGAGCTTCATCGCCGCAAGCAATTCGACGGGGGTGGGCATGGGGGGCGTTTGCTCTCTGCCGGCCGCAGAAGAAGCGGGCGCGGCACCTGCCGTGCGTGTGTTCTGAGAAGCCGGACTGTTTCTATCGTTCATGCGATACTATTATACCAGATACTCTGGATATCTGCCTGTTCCTCTGCCTGCCAGGCAGACCGCATCTGGATGCCACATCGACGCCTCATGTAACGATGATTGCGGATCCTCTCATCTTTCTGAACAGAACAGCCGACATATCCACGACAACGATCTCAACCACAAAAAAGGACCTCTTCATGGAATCGATCCGCGACCTTTTCAAGATCGGGCACGGCCCGTCAAGCAGTCACACCATGGGCCCCCGCAAGGCTGTCGAACAGTTCAGAGCCCGCCATCCCGATGTGGCAACGTTTTCCGTAACGCTCTATGGAAGTCTGGCGGCAACCGGGAAGGGCCACCTCACGGATCAGGCCATCATCGAAGCCCTGAAACCCGCAACGGTGGAGATCATCTGGCGGCCGGATACGATTCTGCCGTTCCATCCGAACGGCATGGATTGCGTCGCTCTGGGAACGGACGGGCAGGAGCTCGACAGGTGGCGGGTTTTCAGTGTCGGCGGCGGTTTCCTGCACGAGGAGAACTCACAGGAAACCGCTCCCGTTCAGGTTTACCCGCATAATACGATGCACGACATTCTCGAATATCTCGATGACAACGGTATTTCTTTCGCGGATTACGTGAAAGAACATGAGCCGGCCGCGACCTGGGATCACCTTGCAGCGGTCTGGGAAACGATGAAATCGACGATTCTGCGCGGCCTCGAAGCCGAGGGGGTTCTGCCCGGCGGTCTGCGCCTTCCCAGAAAGGCCGGCAGTTATTTTTCCCGTGCGCGACAGCAGAACGATCTGCTTCAGAAAATCAATCTGGTGTTCGCCTATGCCCTGGCTACCTCCGAAGAGAATGCCGGCGGCGGTCTGGTCGTAACCGCACCCACCTGCGGCTCCGCCGGGGTTCTTCCGGCGGTCCTGTATCTTCTGCAGCGGCTTGACCACCTTTCGGATGCCCGGATCCTTCGAGGCCTCGCCGTTGCAGGACTGATCGGCACTCTCGTGAAAACAAACGCCTCGATCAGCGGCGCCGAAGTCGGTTGTCAGGGAGAGATCGGCACGGCCTGCGCCATGGCTGCCGCCGCCGCATGCAAGCTCTGGGGCGGCACCGCTCCGCAGATCGAGTATGCCGCCGAAATGGGCCTGGAGCACCATCTCGGGCTGACCTGCGATCCGGTCGCTGGCCTGGTGCAGATTCCCTGCATCGAGAGAAACGCCATGGCCGCCGCCCGGGCGGTTGAGTGCGCCAGTTACGTGCTGCTCTCAGACGGCCGGCACCGCGTCTCGTTCGATCAGGTCGTCGTCACGATGCGCGAAACCGGCATGGATCTGCAGAGCCGCTACCGCGAAACCGCCGGCGGAGGTCTCGCGAAACACGTCGACGGTCTGATGCGTCGCTGCCGCCCCCTCGCGAAAGTCGCCGGCTGAACCCACGCACGAAATCATCGTGTCTTCGAATTGTTTTTATGAGAACCGGTCTCCATGCCTCTGTGACTCTGTAATTCATCACTTTCTGCCATAGAGGGCATCATGGGGAGTGCTTCGGTGAAAACCCATGCGCTCATCCCGGGCTTGACCCTCGCGTTGGATTGAGCTAGCAATGAGTCATTGCCAATTTCGAGGGAGGGGAAGCCCGTGACTGTTACCTTTGACCAGTCTCACTGCCGGATCATCTCGACCGAACTCAATCTGCGGCCCGCCCAGGTCGAGGCCGCCGCCGGGCTGTTTTCGGAAGGCGCCACGGTGCCTTTTATCGCGCGGTACCGCAAGGAAAAAACCGGCAGCCTCGACGAGGTCGCCCTGCAGGCGGTCAGAGACCGCATGGAGCAGCTTGCCGAGCTGGACAAGCGCCGCGAAGCGATTCTCGGATCGCTGACCGAGCGCCAGCTGCTCACCCCGGAGCTCGAATCCTCCGTCCGGTCCGCGGCATCCCTGACGCTGCTGGAAGACCTCTACCTTCCCTATCGCCCGAAGCGCCGAACCAGAGCCCAGATGGCGCGCGAGCGAGGCCTCGATCCCCTCGCGCAGAAACTGCTTGCCCAGGAGCCCGCCACTGATCCGGCCGGCGATGCCGCCGCGTATCTTGATGCTGAAAAGGGCGTGAACACCATCGATGAAGCCCTCGAAGGCGCCCGCGACATCATCGCGGAACACGCCAGCGAACATGCCGAGGCCCGTCAGGCCGTTCGAGCCTATTACGCCGCATTTGCCCTCATCGAAACGGCTGTCGTCAAAGGCAGGGAGGAAGAAGGCGCCAAGTTCCGCGACTGGTTCGACTGGCACGAACCAGCCTCAAAAGCAGCCGGACATCGCCTGCTCGCCATCTTACGCGGCGAAAACGAAGGCATCCTGCGCGTCTCGCTCAAACCGCCCGCCGATAAAGCGATCGCAATTCTTGGCCGCCGGTTCCTGAAAAACACGGGGAAAGCCTCCGAACAGGTGAGACTCGCCCTGGAAGATGGCTACGAACGCCTGCTTGCCCCCTCGCTTGAAACCGAGCTGCGGGCCGAACTGAAAGCCCGCGCCGATGATGAAGCCATCGGCGTTTTCGCGTCCAACCTGCGCGAACTGCTGATGGCGGCTCCGCTCGGCCAGAAAAACGTGCTCGCCCTCGACCCCGGCCTGCGAACCGGCTGCAAACTCGTCTGCCTCGACAGACAGGCCGCCCTGCGCCATCACACGGTGATTTTCATCACCGGCAGCGGGAAGCAGCGCGAGGAAGCGACCGCCACGCTTCAGGATCTCTGCTCGCGTTTTTCCATCGAGGCGATAGCCGTCGGAAACGGCACCGGAAGCCGCGAAACCGAAGCATTTCTGCGCAGTCTGCCGTTCCTCAAACAGATTCCCGTCGTCATGGTGAATGAAAGCGGTGCGTCCGTCTATTCGGCATCGGAAGTCGCCCGAACGGAGTTTCCCGACCAGGATATTACGGTCCGCGGCTCGGTTTCGATCGGCCGCCGGCTCATGGATCCGCTTGCCGAGCTTGTGAAAATCGATCCGAAATCGATCGGCGTCGGCCAGTATCAGCACGATGTCGAACAGAAGAAGCTCAAACGCAGCCTCGACGACGTCGTGGCAAGCTGCGTCAACGCGGTCGGCGTCGAGGTCAATACCGCCAGCGCCCCGCTGCTGACCTATGTCGCGGGAGTCGGATCGCAACTGGCTTCCAATATTGTCGTCTGGCGGACCGAAAACGGCCCGTTCAAATCCCGCGCCGATCTGAAAAAAGTGCCGAGGCTCGGACCGAAGGCCTTCGAACAGTGCGCCGGCTTTCTGCGCGTGCGGCAGAGCGCGAATCCGCTCGACTCCAGCGCCGTCCACCCTGAAAGCTACCCCGTCGTGAAACGGATGGCCGACGATCTCGGCTGCACGGTCGCCGAGCTGCTGAGCCGCCCCGATCTGCGAAGCCGATTGAATATCAATAGTTACATAACAGACAAGATAGGTCTGCCGACCCTGAGGGACATCCTGAGCGAGCTTGAAAAACCGGGCCGCGATCCCCGCGCCGGCTTCGAGGTGTTCTCCTTCGCTGAAGGCATTCAAAAAATATCCGATCTGAAGCCCGGCATGAAGCTGCCCGGAATCGTGACGAACGTGACCCGTTTCGGCGCCTTTGTCGATATCGGAGTTCATCAGGACGGCCTCGTTCACATCAGCGAACTGGCTGACAGATTCGTGCGCGAGCCTTCCGAAGTCGTGAAAGTGCAGCAGAAAGTCCAGGTCACCGTTCTTGAAGTCGACGAGGCCAGACGTCGCATTTCCCTTTCCATGCGCAGCTGCCCGGGCGCAGGTTCACAACGGAACTGAACCGGCGCTAAACGAAACACCCCCTTCCGGCCGATAGGAGAAGTGACTTCATATCGTACGGAAAGAGGTTTCATGTCTCTCAGGTCCCTCTCAGGATTCAGACTGCTGACGGTGCTGGTCGTGCTGTGCGGCAGCCTGCTCGCGATCGGGTGCGACGAACGCAGTTCTCTGCTGCCTCTCGCGGCGATCGAACCGATTCCCTACGATCCAACCCTGGAAATCGAAGGCGGTGCGATGGTCATCGGCTCAGGCCCTTCAACCATCGCCACCCCGACAACCCTGGTTGAACGGTCAACCGTTGATGGAAAATTCGACATCACCGGAACCGTGTATGACAATATCTCTCTTCTTGGCGTCGGGAATGTTGCAATATCCCTGGATCCGACTTCCACAACGGAGTCGAAGAAGGTCTGGAGCTATACCAGCGGCAGATTCCGATTCAATGAAATCATGCCCGGCAATCATCTGATCGAATTCAAAAAAGATGATTACGCGGATTTCTATTATGGATTCACCCTTTCCGCCACCGGCCGCGTGACGGCACCGTTCGATGTCTTTCTCGACAGAAGGAAGTATTCCGTCAGGGGATCGGTTATCCGCAAAGGCACGACGACAGGCGTCGACAGTGCGGGAGTCGCCATCGCCGAAATTTCATCCATGCATACGCTCACAACAACCGATGGGCGTTTCACTCTTCCCTCCGTGCCGTCAGGGCTTTACACCTTTATTCTGACAAAATCGCCGGGGTATATCGAGTCCCGCTATCTGGTTTCCGTCATTCCCGGAACCAGCGACGTCGCCGTGACGGATCCGACACTCCTCACGCTGACGATTGTTCCAAACGTCTTCAAGATTTCCGGCCATGTCCGGGAAAAGTTTACGGACAACCCGCTCGCGGGGGCGGATACCTGGCTGTATGATTCGCTTCTGAACGAAAAAGCCAGAACGAAAACAACCTCCGAAGGTCTGTTCACCTTCTCGAACATGTCGCCAGGGCTCTACTCGATCCTGATTCACCTGGATGGCTACAGAACAGCCACGTCCGTGGTCGAACTGTTCGATGATGGAACGACATCGCCCCTGGATGCGGGAATCTCCCTCGCCACGATCTCCGCGAGCCTGCGCAGCCGGCCATCATCTGATGCCGCCGGTTTTGAAGAGTCTTCCCACTGATCCGATGCTGAAGAGCGCCGGCAGGAACTGGTCTGGGAACGGGGTTTTCGCCCCATCGCCGGCAGGCGCCCAGGTCATCTGCCTGTTTATTATTTTTTTATATATATTTTTACCGAACTATCCCGCAACGGCCGGGATATGGAATCTGCTTTCCCCACGGGAAAAGGCTCCGGCCGGGCCCGCGGTTCTCTGGAAGATGAAACGCAATCCAGCCCCGGTGCCCACTCCGATGCCTTCTCTGGACGGCGGAAGCGGTCTGCTGACGATCAATGCGCCGCTGGGTTCTTCGACGGCCGAAACATCCATCGCCTTCAGGACCGGCACGGGCAAGGGAACTGTGGAGACAGGAAACCGTTCGTTCGAGATCACACGCAGTGAACAGTGGTATTCCATCGCCCGCCCCGTCTATGAGAATGTCCAGACGCTCGTAACGCATCTCGGGTATTCAAGAACCTGTTCCCCGTCTTCATCCGTGATTGAGAGCGACGGCTCCATCACAGCGCTGGGCTTCAAAGCCGACGTGCCGGAACAAAGCATCAGTTTCGGAGGGAATTACGCCTCCCTCTCCGCTGAAGAATTGAGCAGGCTCGATCTCGGCCAGCTTGAACACCTGCGCAACTTCTGGGTCAGCGCCGCCGAACAGCTGTCTCCGTCCGTTCGCGGCATCATCCAGGTGAAACAGGCGTTCACGAAGAAGCAAACCGGAATCATGCCTGACGGCACAAAACGCAAAGAGGATCTCAAACGAGTTTCGATCGGTGGAATCGGGGTTGAATACCGGCGCGGCACAGGGAAAACAGCGTTCGTCGAAGCCAACATCTTCGACGACGAGGATTTTACTTCCTCGCGGAAAAGGCAGAGGGTCGGGTTGAATGCCGGCCTGCGACTCGATCAGGGAACATTTGCCCTCGAACTCTCAGGCTGCGGCCTCACCGTTGACCCCATCTGGTATTTCGGCCTGAGCGCCGCCCGCTGAAGTCGGCCTGTTCTCTATTCAGAGGCTCCGGCTTTTCTGAACTTCAGCGACAGAGAGTTGATGCAGTAGCGAAGTCCGGTCGGCTTCGGGCCGTCATCGAAAACGTGGCCAAGATGCGCGCCGCACCTGGCGCAGGTGATTTCGATCCGCCGCATGCCGAAGCTGGCGTCGGCTTCGGCCTTCAGCACCGTCGGCGATGCCGGCGCCGAAAAGCTCGGCCAGCCGCAGTTCGTATCGAACTTGTCGCCCGATTTGAACAGTTCCGCTCCGCAACAGACACAGGTGTAAACGCCATCTTCCCGGAACTTCACGTATTCCCCCGAGAAAGGCACTTCCGTTCCTTTCTCGCGCGTCACGTGATACTGGTCCGGTGTCAGAATTTTTTCCCACTCTTCATCGCTTTTCACGACACGCTCACTCATTCCGGCTCCTTCGACAGACACGCTCTGCGTCGCCGCCGCCACTTCGAATGCGACCGACGGGCAGATGATCATGATGGACAGGGCCACCATCGCAGCACATGAGAACACCAGCATCTTATATATTATATTTTTCATTATCTTTCATGTATGACATCCCGTATCAGGCAACGTTTGCACGCCAGCGGTGATTCACCCTCCGGCTGCCTTTTCAAAACTCGTTCCCGTTCCGGCAGTTCTGATCTTCTGAGCCTCGACGATGAGACCTTCGAAAAACGCCTGGTATGCCGCCAGCGAACCTGCATCGGCCGCTTCGTAGCGGGAAACGAGAATCGGCTGAGTATTCGATGCGCGCACCAGTCCCCAGCCGTCAGCAAAGTCGGCACGGATTCCATCAATCGTCGTCAGACTCGTCACGCGCGGCTCGGCTTTCGAGGCTGCATGTCTTTCGACCATCTCACGGACCGTCTGAACGACCTTGAACTTCATCTCGTCCGCGCAATCGGTGCGAATTTCCGGCGTCGCGACCGCCGGTGGCACGTCCGCCATCAAAGCGGCAAGACCCCGGCTGTTTTTCGCCAGGCTTCGCGCCAGAATACACGCAATTTCAAGAGCCGCATGCAGTGCGTCGTCATACCCGAAATACTCTTCGGCGAAGAAGAGATGCCCGCTCATCTCGCCGGCAAGCAGCGCCTGCTCTTCCTTCATCTTGGCCTTGATCAGCGAGTGGCCGGTCTTCCACATGATC
>Ga0116170_10003077_pt1 | contig 15752 bp, 12 predicted proteins | sample AD_JPNHW1_MetaG_FD_89797 | JGI IMG/M metagenome (GOLD analysis project Ga0116170, IMG submission 89797) | Active sludge microbial communities of municipal wastewater-treating anaerobic digesters from Japan - AD_JPNHW1_MetaG | ecosystem: Engineered > Bioreactor > Anaerobic > Digestate | place...
CTGCCGTAACCGACCTCGTAGTCACGATCCTCAGGCATGGGCCACCTCCAGGACGGTGGCGCGCTCCTGCTGGACCACGTCGAAGGGCATGGCGGTGGATGCCAGCACGGCCTTCTCCCCCGTGAGCGCCTGCCAGCGCCGGATAGCCGTATCGACGTAGATCGGATCCAGCTCCAGGCCATGGCAGACCCGGCCCACCCGCTCGGCGGCCATCAAGGTCGTGCCGCTGCCCAAGAAGGTGTCCAGGACGATCTCGCCCCGGCGGGAGGTGTCTAGCAGCGCGTCGGCCACGAGGGCTACGGGCTTGACGGTGGGGTGCAGGGCCAGCAGGTTGCCCTCCTCGGTGGTGCGTCCGAAGGAGTTCACCCCCGGGTACCGCCAGACGTTGCTCCGATTACGGCCATGCTGGCCCAGCTGGATGTTGTTTCGGTGGGGCCCCTTCCCGTGCTTGAACACGAGGACCAGCTCGTGCTGGCTGCGATAGAACGATCCCATGCCGGCGTTGTCCTTGGCCCAGACGCAGAGGTTCTTGAACTCAGCGTAGACCTGGGTACCGGCGGCCAGCACCTCCCCCAGGTGCCTCCAATCCATGCAGATGTAGTGGATCGAACCGTCCTCGCTGTGGGCGGCGATGCGTTCCATGGCCTGGGTCAGGAATGTGGTGAATTCCACTTCGGTCATCTCGCCGGTGGCCATGGCGAACTCGCGGTGCCGAACCGCGCCGTGGCCAGTGACGTGGCCGTCGATGGGCACGTTATAGGGCGGATCCGTGAACACCACTGCCGCCTGGCGACCGGACATCAGGTTCGCGAGCGCGGTTTCCTCCAGGGCGTTGCCGCAAAGAACACGGTGGGCCCCTAGGAGCCAAAGGTCCCCGATCCTGCTGACTGGGTCCCCGGCCGGAACTTCGGGAACCGCGTCCGCCGGGTCCGGCTTGCCGGGATCATGATCGGCGTCCAGGCCCTCGATGCGGAAGTCAATCTCGCCCATCTCGAAGCCCGTGGCCTCCATGCTGAAGTCCAGGTCCAGGACAGAGAGTTCCTTGAAGCACTCGGCCAGGAGGTGGTCATCCCACTCCGAGATCTCCGTGAGGCGGTTGTCGGCGATGCGGAAGGCCTTCACCTGGGCGTCGGTGAGGTGCTCAAGGGCGATGGTGGGCACCTCCTCCCAGCCCAGCTCTTTGCAGGCCAGGAGCCGACCGTGGCCGGCAACGACGCACCCAGCTCCGTCGATGAGAACGGGGACATTGAAGCCGAAGGACTCGATGCTCCGCGCGATTTGACGTACCTGCTTCCTGGTATGGGTGCGCGGATTCCTGGGGTCAGGATGGAGGTCGGCGATCTTGCGATACGCCAGGTGGAGAGGGTGGTGAGGACTCGGAAGGGTCATGAGTGTTGAGGAGGAATAGGGGCGCGCAGATCGCCGCGCGCTAGGTTAAGGGGGGTTTCCGGCGCGCTTTCGACGAGGAGGTTTCCCCCTTCGGGCCGCGTGATTTCGGCGGCGTCGGTTGGCCGGAAACCCGCGTGGACCACTCCTGGTCACGCCACGCACCCGGTACGGTTTCCTCCTCCAGCCGCACCGATGTGAGCAACGTGTTCCAGAAATGGGACTGCCCCAGACGATCAAGATCCGCGCGCGTCTCTCGCGTTGTCCCGACTCGGTTCCAGGCCAGGACATGATCGACGACGTCGCGGATCCCTTCGCGCAGCAGGAACTCGATCACCTCCGTCCGGCTCTGGGGATAGCCGAAAGGAAGCATGGGATTCGTGTGACGGAGTGCTTTGAAGAACTCCACGATCTCATCGAGCTGCTGCAGGGTGGTTGGATGCAGGCGGAGGCCCACGATCTGCCGTTTCTCCTTGTCTGGGATGGAAGGGCGTGCCATGGGGGCTCCTCGTGATATACGAATAGTAAACGTATTACAAAATTATGCAAACCAATTTTGCGCCCTATATCGAAGCTAGATGGTTGAGGTTGCGCGACTGATGAAATTGGAAATCTAGTCAGGTGGCCGGTAGATGTGCATTAAAGGAAAGAGACAAACACTGACGCATGAACGGTTTGAGAATGAACTCGAACAGGCCGGGTCAGATTCTCAATAGTTGTCAAACACAATCCCGCAACATTGTTCATCTACATCATCCGCGCTCCCCATGACTCGCTGATAAACTCCAATCATGTCAGCCCAATACACTGTGTCTCAGCCCCTGGATCTCGACCACATTTTGAAGCTTCGTCTTGTCGTGGCTCGGGTTGGGGAGCTCGGGTTGGCTGGCTGGTGGGGTACAAAGGATGTACTCGGCAGCATGGGGGCCATGGCCTACCGGCGCGGGTTCCCCAGGTCGCATCACTGGGCCCAGGCCAAAGTCGTCTTCGAGGTGGCACGGGCCCGCTGCTTGGAACGCTTCCCAGATCCGACCGCCATCACTTTGTGGAATCTCCCAGCCACCGTGGAGGAGCAATTCGAGCACGCATGGGGCCGCTGGATTGGGGAGAGCGAGGTCTGGAATCCATTCTTCGATCGGCTGAAGGAGTGGAAGTCTCCCTCGCTAGTAGAAGCCCTGAAGGCCTTTGACCTGTGGTCACCAGGCATGGATGTGGTCATCGCCCAGGCGGCCCCCACCACAGCATCTCTTGCGCTGGGTAGCTTCTCCAGACTTGATCAAGTGGCGATGGATGGCCTCGCGGCAGGCTTCACCTTTGGTCAGCCCGGGGAGCCGGTGGTCCCCTTCGTGCGTCTTCAGGAGGCCTGATGGTGGCACCTCAGGCGACGGTCAGTTCGTACGGCGTGATCAAGGGCCCCATGGTCGAGGAGACCTATGCCTGCTTCCGGGCCTGGGACTGGAAGCTGAACCAGAACGAGAACCTGAAGCGTCTCAAGGAGGAAAACCTCGTGGGGGCCGCCAGCGTGAACTGGCTGCGCGATGTCTACAAAGTGCTGCACAGCCGCTTCGATCCCGAAGGCAAGGACAAGCCGCTGGCGCTCTTGGCCCAGAAGGATCCGGGTCTCGAATCCTGGAAGCACCTGCTCCTCTGGCACTGGGCCCAGGACGAGTATCTGCTCCGCATGTTCCTGCTCGACTGGCTTGGTACCCGGCTACGGGAAGGTTACGTGCGATTCAAGCCCGAAGATATCCTTCCGGCCCTGAACAAGCTCTGGGATAAGGGCGGCCCGGTGGCCGAGCCTTGGTCTGAGCCGACCACCAAGCGTGTGGCGACGGGCCTGTTGAAGGCCGCCGCGATCTTCGGCCTCATGGAAGGCGGCACGGTGAAGACCCTGGCTCCCTATCACCTGCCGGAGCCCTGCTTCATGTATGTCCTTCGGGCGCTGCTGGATCGTGAGGGCAGCCCGCGAAAGGCGGTTGAGGCCCCGGATTGGGGGATCTACCTGATGGACTCGCAGACTGTGAAGCAGGAGCTCCTGCGCCTCCACCAGTACCGGAAGCTGGAATACCACGCGGCAGGAAGCTTGGTGGAACTCACACTTCCCCACGCCAACCTGCTCGACCTTGTGAATGGGTGGTCCTGATGAAGCCCTGGATGGAACGACTCCTCGATCTGGAGGCCTTGCTGGCCAAGCCGGACCCAAGACCCGACATCAGCGCATACCACGACATGCCTTACGCCATCTTTCACTACCCCCCGTCCGAGGAGTTGGCCTTCCGCTGTGAGATGAACCTGCTGGCCACCCGCCTGCGAAACCAGGCCGCCAAGCGCGTGTCTGTGCTCTCGTTGGCGGAGCTCTTGGACAAGGCCGTGGGTTCCGTCATGAGTTGGCCCGAGCTCATCTCAGACGAGCACAGCATCGGCCTTCCCGAAGTACAGGAAACCCTACACCAGATCCTCTCGGAAGAAGCACCTCTGCCTGATCTGGTGGCTTCTGAGATGCCTCTACCACCGCTTCGGTGAGACTGCAGCCCGTGTCGATCCGAAGGATCTCCAGGCCCTCATGGGGGCCGACAGCCTCAAGGGCCTGACCCCAATCTTCACCAAGCTCGGTCTGCTCAAGGAGGAGGGCGGCAAGGCCCGCTTCGACGCCGAAAGACCTCCGCTTTCAGATGTGCTGGCCCGCGTCAAGGCGGCGGCGGACTATGGCAACACCATCACCGGCAAGATGCTGGAGGAGCAGTTCCGGAAGGAGCCCTTCGGCTGGGAGTTCGACATGGTAAAACTCCTGGTCCTCTGCCTTCTCCGGGCAGGACTCATCGAGGTTCAGAGCGCGGGCCGCAGCTTCGACGATGCCCGGAGCATGGAGGCCAAAACCGCCTTCACCAACAACACCGCATTCCGGCAGGCCTCCTTCCGCCCCAAGGAGACCGTGGATTTCACCGTGGTATTGCAGGCTGCCGAGGCATTCAAGGCCACCTTTGGGAAGGAAGCCAAGGAACTGGAACAGGGTAAGGTTGCCCAGGACATCCGCGCGGAACTGGAGCGCCAGGAGCAGGAGCTTCAGGCTATGCACACCCTGCTGATCCGCCACCACCTCCCTGGCGAGGAAACCATCCAGCAGGCCCTCGATTTGGCCCGCGATGTGCGAGGAGGCAAGGAAGATCACACCATCCAGGCCTTCCGCAGCAACTACACCACACTGAAGGATGCCATCCAGCAGGCTTCGGAACTGAAGCGGAACCTGGATGAGCCCAAGCTCTTCTCGCTTCAGAAGGCCGGCGAGGTGCTTCGCGGCCCCTGGGTATTCCTGAGCACCGAACCGGAGCTTCCGGAAGAGCTCAAGGAGGCAGGGACTCGACTGAAGGACCTCATCGAGAAGGAGAGCTTCCACCGGGAAGTGGTCGAGATCGAGCATCTCGGCATGAAGCTCCAGGACGCCTTCCAGAAGCTCCAGGAAGAAGCCCTAGCGGCGCGGGCTGAAACCTACCAGGCCGCTCTGCATCAGCTTCGGAGCATGACAGGGTGGGCCGATTTAGATGACGACCAGCGGGCCACCATCGCCAAGCCCCTCACGGACCTAGCGAGTGCCTATTGCGATCAGGTCCCGCCCATTCCCCAGCTTCGCGCCGACAAGGACGCGGCCCCCCTACGGCTTCAGAAGGCCCAGGAAGAGATGCTGCGCCTGCTGGAAGGCGAGCGGCTGGTGAGCCTCAAGCTCGGGCACTTCTTCAATGGCGGCATCGAGAACGCGGACCAACTGGAGGCGGCCCTCGACGAGATCCGCAATGCCTGTGCGCCCTTGCTGGCAGCAGGTAAGAAGGTTCTGATCGGGTAGGCCATGGATTCTAAACTCGTCAACCTCATCGCCTCCACTACCCAATCGGCTCGGCGTCTTCTGGAGCGGGAATTCGCCGAACAGTTGGAAGGTAGCTTCGACCTGCGGCCCAACGGCACCCTGCCCGAGAAGGCGGGTGGTCACCTGGATGCCCATCAGGCGCTGCTGCGGGACAAGCTGTACGCCCTGGTCCGCCACAAGATGGCAAGGGGCAAGTCCCAAGCCCAGGCCGTTCAGGAGGTTTGCCACGCGGCGGCCTTCACGACGCTGAACCGATTTGCGGCCCTCAAGATGTTGGAGGCACGGGGGCTCATCCAGGAGTGCGTTTCCAAGGGGGACCAGTCCTCCGGCTTCAAGGAGTTCTGCGGGTTGGCCCAGAGCCTCGCCGTGCAGGAGGGGGCCTACGCCCTCTACCTCGGTTGTCTCTTCGACGAGCTCGCCGTCGAGGTGAAGGTGCTCTTCGACCGGCAAGAACTCTTCGGTCTGCTCTGGCCCCGGCGGCCCGCCCTGCTGGCCCTCCTTGAACTCCTCAATGCTCCGGCCCTGGCCCCTGGCTGGGTCGAGGACGAAACAATCGGTTGGACCTATCAATTCTTCAATAGCGACGAGGACCGAAAAAACGCTCGCTACGACGATCGCGGAAAACCCAAGGCCCCTCAGAACAGCCAAGACCTTGCGGTACGCAACCAGTTCTTCACGCCCCGCTACGTGGTGAAGTTCCTTGTGGACTACACCCTGGGCGAGCTCTTCCAGAAGGAGCCCAAGGACCCCCGCGACCTCAAGGTGCTGGATCCCGCCTGCGGCAGCGGCCACTTCCTGCTCTATACCTTCGAAGTGCTCCTGGGGGTCTACCGGGCCGCCTGGGAGATGGAAGAACTCCCGGTGTCCAAGGCGACGGGGAACAGTCTTTGCCAGGACTTCAGCACCTGGGAAGCCCTAGAGAAGTCCGTCCCCGCCCTCATCCTGAAGCACAACCTGCACGGCGTGGACATCGACGGGCGCTGCGCCCAGATCGCGGCCCTCTCCCTCTGGATGCGGGCCCAAAAGACCTTCCAGGCCCTGGGCATCGCCGCCGGAGACCGGCCCCTCATCAAAAAGGTCAACATTGCTACCGCCGAGCCCATGCCTGCGGAAAAGGACGAACTCCACGCCTTTCTGGATCAGCACCTCTCCAGTGATGTGGAAGCCCGCATGCTGGGCCAGCTTCTAAAGGATGTCTTTGAGGCCATGAAGCTGGCAGGAGAATTGGGCAGCCTCCTGAAGGTGGAGAAGGCCATCGCTACCACCCTGGAGGCTGCGGAAAAGCAGTGGCGGAGAGGCATTCAGGGCGTCGGCCCCCGGAGCCTCTTTGGCAACGATGCGGCGGTTCCCCAGGTTCAGCGGTTGGAGTTCGAGGTCTCAGGCATCGACCGCAGCTTCTGGAGAGAGGCCGAGGCCCGCCTCTACACGGCCCTTCAGGCCTTTGCCGAGGAAGCGGCCCGGAGGCAGGGCTACCAACGTCAACTCTTCGCCGAAGATGCGGCCCATGGCTTTGCCCTCATCGACCTGCTCCGTCAAAGCTACGACGTGGTGCTAATGAACCCACCCTTCGGGGAGTGTGCAGCGGGGGCCAAGACGGAGTTCCAACATCTTTACCCGCGCACCAAGAACGACATCTATGCCGCCTTCGTGGAGCGGGGTCTTGAACTGCTTAGAATGGGGGGGCGCTTGGGAGCCATCACGAACCGTACGGGGTTCTTCCTGACCAGCTTCAGGAAGTGGCGCGAAGAAATCCTGTTGGGTGAGGCCCGGCCTCTTATCGTCGCGGATCTGGGCCATGGCGTACTGGATGCCATGGTGGAAACGGCTGCCTACACGCTGGAGAAGGTCCGATGAATTACGGCGAAACACTGGCCTTCTGGTATCTGCGCCTTAACGGATTTTTCCCATTGATGGATTTCGTCTTTCACCGGGGGGAAGATCTGAGGCATACCAGCGACTGCGATCTTCTGGCCTTACGTTTCCCCCATGTCTTCGAGGAAGTTGGGGGGCAGAAAGAAGATTGGGACTGGGCGCGATTTCGACAATGGGGGATCGATCTGGCCCGTCCTGTCGTGGTGATCGCGCAGGTCAAGACAGGAGCTCACTCTGACGCTGGCGCTTTCGACGCGGCCAAGGTCCAGCGGGCTCTTTGCAGAGTCGGGCTTTGGGAGATTGAGGAGGTGATGGCCAGCGTTAAAGTGTTACGCAATGCAGCCCTATTTGCGGACGCCAAGGCTCAGGTAGTCAAAGTGCTAGTTGCCCCGGAGCCAAGAGCGCAGGAAGACCGCTACCGAATCCTTTCCTTGTGCGAAGTGCTGGGATTTCTACGACAACGATTCGGGCGATACCAGGGGTCAAAAGAAGCAGATCGACTCTTCTTTAAAGAAGAATTAATTCAATTTCTGGCATCAAGCGAAAGTAAATTATGAATCAAAAAACAATTTTCCTTCGCCTAACAGGTATACCCAAAGACCAGAAGCCGCTTGCCCTAGAGGCCGCTCTTGGCGATGCCACTAATAGGCTTAGATTTGAAGCAGAAGCTGATTCATTTGACCTTGTGCCAGGATCACCATTTTCATACTGGGTCCCAAAATCTATTAGGATGAAATTTGTCACCATAGAACCTTTTGAAACCGAAAATAGGAATGCAAAAGTTGGCCTACAGACAAGTGATGATAAAAGATTTCTTAGGTGTTATTGGGAAATCCAAAGTCATTCCATCGGCAAAATCTGGCATCCCCTTGCAAAGGGAGGGGCATATTCGCCCTATTACTTCGATGCCGTGCTAATTGTTAAGTGCTGTAATAATTTTGAAGAAAATGTTGCATACACAAACGAGAGGTACTCATATCTAAATGGGAATGCGAGGTCACTGCTTCATGCCGATGACATTCATTATTTCCGACCCGGAATCACTTGGCCTTCACGCACTACAAGTGGCCTTGGGCTCAGGCCACTTCCCGTAGGCAGTATTTTTGGCCACAAAGGGCCAAGTGCTTTTGTTAAAAATGACAATTTTGACGATCTATTTGCCATTATGGCAATTACAAATAGCGCACCGTTCGGTGGATTGGTTGCAATTCAACTTGCCGCAGCAGATGCGGCAGCCCGATCCTATGAGATAGGAGTTATCCAGCGCACACCTGTTCCCAATTTAAATCGTTCAACCATGGATTTGCTGGCCCAAAAAGCCAAATCAATCTCAACCCTAAAGCAACGACGTGATCAAGTTGAAGAAATTAGTCATGTATTTCTTCTTCCCGCCCTCCTACTGGTTTCTGGCGATACCTTGAGTTGTCGGGTCTTGGCCTGGAACCAAAGTCTCCAGGTTGATGAGACCGAAATCCAGCGCTACCAAGCCGAGATTGATGAAGCGTGTTGGAAACTTTATGGCATTGAAACATCTGAACGCCAGTCATTGGTGGACCCAGACGGCTCCGCATTACCCTCTGAGGAAGAGGGTGAGGATCCTGTCGACGGCGACGAGGACAGCGAAGACACCCCTACTAATACGCCTGAAGCACTTTCAGAGTATCTGGCTTCCTGGTTCTTCGGGGCTGCCATGGGTCGTTGGGACGTGGCCCTTGCGACAGGCGAACGATCCATTCCTCCTCTCCCTGGCCCCTTTGACAAGCTGCCCCCCGTCAGTCGGGGCATGCTCTTGGGAGCCGATGGTCTTCACCCCGCCAAGGATGCAATGGGCCGCTTCATGCCCGAGCATGACCTCCTCCTAGATGATGAAGGCGAAAACCTGGATCTGGTGCGTCGTGTGCGTGAGGTGCTGGAGCGTGTCGCAGGCGAGCGGGCCGATGTCTGGCTCCTGGAACTGGAAGGCCTGCTCGGGGCTGACCTGCGCACCTGGTACCGCCGATCCTTCTTCGAGTGCCACCTGAAGCGCTACTCCAAGAGCCGCCGCAAGGCCCCCATCTACTGGCAGCTTGGCACGCCCTCCGGCAGATACTCGGTGTGGCTCTACTATCCGCGCCTCACCCGCGACAGCCTGTTCCGCCTGCTGAACGACGTGGTGAAGCCCAAGGTCGCCTACGAGGAGCAGCGCCTCGCAGGGCTGCGGGAGCAGAATGCCCGGCGCTCCGAACTGGAACCCCAGGAAGCTCTGGTGGAGGAACTCCAGGCCTTCCGGGACGAGGTGGCCCGCGTGACACCCCTCTTCGACCCCAACCTGGATGATGGCGTCCTGATCAACGCGGCCCCGCTCCACCGCCTGTTCGTGCATGCCGGGTGGCGGCGGGACGCTCAGACCGCCTGGACCCAACTGGTGCGCGGCGACTTCGAGTGGTCCCACATGGCCCTCCACCTCTGGCCCGAGCGCGTGATCCCCCAGTGCGCCGAGCAGCGCCATCTGGCCCTGACCCACGATCTGGAGGGGTCACTGAAGACCCGCGGCGTGGAGGATCTGATCGCGGCCCATTCCCGACCCGCCGTGAAGGAAGCACTCCAGACGCTGCTCAATGCCTCGCCCCAGGCCGGGGGCAGGTCGACGGGCCGTCCGGCACGGGCCTCACGTGCCCCTCGTCTTGTCCCAGAATCCCGCACCGCTTCCGAGCCCACGCCTCGGGCCTCCCGTGCCAGCGCCGAAGTGTCCGAAGCCACCCTCGCCGCCATCCGCGAAGTCCTGGCCCGCTTCCCAGTCGGGGCCGCGAAGGCCGATGTCCTTTCCGCCACTAGCATTCCCGATGGCACTTGGAACGCCGCCATCGCCCAGCTTCTGGCTTCCGGCGATGTGGAACGCCAGGGTGAGAAGCGCGGCACCCGCTACTTCCTGGTCCGAAGGTAATCGCCCATGCATCCACTTCATGACCGTATCTCCGCTCTCCTCCATGCCCACCTCGCGTCCAAGCGCATCGTGGTGTGGTATGACCCGCGTAAAGAGTTCGAGCCCTATTTCACAGAGCTCCTCGATGGGAAGACCTCCGGGGAGAACCTGATTCCTGTGAAGTTCAAGAAGCTCAAGGTGCAGGTGGGGGTCTATCGGGGCTCCTACTTCGCACTTCGCCAGCAGGCCGAGCCCCATTTCGCCAAGGAGGAGCCGGATCACCTGCTCCTGTATCTCCCCGGCGAATCCTGGGCGCAGAAGAGCTCTCCCCTCATGGAACTTGATCTCGCGGGCCACCGCTACACGGATCTGTCGCTTCGCCGCGAAGCCCGGCATTGCCTCAAGGATGTGGGCTACTCGGATGGCGTGATCGATGACCTGCTCCGGCCCGAGTCCATTGGCTACGCAGATCTGGTGCGGATCCTTGCAGGAGGCGGCGAGAGCCAGGGTAGCGGCTTGCTGAGGACCGTCTTCAAGGAAACGGATTCCGAATCCCTGATCGTCGCTTGGCTGGCGGATCCCAGCATGGACGAGAAGGTGGGCCAGAAGGATGCGGGCCAGGAACTGCTCAAGCTGGTGGCCAGCCGCGTGGGGGCCACACTCCCTGCCGAACTGCCCAAGGCCCGGCGCATCCTCTTCCGCTACCTGCTGGTCAACGAGTTTCGGTCTGATCTCAAGGGCTCGACGGTTGAAATCCCCGGCTCCATTCCTTCCGCAGGAACGAAGGAACTGGAGCGGGTCCGCAAGGCTGCAGTCCTCCTGAGGAGCCACCATCCCGAGGCCTACCGGGCCGCTGCGGATGAGGTGGAGCAGGAGCTGGGGCTGCCCTCCCTCGGCATCCAGCCGGATCACCTGGGCAGCCTGGACACCTTCCGCTTCGAGGAGCGGGCCCTCTTTGGCCGGTGCGCAGAACACATCGCCGAACGACGGTTCCAGGACGCCCTAGATCTGACCCTGGCCCAGCAAACCAGCTTCTGGCTCACCCCCGAGCGACGCAGCCAGTGGGAACTCTGTGCCCGCATGGCCACCCTGGGACTCGCCATGGAAGCAGCCAAGGGCCAACTTCAGAGCCTGAAGGAAAAGCCGGAGGCCTGGTTTGGTTGGTACACCGAAGGCGAAGATGCGGGCCACTTGGTGGATCGCCGCTTCCGGGAACTGGAGACGGCGGTCTCCACCCTAGAGGAGGACCCCGAAGCAGAGCCCGCCTACAGCCTCATCCGGCAGTCCTACGACCGCTTCCTGGAGGGCTGCACGGAAGGCTTCACAGCGGCCCTCGCCAAGCGCGGATGGCAGGTGCCTGGAGCGTTGCACCAGACCCGCATTTTCGAGGACGTGGTGCGGCCCCTTCCCGCCAAGAAGGCCCTGATCCTCGTGGACGCCCTTCGCTTCGAGATGGCGGTGACCCTGAAGGCCCGGCTGGAGGACCGTGTGGACGAACTCAAGCTGCGGCCCGTGGTAGCGGCCATGCCGACCATCACGCCCATGGGCATGGCCGCCCTGATGCCTGGGGCCGCGACCAGCTTCGAAGTCGCCGAAGAGGGCGGCAAGCTGGGGTCCAGAGTCAGCGGCACCTTCCTCCCGGATCTGGCGGCCCGCAAGAAGTGGATGAAGGAATCGGTCCCAGCCAGCACGGACCTGGACCTCCAGACCGTTCTAACTCTGACCCCAGCGAAGCTCAAAGCCCAGATCGATGGCACAGACCTCGTGGTGGTCCGCTCCCAGGAGATCGACGCCTCCGGCGAAGGTGGCCTTGGCAGCGTGGCCCGGCGCGTGATGGATGGCCTGCTCACCACGGATCTGGTCAAGGCCATGCGCCGTCTGAGCCAAGCGGGCATCACCCACTTCGTGCTCTGCGCCGATCATGGCCACCACTTCGCTCGGGCCAAGGAAGACGCCATGAAGCTCGACCTCCCGGCGGGCCACCGGATTGAAGATCACCGCCGCTGCGTCATTGGCCGTGGGCTTCAGGTGGCCAGCGGGTGCGTCAAGGCCACGGCCCAGGAACTCGGCTACACATCTGACCTGGAGTTCTTGTTCCCGGAAGGGGCCGGTGTCTTCAAGTGCGGCGGCGATCTGGCCTTCCACCACGGCGGGCCCAGCCTCCAGGAGCTTGTGGTGCCCCTGCTGACTTGGCGCACTAGGGGAACCGACGATCAGGCCACCGAAGCTGTCCAGGTGCGCCTGGAAGGCCTGCCGGAAAAGGTCACGAACCCGATCTTCACCGTGAGCATCGAGTGTTCCCAGGGTCTCTTCGCCCAGCCCCTGAAGGTCTACCCCGTGCTGATGACCCAGGACCGCGTGGTGGGCGAAGTCGTGACCGCCTTCGACTGCGAGCGGGACGACGCCACCCAGCAGGTGACCCTGGAACCGGGCCGCAAAGCCACGCTGGTGTTCCACCTGAAGGACGAATCCGCCGCCAGCATCCAGGTCAAAATTCTGGATCCTCGCACGGATTCTGAACTCCTCAAGCCCAAGACCCTCCCTGTTTCCCTGACGAGATGACCATGAATACCAGCCCCCAGCGCGATGCCCTCGACGACAAGGTGAACCGCCACTTCGCCGGGAAGGTGGTCCGAAAGGATCTCGTCCGCAAGGTGAAGGTGGGGGCCAATGTGCCGGTCTTCGTTCTCGAATACCTGCTCGGGAAGTACTGCGCCTCGGCAGACGAGATGGCCATTCAGGTGGGGCTCCAGGTGGTCAACGACACCCTGGCGAAGAACTACATCCGCCCGGATGAAGGTCCCAAAGCGCAGAGCCGGGTCAAGGAGGCCGGGAAATACAGCTTCATCGACAAGGTGAAGGTGCGCCTCGTGGACTCGGAGTATTGGGCCGAGGCCAACAACTTCGGGCATAAGAACCTCCACGTGCCCACGCACTATGTCGTGGACTACGAGCGCCTACTCACGGGCGGGATCTGGGCCCAGATGGACCTGCGTTTCGAGTACGACGAGGAGTCCAAGGGCAAATACCCCTTCTGGATCGACCGCCTGACCCCCATCCAGATTGCGAGCTTCGACCTGGAGGAATTCCGGAAGCTGCGCCAGGAGTTCACCACCGACGAATGGATCGACTTCATCCTGCGGAGTCTCGGCTACGAACCGACGGCCATGGATCGCCGCCTGAAGCTGCTCTTTCTCATCCGCCTGATTCCTCTGACGGAGCGGAACTACAACATGGTGGAGCTCGGCCCCCGTGGCACAGGCAAGAGCTATGTGATCCAGGAAGTCAGTCCCTACGCATCCCTGCTGACAGGCCCTACGACCGTGGCGAACCTCTTCGGCCACATGAACGGGAAGCAGAAGGGCATGGTGCAGATCTGGGATGTGGTGGGTTTCGACGAAGTGGCCGACCTCCAGAAGATGCCCAAGGAAGTCATCACCACAATGAAGACCTACTGTGAGTCAGGCGCCTACCAGCGGGGACAGGAGGCCACATCGGGTGACGGCTCCATCGCCATGTTCGGCAACACGAATCAGCCCATCGACGTGATGGTTCAGTCGGGCCACCTCTTCGAGCCCATGCCCGACGTGATCCGCGATGATATGGCCTTCATCGACCGTCTGCACTTCTATCTCCCCGGCTGGGAGATCCCGAAGATGCACAACGACCTCTTCACCAACCACTACGGCTTCGTGGTGGACTACCTGGCAGAGGCCCTGCGGGAACTCCGGAAGCATAACTTCACGGAGGCCATCGACCACCACTTCGCGCTCGGGGCCCACCTCAACGCCCGCGACCGCAAGGCCGTTCGAAAGACGGTCTCCGGACTGATGAAGATCCTTCACCCCCATGGCCAGTGCAGCCAGGAGGAGATGGCGGAACTGCTGGAACTCGCCATGGAAGGGCGTCGTCGAGTGAAAGAGCAGCTCAAGAAGATGGGAAGCTTCGAGTACTACCACACAAGCTTCAGCTACACCGTTCAGGAGAGTGGCGAGGAACGCTTCGTCGGGGTTCCGGAACAAGGGGGCCGCGACCTCATCAGCCAGGATCCTCTGCCTCCCGGAACGGTCTATGCTGCCGGAGTTTCCGCCGAGGGCACGGTGGGCCTCTACCGGGTGGAGGTCACCCTTTCCTCAGGCACCTCCAAGCTCAAGCTGGCGGGCGGTATCAGCGGCAGCACCAAAGAAGCTCTCCAGCGGGCATTCGGATACCTGCTGGCCCACAAATCCGACCTGAGTGTGGCCAAGGACGTGGACACCTCCGACTTCCACGTGGAGGTGGTCGACCTGCTGAACAACCGCCTCGAAGTCGACCCCGGCGTGGCGTTCTTCGTGGCCTTCATGTCGGCCCTGCGGAAGGCCCCGGTCTCCCCAGCCATGCTGATCCTGGGGGACCTCAGCATCCAGGGCAACCTGAAGCCCCTCCGAAGCCTTGTCGAGCCCCTCCAGGTCGGCATGGACAACGGTGCACGCCGGGCCCTCGTCCCCATCGAGAACAAGCGGAACTTCCTGGAAGTTACCGGGGATATTGTGGAGAAGGTGGATCCGGTGTTCTTCGGGGATCCCAAGATGGCGGCAGGGAAGGCAATTGGATAGGGCGGGCACACTGTTTAGCTTGCCCAAACGCCCTATCCATAATTGGTACGGCAAGGCTTGGTTAAGTAAACGACGCATGAATCAAGGCGAGATCTATTTATATATAATTGTCTAATTGAGAACGCCATGCTCTGCACATACTTTGTTGGAAGCTTCCCTGCACCAAGTTTCAAATCCTCAGGTCGAGTCGCCATCGCTGTAGTGGTTGTTCCCGAACGTGGACTACCGGAAGAGCATGTGGAAGTTAGAAAGGGTCTATCCCTTGCTAGCGCACATTGGGAGGCCTTACTCCTTGGACTATCGGCTGGTCGTGGCTTTGGATTTAGTCGCCTTCCAATTCAATGCAGCCAAGAAGACATTTTGAAAATCTTGGAGTCTCCAATCCCAGCGAAGGACCCTGCGATTGAGGCAAAGCGGCAAAAGGCTTTAGAATCATCCAAGCAGTATGATTCTGTGCATTACTTTCATTGCCAAAGCGAGTCCAATCCAGCCATCGATGCTGCGCGTCGAATTTTTCAAGATCGGACATTCCGATTAGCTGCAACTCTGACGGGTCGCCAGACACTTTGTATGCGGGCGCCGAGTCTGCGCCATGCAAAGGAAAACGCAAAAACCGAACTCTGGCCCTCCCTCGATCAGTTGGTCCGATTTGAGGGACTCGATCTAGACGACCTCGACATTCAGGATGTAAAACCTAAGGATTGTGCGGGGCTCAGCGGAAGTTGCGAATGGTGTCAGGACGAGACACACGACGGAATGGCGATTCAGTTATTCGAGTGCAGCTTGCTTCAACGTTTCAGGCCGGACATGCGACTGGCCAGATCCTCTGGAGCGATGAAGACAAAGGCCCGGCCCTCACGGGTCTGCTCAAGGAGCCCCAGTTTCACTAATCCGAGCAGATCGGTTCTGGCGGTCTGATAGACCACAGCGTGCGTTTTCTGATGATCCTCGATCCGGTAGCTTGCTCCGGGGTGCTTCAGTGCATGGGTGAGAATGGCCTTCTGCCGGTGGTTGAGCTTGGCGCGCAAGATGGGAGACTCCACCAGAAGCCTCTCCAGGCTCCGTTGCTCCTTGGCCTTCCTGCCGAGGTAGTCGTGAAGGCTTTGGATGGCCTTCCGGATGGTGGCCAGCTGGTGGA
>Ga0116170_10003078_pt1 | contig 15750 bp, 13 predicted proteins | sample AD_JPNHW1_MetaG_FD_89797 | JGI IMG/M metagenome (GOLD analysis project Ga0116170, IMG submission 89797) | Active sludge microbial communities of municipal wastewater-treating anaerobic digesters from Japan - AD_JPNHW1_MetaG | ecosystem: Engineered > Bioreactor > Anaerobic > Digestate | place...
GATATCTCAGAAGCGGTTGTAGGATCGGTCCCTGGTGCAAAATTCGGCCTGGCGTTCTCAGAATCCTCGGGAGAATGCCTGATCCGGATCGATGGAAATGATGAGGATTTGATGGCGCTCGCGCGGGATAATGCGAAGGTAATCGGTGCAGGGCACTCATTTATCCTGTTTCTGAGGGATTGTTATCCCATCAATGTCCTGAATGCAATCAAGAATCTCCATGAAGTGTGCACCATCTATTGTGCCACGGCAAACGCGGCGGAGGTTGTTATTGCCGAGTCACTTCTCGGTCGGGGAATCATGGGTGTAATCGACGGGCAGACGCCGCGGGGTGTTGAGGATCCTGAAGGAGTTGCATGGAGGACGACACTGCTCAGAACGTTTGGGTATAAACGAGGGTGATGCCGGTCGCTTCAGGTGTTCCGGGTCTCCAAAAAAAAATCATTTTCTCATTTTCCGGTACAGGAACAGCAAACTAACCGATATGGCAGCAACACCTGCGGTAAACCCGGGCGTTTTTGTTGTCTTCACAAGCCCGGTAATATATTCAGATGTTGTACCGGCATTGACGGTAATGGTTGTTTTGAGATCCTGGTAACCATCCATCACGAGGGTTATGGAATGCGGTCCTTCGCTCAGCATGGGAATTGTAGTCGGTGTCACCCCCATCATCGTTCCATCCACGTACACAAGCGCTCCCGCAGGTGTTGTAGTGAGGGAGAGCGAACCATAGCCGCTGGCCGGTCCGGATGCGGCTGGTGACGTGGATCCAGCACCGGCGACCGGTGTCTTACTTGGAGAGGTCGCGATCTGCAGGGAAACGGTCTGTTTGTTGAAGTCTGCATTCACGGTGGGGTTGTCAGCAGCGACCGTTACGCTCTTTGCGAGATCCGAAAACCCCTTCTGTCTTATCAGGACAGCATGGTTGCCGTTGGGGATGGAACTGAATACGGCCGGTGTCAGTCCTTTGTACACATTGTCGATAAAGACATCAGCACCGGTAGGGGACGACATGACCGTGATGCTGCCGTATCCCGATGTCGGCGAGGGTGCCGGATCACCCACCCGCTGTTCGATGTTCACGGCTGAGTAGGCGATAGGATATCCCCTGGAATCCAGTTCCTGTATCTTCACCAGCGTCTTGTTTGTTCCCGAAGCCGTACCTGCCGGAACAGTACCCCTGAGGATTACCTGCACGGAAACCTCGTCCTGGTCCCTGTATCCCAATTCGAAACCGTTGACGGTCAATGTCCGTCCGCCCGTGACGGGCCGGGTATTTTTCACATCGTTCACAAATACCGAGTACGTCCACGTGGGATCGTCAAGTTCCGTGATGAACTCGAGGTCATCATTGGTAGGAAATGCGGTCCCGTATGCAGCGTAAACCGTATAGGACACATTGACCGAATTCCCGGGATACAGGTTCCCTGAAGGATCTATGGATACGGATCCCACGGTAAATGCCGCCACTCCCTGAACCAGCAAAAGCAGGGTGAAGCAGAGCAATGCCGGTTTTAACGATTTCCAGATAAGGATCATCAAATCCAATGTCACATCGTGCTGTTATAATAAGTTCGTGGTATTCTGGAGAGTGTAAGCAGTCCGGAGCGGAGACCTGATATAGGTATACGGAGAAAGCTTGAAAAAAATGAAGGAAAATACCGTTACACGCGCGGCTTGAAGGGAATTAAGGAATCAACGACCTTGTATTTCTTACCGTCCTTCATCGTGACATACACCATGATCCGGTCGGCATTTTTCGTTCCTTCCAGCGTTGCTGCACTGCCTATCGTAGTGCCTATGTCGGCCGTTTTTATCAGGCCATCGGTACGGATGAGGGTAACCTCGATTTTATTCACCTGCTTGAGTCCGTTTCCTCCCTGGAACGTCACGATGACATTCGCGAGATAGTCTTTGTCCACGTTGATAATGACGTTGTTAGCCTCAATGATACTGTCCGTGGGGGAAACGACAAGGTCTGGTGTAGGTGAAGTTACCGGTACGGCCTGGGTAGCCGCAGTAACGGTTGCCTGAGGTACGACCGGTGAGGTTCCCGTACAGCCGGCAATGGCAAGAAGTACACAGAGCAGGCCGGTTATCACAATGGTGGTTTTTATGTGCATACCAGATAATCAAAAAGAAAGCATATTATTGTTATGATGGGGGGTATGCAGGAATGGGGTGGATTTCCGTACAGAGCCGGATGTTCACCCCCGCTCACCAGCCCGATGAGACCTGTACTACCCGACAGGAAAACATCACGGTTACCTAAAAAAATACCTGTAATGAGCCAGGTATCGCAAGGGCCCGCATACCGTCCCGTTATTTCCCCGCTTTCCCACCGGCACGTTCGAAATCAATGAAACCGTTATAAGGATCTGTTTTCAGAAGACGGACATTCACGTTCTGGCCAACCCACATGCCCGTTTCCCCCCGGATCACCCTGCCCTCGGCAGGGGGATTGATGAGCCGGACATAGGTGCCCTTTTCGGAAGCGCCGGTGACCAGCGCTTCGAATACGGCGCCAATCCTGTCCTGCAATAACACCGCCGCAGCTGCCTTCCGCATGTACCGCTCCACTTTCTTGGACCCTTTTTCCCGGTCGGAAAGCCAGAGTGCCCGATCCTCCAGTTCGTCCAGGGTGTAGGGGCTTGGCGTTTTGTCGAGCATGGATTTTAAGAGACGCTGGTTGATGACATCAACATACCGGCGGTTCGGGGCGGTGCCGTGAGTATAATCGGATACCGCCATCGAGAAATGGCCGGTCGGCGGCGTGCCGGGTTCGAGGGGCACGTACTCTCCCGGTCCAAGGAGCTTGATAATGGTGAGCGACAAGTCCGGGAACCTCTTGGGATCTGCGGCTTTCTGGTTCTTGAGGAAGGATGCCAGCGCCTTTACATCCGGAGAGGATGGCAGTTTCTCGCCATAGGATGCAGCGGTCAGTACTATCTCGTCCCAGTATTTCGGCACCCGGACGACTCGCTGGATCATGGGTATGCCTGCTTTCCCGAGGCAGGAGACCATCGTCCTGTTGGCCGCAACCATGAACTCTTCGATCACCCTCCGTGCCATGTTCGGTTTTAAGACCACAAGGTCCCGGACCTTATCACCGTCCAGTACCGGTTGTGGCTCTATTGTTTCGAGATCGAGTGCACCCTGTTCCATCCGTTTTTCCCTGAGATTACGCGCAGCTTCAGCCTGCAGCTGGATCTGGTCCTTGAGACCGGGGATATCCCGGACAAGCGGAGGGATGGATCCGGTTCCGTCAAGCCATTCCCCGAGGTCTTCATACACGAGTTTTGCTTTGTTACGCACGAGAGCGCGCTGTACTTCACCCGGGCTGACACTGCCATCAGGAAGGATGGTATATCCGGCAACCACCGCCAGGCGGTCCTGGTCCGGCAGGAGGGAGGAGATATTTTTCGAGAGCTTGTCCGGCAGCATGGGGAAGGTTACAATACCGGTATACACTGAGGTCCCGTTATGAACTGCATGCCTGTCCGTCTGGCACTGTTTTGGCACGTAACTATCGACATCAGCTACCGCAACCATGGCCCGGATCTCCCCGCCCGGCCCGCGCTCGCAGTATTCCAGCTGGTCGAGGTCCATGGAATCGATGTTATCAATGGACGACCAGAGAAGGGAGCGCAGGTCTTTTATCTTCCCCCCCTCATCTGAATGCGCCTTGTCGGTGAGTGCATCGACTTCCCGCATAACGGGTTCCGGGAACCGGGGCTCAAAACCATACTTCTCCATCGCCATGCCTGCGATGGCTTTCAGATCGACATAGCGGGACTTTTTCATGGTAACTCAAGAGAGATTCATTTGCTGGGATAAAAACACTGGCAAGATACTGCCTGTTCACCAGCCGGCATGCAGACAGGTATAGTACGGTGATGCGATCTCTTTAAAAAAATGGAAGAAAAAATTACTTTTTGGGCTCCTGTTTTTCAAACTTAACCTGTTTCAATGCCGACTGCCGCTGGCCTGCCGGATCAAAACTGAAACTGTACATGACGGGCAGGATTTCGGATGCCAGAACCTCTCCCTCTACCCGTGAGAGCACATAGCTGATTACAGCCCCTCCCACGTAACTGGTGGTCCCTGTTCCAAAGAACCATTTTCTGGTAACCGACTCCCCCCCGCTGCAAAGAACGCCCAGATACAGCAGGTGGGTGATCCCGAGTTCATGGACTTTTTCCCGGAAAACCGCCTGTGCCAGTTTTGATGCCGGCTGCGTTGTATCTGTTGTGGTAATATTCTTTACAAATGTTCCCAGTTCCGCATGGATCGCATCCGAGGCAAGGACTTCCATATTTGCCCGGTCCAGCCACACGGTTTCCTGTCTGATCGCTTCTTTAAGGTTGGCAATATCCTGCTCTCTTTCGGCTGTGGGCGTCCCATCCCCCATCTTTATGAGGGAGCTGTTCAGTTCAGCCAGCAGTCCGGTTTTCTTGCTGATGAAGTAGTGGAGCCTGTTTCGCGATTGTGCGAGCCTGCTTGAACAGTCAAGAACACCGGCATACATATTCATCAGCTTGGACTGGGGACCCGTTGTATCCATTGAATAGAAATTATAGACATACATGTTCCTTTTCTCTGACTTCAGCGATCCCGCCACAGCCGTGATAAGACCTTCGGTTTTCAGGGAGGTGTTCCGGCCTTTATTGGAATAATCTGACCTGAAGTACCCTGCAATGTCTGCAGGTGTGCCGGCAATACCTGTTACGGCGGGCATGGTGGTAACCGGAGTGGTGATTGCCGGGAGGAAAACGGGGGATGCTGCAAGGGACGCAAGTCGTGTTGCACCGGATTTTACTGCGGCTGTTTTCTCTTCATTGCCCTGGTCGTCCTTTTGCGTGGCAAGATCGGCAAGCTCCTTGTTTGTGGCAACCTGTTTCCTGCAACGTACCTCGAACACGGATAACTGCGATGTGACCTCGATGAAGGGGATATCCCCCGCTGCATAATCCAGCCTGTCCACGATCATGATCCTGACATTATTTCCCAGTCCTACTACAGCGCTGATGCCCCGGGTAATGTCTCCGGATACGCGTTTTAATGCATGGTACCCGACAAGTTCGGAAATATACATGGTATCCATATCGGACTCTGTCGTGTTCTTTGGGGGTTTTGTTGTCTGCATCCGAAGGATCTTAGTAAATAATTCACCCTGCTGTTTTATCTGCTCAAGCATACTTGTTGCCTGCATACGCTCCCGCTCAAGGGTAGCTCTGAGCGTGTCACGTTCAGCATCTCCCCGTTGTTTATCGATTACCGATTGCAGGATTGCCTGCTCTTTTTCGAGCTCCAGTTTTTTCCTCTCCAGATCGAAGGCATCCTTCTGCCCTTTGATGTCACTCTCGGTTTCTGTGCCTGATGAAGTTCCTGCTTTTGCTGTTGTATTTGCTCTTGGAATGATTGTCCCTCCACTAAACCTGTGTATGTCGAGATTGTGCATCGGGATTCAAATATTTTCTTAGGGCCCCCTGTTTTTTCCCGTCGGGTTTTCCTCGTGATCTGCCGGTTATGATAATTACCTGGTTCCCCGTCCGTCTCCTCATATCCGTTGGTTATATACCCCGAAAGCGTATTACTGGGTATGCCTGCCAGACGAGCGTCTCCAAAAAAGAAAGGCGGGGAAAAAACCACGAAAAAAACCGGGCCGGGTATGGATCGCAAACGTCATCTGGAAGATACCCGGCACCACCCCCAGGAAAATCCTCTGCCGCACACGAAGCATAAGACCCTCCCAAAACCAACCCTCCCTCCGCGACATACTCCTCACACCCATGCCCATGGCGACGACTTACCGGCTCATACGAATCCTCCCGGACCAATAAAACCCTCAAAAAAAGTGACAAAGACCGGCGCCCGGAATTAAATTTTTTACCTGCGGGATTCTGTCAGAATGCAGGGAATACGCTATTCATGAGGGTTGCCGTCCGGTCACCGACTGGCGTTTCAGGTGGTTTTAAAGGGTTCTTTTTACTATTCCCCCAAAAACCCGCGGCGGAGGTGAAACGGGGGTATATCCTCTCAAGATTATTCGAGTCGGGTGGCCCGGGGAAAGTGGTGGTGTACGAATGCAGGTGACTCCCTCGGACGGATAGATCCTTGTTCCCTTTTTTGTAATTATGATTACGGGCTGCGGATCCGGCGTTCCTCAAGCCTGCCGTCAAAAAAAACCATGACTCGGATCTCTTCGCTTCTGGCAAATGCCCGCATGCGGTCATCATAGATTTTCTGCACGTGCCTGAGCTGATTTTGGGAAAAGTAATCCTGCATAAATTCAAGAAATGAGATCTCCTGCCGGATACAGGCAGTTTCATATTCCCGGGTTACTGCAGCTGCCTCCTGGCAGAGATTCTCGGGAATCTCCGTGTTGTACTCCCCGTGTTCATTAAGACCGGCAACCTGGCGCCAGTCGACATTCCCCTGCTCGTCAGGTTCCCGGTGAAGCATGTACGGGTAAACGCGACAGATGGAAAACCGTTGTTCATATATCCTGCACCTGTTGTTCTCCAGGAAGTAGCAGGATCCGCAATCATCGTCCTTTGCTCTGAGCGCATACCCGGATACATAGAATGTTCCGTTCTGATCGCAGAACTCGGGGTAAGGAGCAGGTTCAATCGATGCCGGATCGATCTCCTTTGCCAGAGCCGCGTCACGGTCGAGAAGGAACACGTGCCCGTTGAAAGCCCTGGTGCAGCACCTGCTGCAGAGATTACACCGGAACCCGACTTCCCTGATAATGGCTGCAAGTTGTTCCTGCGGGTATGCAAGAAGTCCGGATAATTCGCGCTCCGCAGCAGCAATTCTTAACGGGATCGGTATCAGGGAAACAGGAAACACCCCTTGCTCTTTTCCGGGATATCAGATTCTTTCCTTAGTATATGTTAATCAGCACTGTTGATACCTCTTACTCATATCTGGGGACTCGGCCTTTTTTTTAAAAAAAGCATTTCTGGATAGATCCGACGGTTTCTTCGGAGATAGAATCCTTTTCCCAAATCCTGGCAACCGGCAGGAAATATGCGTCCCTGCCGTTTATTTGTCTCCGCTGGAGAAAAAACCGGGTAAGAAACGAACACTAAAAAAATTAATTGTATGTCCGGAATGGAACGTAATCATCGAAGATCTTGACCTGGTTACCCTGAGGATCCGTTGCCCAGACCTCAACCCTGTTGACATTGCCCATCTCGGAGGTAACCGGTAAGGACAGAGAGTTTCCTACCCTGAATGTCCCCTCCCTCTTGATTTGTCCTGTTTCCACGTTACCATCGGCACGGGTTACCCTGACATCAACCGCAAGGATGAAGTTCACACCTTTTCCTCCACGGATGGTTGTGATAATCTGCGGGTCGATGGCCTCCCCGTTACCCTCCACCTGCACTTCAATGTTCCAGTTCTCGGGCAGCGTCTGTGTGGGTCCGGGGGTCAGGGAAAGAGTGGTCGGTAGAGCGGTAGGAACTTCTGAAACGATGGTTTCAACCGCGGTAGGTGTCGGGGTTGCCGGGGGTGTTGCCTGCGTGCACCCGGCTGTGACGAGCAGGAGGAGCAGGAGAAGAAAACCACCGATAACGGATTGTGCGTTCATGCACAGAAGATGCCCGCGGAAAATATAAGAGGTTTATGGGAGGTTCTGCAACCGTGGCTGTTACGCCCGCCGCCCCTGTGCAGGTTCGATCTTGGTCGGCTGGTTCCTGATGGTCCGCTCTTTCATGATCGTATAGACATCAGATGCGTGCTCTTTTGGGATTTCGACGAATGAATACGTATCAAGGATCCGGATCGCACCGATGGCTTTCCCGGGGATACCCGTTTCACCGGCAATCGCGCCGACAATATCCTTGGGCTGGACCTTGTGCTCCCTGCCGACCCCGAGGAAGAACCTGACCATACCCACCTCAGCACCGGTATCCTCAAAAGCGATCTCCTCCTTCTTTCCCACGGGTTCCGTACTGCCCTGTTCCATCTGGAGTTTTAAGAGTGCAGCCGCGATCTCGACCGATGTGAGGTCGCCCTCGGTCTCGTCCTCGATGATCCGGGTATATGTCTCAAGGCCGCCCTCACGGATGGTCTCGCGGACTTTTTCAAGCATTGAGTGGGTCCGCGTCTTGGCTACATCGCTCTGGGACGGTATCGGGATTTTGGGGATCTTAATCTTGGCGTAGTGCTCGATCTCGCGGAGTTTTGTGAAGTCCCGTGGCGAGACAAAGGTTATCGCCTTACCGCTTTTTCCCGCCCGGCCGGTCCGGCCGATGCGGTGGACATAATATTCAACATCCTGCGGGACATCGAAATTGATCACCATGTCGACGTCATCCACATCAATCCCGCGGGCCGCGACATCGGTTGCAATCAGGATATCGATCAGTCCCTTGCGGAACCCGCCCATCACCCGGTCGCGCTGCGACTGTTTCATATCGCCATGCAGTTCCTCGGCACGGTACCCCCGCGCCTTGACCTTTCCTGCCAGTTCTTCTGCCCGGCGCTTGGTATTGCAGAAGATGATTGCAAGCTGGGGATCGCTGATATCGATTACCCGGCAGAGCACATCGAGTTTCTCCCGGTCCTTGACTTCGATATAGGACTGTTCTGTCTTGGGAACGGTCAGCTCGGCATACTGGACCCGGACAAATTCCGGCTTGTTCTGGAACCGCTTCGAGATGTCAATAATAGGCTGCGGCATCGTAGCCGAGAAGAGCAGGGTCTGCCGGTTCTGCGGGACTTTCTTTAAGATCCACTCGATGTCGTCCCGGAAGCCCATGTCGAGCATCTGGTCGGCTTCGTCCAGTACAACGGTCGCAATATCGTTGAGCGCAAGCGTCCGGCGCTCAAGATGGTCCATGACACGTCCTGGCGTGCCTATAACGATGTGAACGCCGTGGTGGAGTGCACGCAGCTGGCGGTCGATCGGCTGACCTCCGTACACCGGCAGCACCACGATGCGGGGAATGTGGGCGAGGAGGTTTGAGAACTCTTCAGCGATCTGGATGGCGAGTTCGCGGGTCGGGCAGAGCACGATTGCCTGGACAACACGTTTTGAAGGATCGATCTTTTCAATAATGGGAATCCCGAACGCGGCGGTCTTGCCGGTACCGGTCTGTGCCTGGGCTGTAACATCGCGCCCGGCCTGGATGAGAGGAATGGCGAGTGCCTGGATGGGTGAGGGCTCTTCAAAGCCCATATCTTCTATTGCTTTTCCGACTTCCTTTGACAGGTTAAAGTCAGAAAACTGTATACGTGAATTCATATCGCACCACCATTTGGTGTCCGAGCTCATAAGATGGCGCACTGAGGCCCAAGGGAGATCCTGCAGCCCGGCCACCCTGCTTTTTATACCGGGCACTGACATCAACTGTACAGGTATATCATGAAAGTTGTGGCATTCAACGGCAGTGCACGGAAGGATGGCAACACTACTATCCTTGTCAATACGGTGTTTGGGGAGCTGAAAAAAGAGGGTATCAAAACCGAGCTCGTCCAGTTGTCCGGAAAAAAGATCCGGGGCTGCATTGCCTGTGAGAAGTGTTTCATCAATCAGGACAAGCGGTGCGCGTTGAAAGGCGATGTTCTCAACGACTGCATTGAAAAGATGCTCGAAGCCGACGGGATCATCCTTGCATCGCCCACGTATTTCACCGATGTATCTACTGAGATGAAGGCCCTGATCGACCGGGCTGGATTCGTGGCAAAAGCAAACCAGGATATGTTCCGGCGCAAGGTCGGGGCAGCGGTAGTTGCGGTCCGCCGTGCCGGGGCTATCCATGCATTTGACACAATGAATCACTTCTTTTTCATCAGCCAGATGATTGTCCCCGGTTCATCCTACTGGAATATCGGGATAGGCCTTGCGCCGGGAGACGTGAATACCGATGACGAAGGGACTTTGACCATGCAGACGCTTGGGATCAATATGGCGTGGCTGCTGAAAAAGATCAACGAATAATCCTTTTCAGATGTCAATCGTCAGGTCATCGGTTGCCACGATAAGTCCGGGACAGAGAGGCCCGAATTGATCCTGTACGGCTTTGCGTTCCTCGAGTGTTTTATACACCATCGCCCCGAAGTGCATCAGGGCAAGGCGCTTTGCGTTTGCCCGCTGTGCAATCCCGATTGCATCCTGCGGATTGAGGTGAGGCCAGTCCGGGCTGCTGTCCCCGGGTTTCAGTCCGCATTCGGTGATGAGAAGGTCAGCATTCCGGGCGAGGGTTACCGCGTTGTCGCAGACGCCCGTGTCCGTGCAGTAGGTAATCACCTTCCCGTCCAGGTCCAGTCGGAACCCGAAACAGGCTGCGGGATGGACGAGGGGTAGGCATTGCACGATAAACGGCAGGGTTGTCTGGGTTCCCTCAACAAGGCCGGTTAGATCTGATGGATAGGGAAGACCGGAAAACGGTACGGTGAACGGATCACGGACAAACGCATTGAGATCTGCAATAGTTCCCCGCTGGGTGCAGATGTGTAACCCTTGTTTTAACCTGAACTTGACCAGCGTGTGGAGCCCGGCGATGTGGTCGATGTGGAGGTGACTGATGAACAGGTACACGGGTTTTTTCTGAGTGATGTAACGGTCCGCTTTGGCAATGCCATTACCCGCGTCGAAGATAATGTCATACTTTTCTGACTGTACAAGAACAGAACACGTGTTACCGGTAACCGTATCGTACCAACCATTGGTCCCGAGGAATGTCACCTTCATGAAGGGGATATTTGTATTCTGTATCAAAAAAGGAACCGGTGATGAGGTTCTGCGTTTCCTTGAAGGGGCTTTTTACCGTCATGGATAACCAGACCCGAAATTTTTTTGCCAGACCCTGCGGGAGAACCGTTGATCGGGATTTGAATAAAACATGTGGCTCTTAATTGAAAAGTTCCCGGGGCTTTGCCCCGCCGTTATGGCATCCTCCGATTGCGCTGGTGCTGTATTACCTGTACGCAAACGTGGAGAAATATCCCGTTCAGGTAATGCGGGGGCATCGCAATGCACCCCCAACCCATCCCCCTTGAGGGGCAGATCATCATTGTGAAAATACGACGTTTACAGGGCAAAACTTTCAAACCGTGTTGTAAAATTTAAAAAAAGGAGGAATACCTTTGAAATTTATCCGAGTTCATCCCACCGCGAGCGTTTGCGGTAGACAACAACGCCGACAATCGCAAGGATAACAACAACAACAACGATGATCGGGATTATCGGGATCTTGCCGAAGTTGGGGAGACCGGGCAGCTGCCATCCAGATTCCAGCACTTTCTTCCGGGCAAGGGCATCCGTGTAGGATTCATTTCCCTTGTTGAATGCATCCTGTGCCTTGGCTCGCGCCATTTCATAGTCGCCGTTGTTGATATCGTCGGTAGCAGTTGAGATATAACTCACGGCGACTTCCCTCTTTGTTATAATTGTCGCGAGCTGCGCGTCATCTGAAGTGCTCTTGTTGCCTTTAAACCATGCAATAACCGCATCGACATTGTTGATGGGGATCTGTGCATTGGCAACCTCATTTTCTGCCCATGCACGGTCGAGAGAAGTTTCCCCGTCATCTATCGATCTCTGGGCAGCGTCGAGATTGCTGTAAGCCTGTGTGTACTGAGTGGAAGGCAGGTTCTTCGCGGTAGTAATTTTTTGTTGTGCGTCGGAGTATTTTGCCTCCGCATCGGCCGTGTCGATTCCCAGTGCCGATTTTTCATCGATATGGGACCGGAATTCCTGAAGGGCGGACTCTTTTTCCGTTACTTTAGACTGCACTTCGGCAACATTTACGACCACAGCCGTCCGTTCGACCACTGTGCTTGAGATGAGATTGGCGTGGCTGTCATATTCCGCTATCTTGATCATCGTCTTATTGGTGGTCTGGCCAACAGTGGGTGCATTACCCTGCACGGTTACCTTCAAAGACTCTTCGACGCTGGAAGGATAGGAAAGAAACCATCCGGTTAATTTAAGTACACGTCCCGTTTCCGTTGGTTGTATTACATCCACCCCATCCTTTACAAGCGCATAGGTCCATTTCGCTGAATCCAGATCCGTCGACATGTCCAGTTCGTTGTCTGAAGTAAATGTCGTATCACCGGCTCCTGACAAATCAACCTTGAACGTGACAATCACCGAGGTTCCCGGAGTCAGTGACCCGGTAGGATCAACTGTTATGGTTTCCACTCCGAATGCTGATACTGCAGGAATGCAAAATATCAGAAATACCGTAATTATAATCCACTTCGTTAATCCCTTCATTACCTGCCTCACTCAAACAAGGGGTCGATACTCTCCTCAAACATACTGGTTTTTTTCTCCTTCGATTTAATAACATCTTCTTTTGTTTCCTTTGCGATATCAAGAAGTTCCTTGATCCGGGGGGCATTCCCGACCGTTGCCAGCATGACAACAGCGGCTACATACTCGCTGCTCACCGGGTAGTCTCCTCCCCTCACTTCAACACCGGCAATGTTCTCCTCAACCCAGCTCTTCGCTTTTTCAACGCCTTTGCGATCCATCTCGTCGGGAGGACCTGCGACAAGGACCAGCGCACGTTCCGCGGTCGAATAATCGCAGGGAAGGGTCAGCCTGCCGAGCATGGCCCGGCGTACAAGCGCCACGATCTTTGCCGTACGGTCTTCCCCGAGCAGAACCTGTTCGGCCCCTTCCTTCTTGGTACTGAATTTGTTCTTGAGTCCGCCAATAAGCCCTCTCTTGTCCTTCGTGTGTTTGCTTGTTACTTCACTGATCGCATATCCCACGGAAGTGATACCGCCTCCACGGAGGGTATTGATGATCTCGCTGGAGTCGACTACCATCTCACCGACACCCATCCTGGTTACTTCGCCGGCACGGAACAGTACACCGAATCTCCGGACTACTTCATTGTTCAGGCGGTGGAAAGCACCTTTTACACTCTCACCCTCATTTTTCCAGGCACTGTTGTCGAAGATAAAGGTGTTATCGCATTCGTTTACCAGGGTGGTCAGGCTTCTGGCAGCATTGTAGGAATATAAGCGGCCTTCTTCCGGAGCCGGAATGATCCCGAGGGCATAGACCGGCTCACGGTAAATGCGCTTGAGGTGGCGGGCAAGGACCGGTGACCCGCCGGAACCCGTACCTCCCCCGAGACCGGCAACAATGACGAATGCATCGATGTCGTGGGTTCCGCGCACGTCTATGGCGCTGATAATGCTGTCTATCTCGTCCGCAGTGACGCGTGCACCGGTCACGTTATCAGTACCCACACCGTGGCCCTTCACCATGGTCTGCCCGATGAGGATCCGGTCTTTCATATCGATATTTTTTAATCCCATCAGGTCGGTTCGCGCAGTATTTACGGCAATTCCCCTGAAGCTGTTGGTCCCGAGCTTTTTATCATGCTCGATAAACATATCGACAATTTTACCGCCCGCTTGACCAAAACCTATGAAAAATACGCGCATCTGGTTACACCATCCAATGGGCTAACGGATAACTATTTTCTTTTAATTCTTTTAAGTCCTTTTGCTGGTAAGAACCTTTATTTCGACAGTACAAAAACTTTCTTATAAAATCTACGAGGGTGCATGGGTTCTTTTCCGCTTTTTTACGGAGCCTTTTTCATTTTGCCGTGAAAAATACTATGGATCACGAGTATGCGGATATGCGTCATCGGTGGTGGATTGACTGGCCTCGTTGCAGCACACGCACTTGCCGGTGAGCATGAGGTTCAGCTGGTTGAAAAGCTTCCTTACCTAGGTGGCTGCCTCTCTTCCTACGAAGTGAATGGCTACTGGATCGAGCGGTATTACCATCATTGTTTCTCCGGCGACAATCACCTCTTTGCCCTTCTCCGCGGGCTTGGACTCTATGAGTATCTTGAATGGAGAACCGGGACAACCGGCTATTATTCCGGTGGCACAATCTACCCCCTGAATACTCCCTGGGAGATTCTCAGGTACCCTGAACTGTCGCTTGCAGACAAAGCAAAACTTACTCATCTTACCCTGACGGCAAAAAAGGCGGACCTTTCCTCCCTCGACGATGTCCCCGCGGAACGTTACATCATCGACCATCTCGGCCGTAACGTCTATTCCTCGTTTTTCGAGCCGCTGCTCAAGAGCAAGTTCGGGGACCGGAGAGATGAGGTCTCTGCTGCATGGCTCATCAGCAGGATTGCCATCCGGTCGGACCGCGGTGTCTCCGGGGAACGCCTGGGATATCTCAGCGGGGGATTCCACCGTATAATCGATGCTCTCGAAAAAGCTATCGGGGAGATGGGGGGGACCATCAGGAAACAGGACCCGGTCACCACCCTTTCCCGGAGCGGGGATACCTGGTATGTCAACGACACAGCTTTTGATACAGTCATATCCACCATCCCTCCCCAGGAGCTTCAGAGCGCCGGAGGCCCGGTCATGTCCCCTGTTCCCTACCAGGGGGCTGCCTGTGTCACCCTCGCAATAGACCGTGATGTAACCCGGGGTATTTACTGGCTGAACATGAAAGACAATGCACCTTACGGTGCCGTTGTCAGCCATACGAATTTCATCCCTGTCGAACAGTACGGGGAGCGGCTGGTATACCTTGCCTCCTACTTCTCCGGTACAGTCCCGGCACAGATCGGCAGGATCATGATCGACGATTTCTGCACACGGTTTTCCATTGCACGAAACGAGATCCGGTGGCACCGGGTAGCCGTTGATCCCTGGGCAGGACCGGTTTACACAACGGGATACAAATCGCTGATTCCTGCATACGAAAACCAGGGGTTGTTCTTGGCCGGTATGTTCTCAAAGACGAATTATCCCGAGCGGAGCATGGAGGGATCGATACGGGCAGGCATCGAAGTAGCCGCCTGCATACAAGAGAGGTACTTACATGATCGGACCTGAAGTCTCCGCCATCATCCCGGTATTCAATGATCGCCCTTCCCTTGAGGTTGCCCTCAACGTCTCCCTTGAGACCTTATCCGGGATAACCGGCGCCTTTGAAATACTTGTTGCAGAGGACGGGAGTACTGACGGAAGTGCTGAATTTGTCCGGCAGTTTGAAGCACGGGATTGCCGGGTCCGTCTCCTTCACCAGGACGAACGCCAGGGACGGGGCCGGGCACTGAACCGTGCGATCCGTGAATCCAAGGGGGCAATCGTCTGCTACTATGATGTTGACCTTGCCACGGACATGAATTATCTCCCTTCCCTGATCGCGGCTGTTCGTGACGGATCGGATATCTCGACCGGTTCGAGGCTTTTGCCCGCCAGCGATATTGTCCGCACGGAAGGCCGGGAGATCGCAAGCAGGAGTTATAACTTCCTTGTCAGGCTTTTTCTTTCCAGCAGGATCTATGACCACCAGTGCGGGTTCAAGGCTTTCAACCGGGAACGGATCCTCCCGCTTCTTCCTGCCATACGGTCGGACCACTGGTTCTGGGACACCGAGATCCTTGTCCGTGCCCAGCGGGCCGGCTACCGGGTTTCGGAATTTCCGGTCCGGTGGCGAGCCGGAAAAGGGACAACGGTACGGTTCAAGGATGTTTTCGGGATGGGCACGGCAATCCTGCGCCTGTGGTGGCAGATCCATGTATCGAAAGATTAGCGCCATCGTAATACCGACGCTGATAGCGGCCGGCATTCTCGGGTATATGATATACAGTATCCGCGGGGATCTCCTTCTTGCAATTCAGCATATCGTCCTGCTCTATTCCGTTATCGCAGTGGTTATCTGCCTGTGTGCCTGGTGGCTCCGTGGCTGGCGGTATCACTCCATTTTGAAGGGCCTGAATTACC
>Ga0116170_10003080_pt1 | contig 15734 bp, 7 predicted proteins | sample AD_JPNHW1_MetaG_FD_89797 | JGI IMG/M metagenome (GOLD analysis project Ga0116170, IMG submission 89797) | Active sludge microbial communities of municipal wastewater-treating anaerobic digesters from Japan - AD_JPNHW1_MetaG | ecosystem: Engineered > Bioreactor > Anaerobic > Digestate | place...
AAACCGCACGTGAGGCCATAAAACTTATCGGAGAACTCGTTGCAGAATATGGTTATTGTAGTGAAGGAGAATCATTTTCTATTTGTGATGCCAACGAAGCCTGGATATTTGAAATCGTCGGAAAAGGCCTGGGAAATAAAGGCGCTGTCTGGGTTGCACGCCGCATTCCCGACGGATACATCTCAGGCCATGCCAATCAGGCGCGCATTACCACTTTCCCACTCAACGATCCGGAAAATTGCCTGTACGCAAAGGATGTGATCGCTTTTGCCCGCGAAAAAGGTTACTATAAAGGCGAAGACAAAGATTTCAGCTTTTCCGATACGTATAATCCTGTAAATTTTGAAGGAGCCCGTTTTTGTGAATCCCGCGTATGGTGCGCATTTCAAAGAGTAAATAAAGACATGGGCAAATATCTTGATTATGCCATGGGTGAAAATCTTAAAAACCGCATGCCACTCTGGATAAAACCAGATAAGAAACTTGGCGTTTATGATGTAATGGAGCTTATGCGCGATCATTTTGAAGGAACACCTATGGATATGACCACCGACCTGGGCGCCGGGCCATTCAAATGCCCGTACCGCTGGAGGCCGATGACCTGGGATCTTGACGGCGTTGCCTATATTCATGAAAGAGCCACATCAACCCAGCAGACAGGATTCACCTTTGTGGCTCAGTGCCGCAGCTGGCTTCCTGCTCCCATAGGAGGAATTTTATGGTTTGGAGTCGATGACTCATACAGTACTGTTTATGCACCCATGTATTGCGGAATCACTAAAGTGCCCGAATCCTATGCCGAAGGTTTTGGCGATATGCTGACCTTCAATGAAAATTCTGCATTCTGGGTATTCAACCAGGTTTCAAATTTTGCTTATACGCGCTATTGTGACATTATACCCGAATTACGCGCCGTACAAAAAGAACTGGAGACAAAATTTATACAGACACAGGTTCCCGAAATTGATAAAACCGCCGCAGATCTTTACAAAAAATCTCCTAAAAAAGCCACTGAAATTCTGACCACTTATTCGGTGAACACCGGCAACGACGTGGTAAAACGCTGGAAGCAACTTTACGCCTATCTTTTCACCAAATACATGGATGGAAATGTAAAATATTCAGGCAAAACGAAACAAACCCCAAAAGTCGACCACCCAAAGTACAGCGACGAATGGTACTGGATGATCGTCAAAGAAACACGGAGCAGGTACCGTAATAAAAGCGCTGCAGAACATTAAGATTTTCCCATCAGACAGCCGCAGCCTACTGCGGCTGTTTTCTTAAAAAAACAGTATGCCCTTACTTGAACTGCAAAACCTGAGCGTGGATTTTAAAAGCGAGAGCGGCATTGTTCATGCCGTCAGCAACATTTCATTCCCGCTCGAAAAAGCCAAAACTATTGGGATTGTCGGCGAATCCGGAAGCGGTAAATCGGTTACCTCACTGGCGTTGATGGGATTACTCCCATCAGGAATTTCCAAAATAGTTTCAGGGAATGCTTTTTTTACTGATAAAAATGGATACGTCTCTGATCTTTTCAGCCTTCCCGAAAAAAGCCTGAGAAAAATCCGCGGAGCAGAGATTGCTATGATCTTCCAGGAACCCATGACGTCTTTAAATCCCGTTTACAAATGCGGGCGGCAGATCACTGAAGCCATACAATTGCACCAAAAGACGAATAAAAAAGAGTCCAAACAACTGGCACTCCAATGGTTTCGTGAGGTAATGCTCCCCGACCCGGAAAAAGCATTCCGTTCTTATCCTCACGAACTATCGGGCGGACAGCGGCAGCGTGTGATGATTGCCATGGCCATAAGCTGCCAGCCATCATTGCTTATTGCCGACGAACCCACCACCGCACTGGATGTCACCGTTCAGAAGAATATCCTTGAACTGATGAAACAACTTCAGCAGAAGTATTTGATGAGCATTATTTTTATCTCTCACGATCTGGCGGTTATTGCTGAAATTGCCGATTATGTGCTGGTGATGTATAAAGGAAATATTGTAGAACAGGGTCCCGTAAGTGAAATTTTCAGAAACCCGCAACATCCTTACACAAAAGGGTTGCTGGCCTGCAGACCCCAACCTGATGCTTTGTATAAACGGCTTCCGACTGTCGACGATTTCATAGAAAATAAACTTGACGGCCTTTTTGAAGAAATTACCCCCGAAGAAAAACAGGCCTCTTTAAATACCATTTATCAAAAAGACCCTTTATTTATTGCTGATCACATCAAAACATATTTTTCGCTGAAACATGGACTATTTAAACCTTCTGCAGAATTCAGAGCCGTGGATGATGTCAGCTTTAATGTTTATCCCGGAGAAACTCTGGGTGTTGTCGGCGAATCAGGTTGCGGAAAAACCACTTTGGGAAGAACAGTATTAAGACTGATAGAACCCACCAACGGGAAAATTGTTTTTTTTGGAAATGACATTACTTCTTATTCAAAAAACAGGCTGCGAAAAATACGGAAGGATTTCCAGATCATTTTCCAGGATCCATATTCATCGCTGAATCCCCGGCTCACTGTCGGAAAAGCCATTACCGAAGGCATGCGGGTGCATAAAATCGGCGGCAGCCCTGCAGAAAGAAAGGCCAAGGCCCTTAAACTGCTGAAAGAAGTGAATCTCAGCGAAAACATTTTTGACCGATATCCGCATGAATTATCGGGGGGACAACGGCAGCGTATCTGTATTGCCCGTGCGCTGGCATTGCAACCCAAATTTATAATCTGCGATGAATCTGTTTCAGCACTCGATGTGTCGGTACAGGCACAAGTTCTGAATCTGCTCAACCAACTTAAGATAGAGTATCAGTTTTCACTGGTTTTTATTTCGCATGACCTTTCCGTGGTGAAATATATGTCGGACCGCATGATGGTGATGAAAGGCGGAAAAGTTGTTGAATACGGTGCTTCAGATGAGATTTATAAAAATCCGAAATCGGATTATACAAAAAATCTTATTGCTTCAATTCCAAAAGGATTATAAAAAACTAATTTTACTGCTTATTTCATTTAAACCTGCGGCATGAAATTATTGAAATATCTTCTTGAAACAGCAGTATTCATCTGCGGGGCCGTGGTCATGATCTTTGAACTGGTTGGCTCACGGGTTCTCGGGCCATATTTCGGTACATCAATTTTTGTCTGGTCCACCCTGATCGGTGTCATTCTGGGAAGCCTCAGCCTGGGCTATTTTATAGGAGGAAAAGTTGCAGACAAAAAACCCCGAATGATTATATTGGCTTCTATCATTTTTATTGCTGCCGTATTTATTGCTTTGACCCTTTTTATTAAATCATTTGTACTAAATTTTTTACAGATCAGGATTACCGATATTCGCATATCATCAGTCATTGCTTCCCTGGTTCTTTTTCTGCCGACAAGTGTTTTGCTGGGCATGGTTTCACCGTATGCCGCAAAACTGAAACTGCACGACCTTAATGTTTCGGGACGGATTATTGGCAACCTGTATGCAATTTCCACCGCCGGAAGCATCTTTGGAACTTTTTTGGCGGGTTTTTACCTGATCCCTCATTTCGGAACCAACAAATTATTAAGCATCCTGTCATTCACCCTGATCATCATTTCGGCCATGTTGTTTATAAAAAACACCGGTAAAACCAAATTATTTGTATTTCTGTGTTTTGCATTATGCCTTACGGGGATTAACGCCTTCGGTTATTTTTACAGGAAAGCCGGATTCATTGATGTTGATACGGGTTATAACCGTGTATGGATTTACGACTATACAGATGCAGGGACAAACAAACCGGTCAGGATCATGAGAATAAATAACATTAACAGCTCTTCCATGTTTTTAAACAGCGATGAACTGGCCAATGAATACACGAAATACTATCACTTAGTCAAACATTTCAATCCCGGATTTAAAAACACGCTGATGTTGGGCGGTGCCGGCTATTCCTACCCAAAAGATTTTTTGCTGAAGTATCCGGAAGCCACCATCGATGTGGTGGAAATTGATCCTATGGTCACCGGGCTGGCAAAAAAATATTTTAAACTGAAGGACAATTCACGGCTAACGATTTTTCATGAAGACGGAAGAGTTTTTCTAAACACAACAAAAAAAAAATACGATGCCATTTTTGGCGATGCATTCACTTCACATCATTCTGTCCCGTATCAGCTGACTACACAAGAAGCCGTTCAGAAAAAATTTGACATCTTGAATGACAACGGTGTCGTTATTCTGAACATTATTGCTTCGTTAAAGGGAGGTAAAAGCAGATTTTTAAAAGCAGAATCTGCAACATACAAAAGTATTTTCCCACAAGTTTTCCTTTTCCCGGTAAGTGATCCCGGCAATGAAACTATTTTACAAAACGTAATTTTGGTTGCATTAAAATCAAACAATCCGCAAAGTTTCACCGATGCTGATCCACAGCTTAACGGATTTTTACAACATGTTTTAAAAAAAGGGCTTGACACAGATATGCCTGTTCTGACCGATGATTTTGCGCCGGTAGATTACTATACAAGTTCATTGATCTTTTAATCAATTTACATTTTGCGGAAGCAACCGCAAAAAAGAGCAACATTTTGCGAATGTAATCGCAAAATGTCGGATTTTCTTATGGCAATTTTAATTATTCATCAAACGCTCCACCAGACCCGGCACCCCATCGCCCGCTTTCGCTTTGATCACTGTGAGGTTGGTAAAACAGGAAGAATTTGAAGCATTGGGGTCAATGTAATATTTCGGAATATGCGAGGGAGCATAATTAATTAGTCCTGCCGCGGGATACACGACCAGCGAAGTACCTATCACCATCAGAATATCCGCTTTTTTCACCAGTGTGGCCGCATCCATAATCAGGGGCACAGCCTCACCAAACCAAACTATATGCGGGCGCAGCTGCGAACCGTTTTTACATTTATCACCGGGCAAAATATCCTTATATCCAATATCATAGACAAGGTCTTCATCACAGGTGCTGCGTGCTTTGGTGAGCTCGCCATGCAGGTGCAGAACATTGGAGGATCCTCCTCGCTCATGAAGGTTGTCCACATTTTGGGTTATAATATAAACCTGGTATTTTGCTTCAAGTTTTGCGAGGGCAATATGTGCAGCATTTGGCTGAACTGTTGCTAATTGCCTGCGTCGCTGATTATAAAACTCCAGAACCAGATTCTGATTTTTTATCCAGGCATCATAAGTAGCCACATCTTCTATCCGGTGTTCCTCCCAAAGTCCGTCGCTGTCGCGAAAGGTCTTGATCCCGCTTTCGGCGCTGATACCTGCTCCCGTTAATACAACAATTGTTTTCATTTTTCCTGATATTATTGCACCCTTGTAAAATACACAGATTTCCCAATCAACGAAAAGCCGACAAAACCATGCAGCTCAAGAACACTTTTATTGACGAGCCTTATCCAGCATGAATATGTGTTTCCTGTGTCGGAATCATATAGTTTACCGTCAGCATACTTCCCTTTGGAGTTGTCGTACCTGAAATTATAAAACAGCACAAGATTTATGACCGGCCTGTTACGCAAGGCGGGGTCAGGATTGTGTTTGTCGAGTTTTTGTTTGCCTGTTTCGGGGTCAATATTTTTCCTGATAAAAGTAACCTTACCCGAATAAGTAGTCCCTTCCTTAAAAAACAAAATCTTACCGTCGTTGTCCGGAGTCCACCATTCGCCGCATAAATCATCAGGTTTTAATGAATTTTGAGCCAATAATGAAGAATTATTTATTCCCGATAACAAAATAAAACACATCATCAAGGCCTTAAAAATCAACTTTTTATTTAGTGTTTGTATGAAAACGCCAATTTTTTCGTTACGCTTGCGCCAAAAATGCTCATGTACACCAGTAAACTCCGCTTTTTGTCGCTTCGCCAGCCTCAAACTTGACGTTTCCCTTGTACAAACACGAGTTTTCTTATAGACACTATTTAACCCTGGCATAAAAAATTTTATTTAATACAAATCTTCATTTTAAAATACGAACAAAACTACAACTGTTTATGAAAAAAACAAATTCAAAACACCTAAAAAATATACTGTCAATATTCCACACAAATCACTAGAACAAACATAATCAATAGCTTTACTAAAAACATAATCTTAAATCCCGAAAGCGGACATTAACTCGTCTTATATCATAATTCTGCTGTATATATGATTAATATTAAAAGGATAAATAAAATCTCTTGTTAAATAACAAAAAATTGTAATTTTACAAAGTTATTAATAATGTTATACCATTAATTATCATTATACATGGAAAAATTACAATTAGATTTATCCAATTTAGATAAAGCGTTTCCTGAAAATTTTTCGCAGGAACAAATTGCAAAAGCAAAGACCTTATTTTTAAAAAAGCTGGCTGAAACAGCACATACTTTCTATGAGGGTAAAATTCAAACCGTTCCCAAAGCGCCGGTGGTGGGTTTTAACTGGTTCAATGTATGGTATACCCCCGGAGTTTCAAAGGTTTCAACAACAATACGCGACAATGTTGATTCCTCATTTCATCTTACAAACCGGGGCAATCTTGTTGCTGTTGTAAGTGACTCGACCCGTGTGCTTGGCGATGGCGATTGCGGCCCGTCAGGAGGACTTGGCGTGATGGAAGGAAAGGCATTTTTGATGAAGTACCTGGGAGGATTTGATGCCGTAGCATTATGCGTTGACAGCAAGAACGAAAAAGGCCAAAACGATCCTGACAAGATCATCCAGTTTGTAAAGATGGTACAGCATAGCTTTGGCGCAGTTAACCTGGAAGATATATCACAACCCAACTGTTTTAAAGTGCTCGATGTCCTTCGTGAAGAATGCGACATTCCCGTATGGCATGACGATGCCCAGGGCACCGCTTGCGTCACTCTGGCCGGGTTAACCAACGCCCTGAAACTTGCCAATAAGAAAATTTCGGATGTAAAAATCGTACTTTTCGGCGCCGGAGCATCCAACACTACCATTGCCCGTCTGATCATTGCCGATGGCGGTGACCCCGGAAAAATCATTATGTTCGACACCAAAGGTTCATTACATGCCGAACGCGAAGACATAAAAAAAGACCCGCGCTTCTATCGTAAATGGGAACTGTGCGAACAAACCAACCATGATAAAATAAAAACCATTGAAGAAGCCATAAAAGGCGCTGACGTTCTTATTTCGCTCTCAACGCCGGGCCCCGACACCATAAAAAAAGAATGGGTAAGTTCTATGGCCGAAAAATCTATTGTTTTCGCCTGTGCCAACCCCGTTCCTGAAATTTATCCCTATGCTGCCAAAGAAGCCGGAGCATTTATTGTGGCTACCGGCCGTGGCGATTTTCCCAACCAGGTGAATAATTCCATAGGTTTTCCCGGCATTCTTAAAGGTGCCCTGATGGTCCGTGCCAAAAAAATTACCGACAACATGGCTATTGCAGCAGCACATTCGCTGGCCCGTTATGCCGAAAAACGCGGCATAAACCCCGAAAATATCGTTCCCAACATGAATGAAGCCTCGGTGTTCCCCGAAGAAGCCGCTGATGTTGCCATGCAGGCCATTAAAGATGGTGTTGCTCGCCTGACTATCAGCCGCGAAGAAGCTTTTGCAACTGCAGAAAAAGATATCAAACAGGCCAGAGCAATGACACAAAGCCTTGTTGATCATGGCTTTATAAAGAAACCCGCAGAAGACCTGTTGCAGGACGCCATCAATTGGGCAATTCAGCAAGTTTCATAAAGTTTCATATATTTGCACCCTTTTTAATTGGCTTATGATTTATTTCGTCGAGGGAACTCTTGTTGAAAAAAACCCTGCTTATGCTGTAATCGAAACCGGCGGAATCGGTTATTTCCTGCATATTTCATTAAATACATATTCCAAACTTGGTGAGGAAGGCTCAAGATGCCGGCTTCTGACACATTTGGCCATAAAAAATGAGGCGGCTACGCCGGTAGGCATTGCACTTTACGGATTTTATTCGGCTGAAGAACGCGAATTATATAAAAATTTATTATCAGTTAATGGTGTCGGAGCCAATACAGCCAGGCTTATTCTTTCGTCACTTTCTACCGACGAGATTATCTCAGCCCTGGCTAGCGGACAAGTTACCGCTTTTGAGCGTGTGAAAGGCATTGGCTCAAAAACTGCTCAAAAAATTATCATTGACCTGAAAAATAAATACTCAAAACTTGCGTTACAACAGGATGTTATTTTAAGCGACCTACATACGAACAAAAAGGAGGCATTATCAGGACTTATTATGCTTGGATTCAACAAGAACATTGCAGAAAAAGCTCTTGATAAAATCATTAGATCAGAGCCATCCGCTCAAAGCGTGGAGGTGCTGATTAAAAAAGCCTTACAAATTTTATAAGAATATTTACAAAATTATAAGCTGTTGAAACTGTTCAGATACATCATTCAATTTTTCGCCGCAGCGTTCATTTTGTCTATAACCATTGCAGGAAGTATCCACACTACTCCCGATTATGAGTTTATCAGAGATAAATACATCAATCCTCCCGACACTAACCCGCCGGACACAACGCTTCCGTACCCCTTTAACGATAACAACGGTAACCCATATGATCAGAATCAGAACGGAGGCCTATACCTGAATAATCCCTCAAATATCAACTCAGGAGTTGAATATGATCCCGAAACCAACGAATATATTCTGAACAATACTATTGGAACTTTTAATTACAGGCAACCAAACTACATGTCATTGGAAGAATACAGGAACTATGACATGGACAAAGCATTACGGGAATACTGGCAGGATAAAACAAGCGCCAACCGCACTTCAAGGGGAGACGGAAACATTATCCCAAAAATCCATATTAAGGGAAAAGCCTTTAATAAAATTTTCGGTGGCAGCACCATTGATATAAGACCTTCAGGATCAGCCGAACTGATCTTTGGTGTTGTATCTACCAAAACCAACAACCCTGCCCTGGATGTTAAACAACGCCGTACCACCAACTTCGATTTCCAGGAAAAAATCCAGATGAATGTTACCGCTAAAATCGGCGATAAAATTCAGTTTGGAGTCAATTATAATACAGAATCATCATTCGACTTTGAGAATAAAATGAATCTGAAATATGAAGGAGAAGAAGATGATATTATTCAGCTTATTGAAGGCGGTGACGTTACATTGCCATTGAACAGCACCCTTATCAGGGGAAGCCAGTCGTTGTTCGGTATAAAAACCAAATTAAAATTCGGACGGGCCTCTATTACAGGAATTTGGTCACAACAGCAAAGCCAGGCCGAAAATATAACGGTTTCAGGCGGCGCACAGACAAGCGATTTTGATGTTAAGGCAGATCAATACGAAGAAAACAGGCACTACTTTCTTTCGCAATATTTCCGTGATCATTATAAAGAAGCCCTGCAAAAGCTTCCTATCATTACTTCAAATATTAATATTACCAATATTGAAGTGTGGGCAACCACTATCGGGTCTGCCACTACCGAAAATCGCGATATTGTTGCTTTTCAGGACTTAGGCGAAGGAAATAGCTCTGAAATTCACAATCCAAACGTTATTCCCTCACCTACAGGTTATTATCCCTCAAATAATGCCAACAGCCTGCTTACCACCGTCCAGGTAGCAAACCTGCGTGATGCATACAATATAACTGCCTACCTCAATAGTTTGGGCATTGGATTGACTTCCGGAGTTGATTATGAGAAAGTTACTCTTGCAAGAAAATTACAACCATCAGAATATACCTTTAACAGCAAACTCGGTTTTATCTCATTAAATACATCATTAAATTCCGATCAGGTTCTGGCTGTTGCTTACCAATACACCCTGGTTGGCGACACCACGGTTTATAAAGTGGGTGAGCTTACAACATCAGGAATAACCGGTTGCCTTGTGGTAAAACTTTTAAAAAGCACCACCTTGAGTACAAAAGTGCCCATGTACAAACTGATGATGAAAAACGTCTATTCTATTGGCGGATACCAGATTAACCCCGAGGATTTTCGCATGAACGTATTGTATACCGGTGAAGATCAGGGCGTTCCTATGGGCTATCTTACCCAGGGCGCTGTCAATGGCGTGCCATTGATCCGGGTACTGGGTTGCGACCGGCTTGACCTTAACCAAAACCCCATCCCCGACGGAGTATTCGATTTTATTGGCGAAGCTGCTTCGCAGGGCGGGCTTATTCAACAAACCAACGGCAGGATATTTTTCCCGGTTCTTGAGCCATTCGGAAAAGATCTGAGGGCTGCCATCACCGGAGGAAACCCTGCATTAAACACCATTGCCGACCAATATTGCTATGACTCGCTGTATTCTATGACCAAATCGGGAGCACAGCAATATCCTGACAAGAATAAATTTTCATTACAGGGTACCTATAAATCTGCAAGCGGATCTGAAATATCTTTAGGCGCTATGAACGTTCCGCAAGGTTCCGTTAAAGTTACTGCAGGCGGCATCCCCTTATCGGAAAATGTTGATTATACAGTGGATTACACCATGGGTAGGGTAAAAATCATCAACGAGGGTATTCTGAATTCAGGAACGCCGATAAATATCTCGCTCGAAAATAATAGTACTTTCAGCATACAAACCAAAACACTCATGGGCTTGCGTGTTGATTATATGATCAACAAAAATTTTAATATTGGCGGTACCATTCTGAATTTAACTGAAAAACCCCTTACTCAAAAAGTAAACTACGGCGATGAGCCAATCTCCAACACCATTTGGGGGGTTGATGGCAATTATACTACCGAAGCACGCTGGCTGACCAAACTGGTGGATATGATCCCGCTGATCAATACCAAGGCGATATCAAACATTACGATGAATGCCGAGTTTGCAAACCTTATTCCGGGACATTCCAAAGCAATTGGCAAATCGGGTACAACATACATTGATGATTTTGAAAGCAGTAAATCGACCATCGACATGAAAAATGTCGGAAGCTGGTTTATTGCAAGTACGCCGCAGGGACAACCCGACATGTTTCCCGAAGCAGTTTCGGGAAGCAGGCTTGCTTTTAACTATAACAGGGCTAAATTAGCCTGGTATGTTATCGACCCGTCGGTATTTTACCGCAATAACAATCAGCTTCCTCCCAATATCACCAACGATGACATTTCCAACCATTTCGCCCGCGAAGTTTATGAGCAGGAAGTATTCCCAAACAGGCAGCCCGAAAACAACCTCCCATCAAATATTTCGGTACTGAACATGGCGTTTTATCCCAAAGAACGTGGCCCGTACAATTATGATGTAGACGGAACCGGAGGATATTCTTTAGGATTAAACTCTGATGGAACACTGGTGGGCCCTGATTCACGCTGGGGTGGCATGATGCGCCGCATTGAATCTACTGACTTTGAAGAAACCAATATTGAATATATTGAGTTCTGGATGATGGATCCTTTTGTATATGACAATACAGCGGCCGGCGGACAAATGTATATTGACCTCGGGGATGTTTCTGAAGATGTACTCAGGGATTCCAGGAAGAGTGTTGAAAACGGATTGCCTACAACCGCAGATACAACAGGTAATATTGTTGACACCACCATGTGGGGATGGGTACCTACCATGCAGCCCCTGACCAACTCATTTGATAACAATGAAGATGCCCGGCCTTTTCAGGATGTTGGACTTGATGGGTTGAGCGATGACAACGAAAATATTTTTTTCAGCGATTATATTAATGATGTTTTAAATCATTTTGGATCTGGATCCAGCGCATATCAAAATGCATTGGTAGACCCGTCTGGTGATGACTTCCATTATTTCCGCGGACCGGATTATGACAATGAGGCTAAAACAATTCTTAAACGATATAAGAATTTCAATGGTACTGACGGGAACTCCCCCACTGACCAGCAAACACAGGATGAATATGGCGTAAATTATCCCATGCAGTCTACAACCCTGCCTGATGGTGAAGATATCAACAGAGACAATACACTAAGTGAAAGCGAACGGTACTTCCAGTACCAAATCGACCTGTCTCCAAGCAAAATGGTTATAGGGCAAAACTACATAGCCGACATTCTTGATGCCACTACCGGAAGGTTACCCAACGGAACAACTTCTACGATAAAGTGGTACCAGTTTAAAGTTCCTGTTCAGTCGCCGGATAAAATAATTGGTGGAATCCAGGACTTTAAATCTATACGTTTCATCAGGGTGTTTTTCCGCGGATTTTCTGATTCGGTAATTTGCAGGTTTGCTACATTTGACCTGGTACGCAGCGACTGGAGAAAATATAACTACAGCCTTCTCAGCCCCGGGGAATATATTCCAAACGACAACCAGACACTCACAAATTTCGATGTTTCTGCTGTTAACCTTGAAGAAAACGGACAGCGTTCGCCTGTTACCTATCTTGTTCCCCCTGGTATCGATCGGGAAATTAATTATTCAAGTACCACCATGCAGCAACTTAATGAGCAGTCACTTTCAATGAAAGTATGCAATCTTTTTGATGGAGATGCACGGGCCATATATAAGACATGCGATTTCGACATGCGAAAGTTTAAGACATTGAAGATGTTTGTTCACGGTGAAGCCAGTGTAAATGAATCAGATCTGCATGACGCGGACCTGACGGTATTTATCCGACTCGGCTCTGATTTTAAAAATAATTATTATGAATATGAAATGCCCCTAGTGGTGACACCCTGGAATAACAACGACGCTGAAGAGATCTGGCCCGAAGCCAACAGAATGGAAATCACTCTTAATGAACTGATTGATGCAAAAAAACAACGTAATACCGATCTTAACGCCTCCGGGTCTTCGGTTTCCTTAACACTTCCTTACATTATTTACGATTCAAAAGGCAATAAAGTCACAATTCAGGGAAACCCCAGTATCAGCGATGTCAAGGTAATTATGATCGGTGTCAGAAATCCCAAAAAAGTCAGCCAATCATCCTCTGACGACGGTAAAGATAAATGTGCAGAAATCTGGATTAATGAGTTACGCCTGACCGATTTTGACAGGAGCGGCGGCTACGCAGCAACCGGCAGAATAGCAGCCAACCTTGCTGATTTTGGTAATGTGAGCCTGGCTGGGACCATCAGCACGCCGGGATTTGGAAGCCTCGACTCAAAACTTAATGAATTACAGAAAGAAACCAGTATCGCATATGATATTGCTACAAATCTTGAACTGGGAAAATTCTTCCCTGAAAAGTGGGGCATAAAAATTCCCATGCATTTTGATTATTCGGAAAACAGGTCTATACCTGAATATAACCCGATCAACCCTGATATTCTTTACCGTGACGATATTAAAACATATTCCAGCCCGGCAGCACGCGATTCCGTAAGAAAAATCACTCAGGATGTGACCTCTACCAAGAGTCTGAACTTCATGAATGTACGTAAAACAAAAATGGGCGCCTCTACCAAGAGCCATATTTATGATATTGAAAACTTCGACTTTACATACGCATTTACTGAAATATACCATCGCGATGTGGACATTGAGTATAACAGGAAAAAAACTCATACCGGCGGTCTAGGGTATAACTTTTCTACAAATCCCAAAGTTGTCAGGCCCCTCGATAAATGGAAACTTATTTCCAAATCAAAATGGCTGCGCATCCTCAAGGATTTCAACTTTTCATATATGCCAAAAATGCTCACATTCCGTACGGATATGAATAAGTTGTTCCAGGAAAATATGATGAGAAATAAAACAAATGCGATCATCATTTTAGACCCTACATATACCAAACGTTTTGAATGGACAAGAAACTACGGATTCAAATGGGATTTAACACAAAACCTCAAAGTTGAATACCAGGCAAACGCAATAGCATTGGTGGACGAGCCCTCCGGGAAAATTGAGAAGGGGCAGCCCAATTATAAACAAAACCGCGATTCAATCTGGGAAAATGTATGGAATGGCGGACGTATGACCAGCTATACACAAAACACCAATATTAATTATACCTTACCCATAAATAAAATACCTGCATTCAACTGGATAACACTCACCGCAAGGTATGGTGGTACTTACGCATGGACTGCATTACCATTATCCACAGATGATTTTAATAATATTATTGAAAATCCTCTTGGAAATACTATTGAAAATTCCAATAATGAACAGCTAAACCTTACCGGCAGCCTGACCAATTTATACAACAAAGTAAAATACCTTAAAAAGATCAACGACAAACGCAAGGGCATAGGCGAAAAACCATTACCAAAGACCAATATGCCCGGTGATAAGGCCGATTCTACCAAGCCTAAGGTTAATATTGGAAAAGAACTCCTTGATAATACGCTGAGTTTGCTCATGCTTGTAAAAACAGTTACCATATCTTATCAGGAAGGCAACGGGCGGCTTCTCCCGGGATTCATGCATAAACCTGTGGCTCTGGGTATGGACTGGAACGACATGGCGCCTACCTTTGGATTTGTGATGGGCAGCCCCGGCGATATGTTCGGGTCAACAGGCAATATTATTGACCGGGCTTTCGAACATGGCTGGATTTCTACCGATACCAACCTTAATACCCCGTTTGCCGTTAAACAATCGAAGGTGCTAAATTACCAGGCTTCTCTGGAGCCTATTAACGGAATGCGTATTGATGTTACGGGAAACACTAACTATGCACGACAAAACCAGGCATTCTATAGGTATATCGGGCAAAACCAGCACAGTGACCCTTACTCTATGGTTGAGTCGGGAAGCTTCAGCATGACAGTTATCGGGATAAAAACCGCATTCAAGGGCGATAACAAAGATAACACCAACGATATCTTCGATAAATTTAAACAATACCGTTTTATTATCGCACAACGCCTGGCCGCACAAAATCCAAACTCATCCAACCAGATTGATCCTACGACAGGTTTCCCCGACGGGTATAGCGCAAGCTCACAGGAGGTGCTCATACCGGCCTTCCTCGCCGCCTATCTTGGTAAAAATCCTGATAAAATTTCATTATCGCCATTCTCCGAAAAAATACTCAGCGCCATTCCACTCCCCAATTGGCGTCTTACCTATAACGGATTAACAAAAATCGGCTTTATAAAAAAGTATTTCAGAACCGTCACATTAAACCATTCATACCGTTGCACATACAATGTTAATTCTTTCGCCACTAATGTATTATATAAAGCCGACGACGATGGTTTTTCATATGTCAGGGATCAAATTGGTAATTTTCTGACCGATAAACAAATAGGGCAGATTTCAATCACCGAACAATTCAGCCCGCTGATCGGATTTGATATGACTATGAACAACAGCCTGCTGCTTAAACTTGAATGGAAAAAATCAAGAAACCTGTCATTAAGTTTCGCTAACGATCAATTGACGGACATTTCCACAAATGAATACGTTATTGGTGCAGGATACAGATTCAAGGATGTTTCATTTAATCTTAACCTTGGCGGCAAGCGAAGACATGTACAGAGTGACCTCAACCTGAAAGCCGATTTCTCCATAAGGCAAAACAAAACGACATTGAGAAAATTGATTGAAAACCTTGATCAGGTTTCTGCCGGTGGCCGTATTATTTCTATAAATGTATCTGCTGACTACCAGATAAGCGAAAAATTTAATATCCGTTTATTCTATGATCACATTATTAATAAACCATACGTGTCATCGCAATATCCAAACTCAAGTATTAATGCCGGCCTGAGCCTGAGATTTACACTGGCACAATAATATCTTTCCACCTTTATAAAAAATTGTATCTTTGGCAAAAATATTAACATAAAATCATCATGAAAATA
>Ga0116170_10003081_pt1 | contig 15733 bp, 8 predicted proteins | sample AD_JPNHW1_MetaG_FD_89797 | JGI IMG/M metagenome (GOLD analysis project Ga0116170, IMG submission 89797) | Active sludge microbial communities of municipal wastewater-treating anaerobic digesters from Japan - AD_JPNHW1_MetaG | ecosystem: Engineered > Bioreactor > Anaerobic > Digestate | place...
ATCTTTCCAGCGATACAGATGCCTGGCTACTTGAAATGCTGGCAGAAAGCGGCCTCTTGATGCATTTGTCGGATTCCTGCGCCTTGGTGTTGCACCCCAACCAAGGGAATGATGGAGCTGGATCATGAAATACATTGCGCGTTCGTTCAAAGATTACATCACAGGTAGGATAGAATCCCAGCTTCCTTCCATGGAATTGGGCGGGAAAATGATCTTCATGGTGGAAAGCATCCCGGAAGATCTGACGATAGCTACTGCAGACCTGATCAGCAGTTTCTTACATAATATTGCTGATACCAATGTACTGATCAAAGTCGCCAGAACACTAACCGATGAATGGACTGACGAGGGCAGGGACAAGGCTGATAAGGCCGGGTGGATAACCTTACTGGACAATCTAGCTTATTACCGCAATGAGCCTATGCCCCCTGATAAATATAACGTGATAGTCCTCTATGGGTCTGATGTTGTCACTGATTCCGCCAGTCTAGCTGATTTCAACCTTTGTAGTTTGAAGTTTGTTTGGGAAACGGGAATGTCTCGTAGTTTCAGTCATTGGGTTGTCGATAAACTTAGTTCCAACGGCATAGATTTTTACAACAAAGCAGACATGCTGGTATTTGATAACATCCTCTACCCTATCATCGAGCAGGGTAGGGCGGACCTGATATCCCTTAGCAAGTGGCTGGAGCGCTTGGACCTATCATACTGTGACAGCGTTCCGACAGTGTTAGAAGTGGTTTTGACGAAGCTACGGGATTTCCAACTACCCAATTTCACCAGCTTTCCCTATACTAGAAAAAACAAGAAATTCAATCCGTACGTCTATAAGGCTATTGAGTTCTTTAACTACACCATGTTCATTGAGGAAAACCAGAAAAGGAAGGCTTTTAAGGCCATTGATGGGATACTCGAAGCCATCGAAACCGGAGAAGAGGGATGGGAAGACCTGGAAAATGAGCAGATTCGAGGCGCGTACAGTAGCGGAACGGAATTCTTGGGCGGGATGAAGAACTACGTCCTGACTGCTGACCAAGAGGAGAAAGAAAAGCTCTTGGAAAGCGATTTCGTCTTCATCTTGGACAAGATACTGAAATTCAAGAAAAAGCAGGAAAAGAAGAAAACTAGCGTGAAGAGCCTGGAAGGAAGCCCGGTAGAAATTGTACTGACAGCCATGTGGGACAGTCTCTCAGAGTTTTCAAAGTCAAAAGATTATGGTAGCGTGGAAGATCTAAGCAGGATAGAGATAACTGCTGACCTGTTCAAGCACGACATGGAGTGGGATGACAGCGAGGGAGACTATTCCACCCAGGATGTCTCAGAACTGGCAAGAGAGTTCTTGCACAGGCTCATTGGCGGATTGGACAGCTTTATCGTACAGCATACCTGCCTTAAGAACAAAGATGGCCTAGAGATTGAGATTCAGTGCAACCTGGACAGCGATGAGATCAAATTCCGCTATAGCAGGACAGCGATCTCCGAACTGGTTTTCAGCGTGAACCTCTATGCACAGGAAGACGAAAAGCCGCAGGAAAGAAGATACGCCTGGAAACTGCCTTCCAACCATAGCTATCGCCTGGCAACAGAATTGATCAACATGGCAGCCGATGAATTGGATAGGCCAAACCATGCGCTGGTATTACCCTTCTTCCACCTTCCCTATTATGACGAGATTCTTAAGACTTCATCCAATGATGAGCTGCGGAGAGTCTTCCTGCACAGCTTGAGAGACTCTGCTTCAGAAGGGTCTTTCCTGAGAAATCTGTTGTCTGGGACTTGGCTGAAACATGACGATAGACTGCTACCCCATTATAGGAATCTTGCCGAGAAGTACCACCTGTTTATCAAAGCTGCCAAGAAAAGCGGATTGATCGCTGCTTTGACAGACACCTCGGTTTGGGACGTTCTGAGACAGCATTACGAAGAGGTGTTAGACCTGATAAGCACTCAGGAAGAGATGCTGAAATCTCCGATGGCTGGAATGATGCTAAGAGCATTTATGGTGATAAGAGAAAGAGAGAAAGATGGAAATGAAGCATGGTATAGTGAGGCTTACGAAAAATCAGGGATCATCACGGTGCTTCACCCGTCTCTGCTGGAAATGCTGCAATCCCAAGTAGTTTACCAAAGTTCATGTTTCAACTATGCTGTGAAAGCTGAAACCGATAAAGACAAGAGGCGGGATGCCTTTAAAAAACATATTTGGCAATCCTATCTTGACCTTTCTCATATCAGAACACCCATAAACTGCATTCTGATCGATGATGGGCTCAATCTGAACACCAACGTTGTGGGGCATGAACTGATCCACAAAGTAGGTGATCCAATTGATGGAGATGACCTAAAATCGACCAGGCTGATGCTGGGAATGTCCGATGAAAGCGATGATGAAATAGGCGATGTGAGCGATGCGGACATGTTCTTGGAAACCCGGGAATCCAAACTGCTCAACAACCTCCTGTTAGACTATTTCAGGCTGCATCCCCACGCCAGGGATGGACTGAACCTGGCCGTTTATAGAAACCAGGATATTCAACCGATTATCGCAGCCATACATGCTTATCTAATGAAGCTTTCAAACATAAAAGATCCGAATTACTACGTTATTAGAAATGAGCGCAATAAACCCTACAATATCAGCGTGAGCATTTTTACTGATTCTGCTGATGATAGCGGCATAGCCCATTGGATAGAGCTTTGGAGAGAAAGATGGGAAGCGGCTGAGACTGAAAGCAAATTCCAGGTATACCGCAACTGCAGGTTTTCCATCTCGCACCGATTGATCAATACCGCCGACCATAACTCATTTTTGAGGATGATCAACGATAATTTCAGCACCGATGTGACCATCCTGTATGATATTATCGGGACAGGAAACATCGCCGATAAGTTTGAATCCGTTGATCCAATGGACATCCGAACCCACTCTCTCAAATACCCTATCCTGGAGAAAGCCGTTGCTACGATCGACAATCCCTCGGACGAGTTCAAGCGCTTCAGGATTATCAGCAATAGGCAGTTCAGCATAAGCTCTCGGTTAGCGGGCTGTATGCATGCCCTAAAAAGTGGCAATACCCAAAAAGGCACGGTAGTAATGGGCACAGGAGATCTCAAGCCCTGGATGGATGTTATCGAGGCGGTCCACAGCAAGTCGGAGTGGGTGATCTGCATCGATCCTAGTGTGGATGACCGCCTGATACGAGATTCAGGCAAGAAAAGCGAGCTGCAGAGGGAGATTATTGGTTTCGGCTCTGGAGTGGGCATTTCAGGTGAAGAAAACTACACCATATCGACCGAGCACTTTTCACTAAATGACATCGAAATCAGGCTGAGAGCTTCCATCAAGCAACTGCTAGCAGACACTAAATGGACTGAGGAGGACTATCAGGCTGTAGCCAAAGGAACCATGAAAGTAGCCCAGGAATTGTCCGGATTGTCGTTGGTAAGGGCTACAGGGGCGGCAGACCAGTATATCAGAGATTTCATGGCATATGCCCTCACCCGTAAGATTGTGGGCAGAGATGATACTATGTTGTGTGATAATCTGGTGACTCTCGATGCATACAGGCATTGGTTCGACTTTGCGGAAAGCGGAGTAAGACCAGATCTGCTGTGGTTAAAGGCGAACATAGGCCAGGATAACCGTGTACACCTGAACCTGCATCTGATTGAGTGTAAAATGGGGAATAAATCAGAAGAACTGCTGATTAAGGCCAAACACCAGATCAATAACGGGTTGAGTGTATTGGTAAAGGCATTCAAGCCGAATTTCCAGGAGCAGCAAAATCTCGATGACGATAAGCCCGATCGCCGCTATTGGTGGATGCAATTACATCGCCTGATAGCTGCTAAGGCCAGGATAGATAAATATCACGAACAGCAGGTCATATCAGCGTTGGAGAAACTAGCCGAAGGAGATTACGGAATATCATGGAGCGCTTCCGTGATGGCTTTCTGGATTGATGATGAGCATGGCACAATCAAGAAATCAGGTTCCTGGAACAACAATGAGACCTCCACAGGCAAAGCTAATGTGTTTTCAATAGGCAGGAATTACATCAAAGTACTTGCTCAATCAACAGATGAAACCACAGGAGTCATTGCTAAATTTCTGGACGAGCCTCTTTCAGAAGATGAGAATGTCATGCAACAAATTGAAGACATCGACCTACCCCCTAGTCCGGAAGATGAAGACTTTCAACCCGGTGAGACTCTGGCAGACTGGGACGATGACGAGTCTGAAGATGATGGAGGAGATACTACGCCTAATTGGGATGACGAAACAAGCCCTGAGCCCCCTCAAGAGGAGTCAACGGAAGACCAGCCTGATACTGAGCAAGAGCCAGAAGATGAAGAAGGCCATCAAGAAGACGATGATACTGTGTTGCCCAAGATTCCTGAGAGGATTCTCCTGGGCAAAACCACAGGTGGCAAAGAAGTCTATTGGGAGTTTGGGCATGATAGCTTGGCAAACAGACACATGGTGATATTCGGCACATCCGGCATGGGTAAAACATACGCAATACAATGCCTTCTATGCGAAATGGCCAGGCAGAACCAGAACAGCCTAGTCATAGATTACACAGATGGCTTTGTCCCAAACAACATAGAGACTGCTGCAAAACCGATTATTACTAGTGATGGACAGACGTTCATATACAATGATCCACTTCCTATCAATCCTTTCAAAGCTCAAGTCAGCGTACAGGATGGCATGAAATTCAAGGATACTCCAATCACAATCTCAAAGCGAGTATCTTCAATTTTCAAAAACGTGTATGATCTTGGAACCCAGCAGCTTCCTTTCACTATTGAAGTCATTCAAACCGGTATTGAACGATATGGCGATAAATTCAATCTGGACAAGATGCTGGAGATGTTTTATGAATACCTCGATGATCCACTATACACAAAGAACACTGTCCAGACTACTATCACCAAATTGAAACCGTTTATTACAAGCAAACCCTTTCTGGTCGACAGCAGGGAAATTGGATGGAATGAGCTGTTTGCAGATGAAGAGAATAGAAGCAGAGTCTTCCAATTCCATAAAGTTGACAAGCACTCATCGAGGGCTATCATAGAATTTGTTTTATGGGACCTTTACAACTACGTTAGCAGCTATGGTGGAAAGCATTTACCCAAGGTCATTGTACTAGACGAAGTTCAAAACCTAGATCTGGGACCAGACGCGCCAGTGGCAAAGTACCTTACAGAAGGAAGAAAACATGGCTTGGCCTTGATAACAGCAACTCAAACTGTTAAAGGAGTTGGCGGTGTCTCTGATGCAAAGGTCAGTAGGCTATTTCAAGCGGAAATGAAGCTATTCTTCAAGCCCACAGAGAATGAGATGAAGGAGCACGCTCAACTGCTTAACAATGCTATTAGCGATATTCCGGTGAAGGAATGGACAAATCGGTTGGCAAAACTCCAAAAGGGTGAATGCTGGGTTTTAGGAAGGCACCTGGATGATCTATCTGGAGAACTGAGATTGAAAGCACAGAAAATTCGCATCTCCCCCCTTGAAGAAAGAGGTTTCCATGGCTAAGAAAGAAGTCAATACACGCTTGCCCAGGAACTTCCACCGTACTTTCAAACCGGAGCGGCAATATATCAATGCAATTTTAAAGTTTGCAGCTGAAGGCCGATCTGGCGATGCTCAAGCAATTTCTGACAAGACAGGGATTCCCACTGGTGAGTCATCAGGGAAAGTGCTTCCAACGATAGATTATTGTCAGGGAATGGGCCTGATAACGATTAAAAGAAACAAAGATATGTTAATAAGTCCTGAGTTAACAGATCTTGGAAGAGTGATCCTGAAGGAAGACCCCTTTGTAAAAACTGATGTGAGCCAATGGTTATGTCATCTTAACCTGTGTAACAAGTCTACAGGAGCTGAGCTTTGGCACTTTGTGTTTTGGTCAGGTTACCACAGCCTGGGAGACAAATTTTCAAGAAACGACCTGGAAAACATGCTGGAATCTAAGTACGGTAGCAGTAATCGCAGTTTAATCGGGCCTCTTCTCAGCATGTACGAGGATGAAGCGTCTTTTAAGGTTTGTGGTGCTTTTCAAGATGATGGCAAGATGATCACTCGTAAAAAGGCACCAATCAAAGACGATCTGGCCAGGGGTTATGGAGCATGGATTATAAGTTCGATGGAGCTCTGGTTCCCAAAGCAGAATCAGGTTTCAACCGCTGAAATCGAACAGAAAACAGGATGGCTGACGGTTTGCAGGTGGCTGGGACAAGGAATGTCAGATATACTCGATATGGTCGAGAGAAAGGGAATTCTTAGGGTGGACAGACACATGAATCCTTGGATTCTGAGCCCTATGAAAACGGCTAGAGAAGCATACAATCAAATGTTCGATGATATGATCTAGGGACTGGAGGAAATAATGATCCTAAAGGACATCGTAAGGTTTAGGGGAGATAAGCTCTTCAATGGAGCTGTAAACATCGATTGGTACATAAGTGATCCTGACAAGTCACGATTAGCGGCTGAAGCATTTGTTTTTCATGGACCTGCCTATCATGGTGTTTCTCAGGATGAAGTAGGATATACTCATGGTCACAAGCTAATTGATACAGCAAGCTTCACCAAGGCAATAGTGAAAAGATCTTATGGCCATGAAGATGTCCCGTTTACATTGGCCATAGCAGGATATGGAACCGGAAAATCACACCTTGGTGTTACAATCGCGGAGTTACTGAGTGCTCCTGCAGACAACACCCCCGCTGACATCCTGGCTAATATTTCATCTGCAGATAAGCAGATAGGTGATGAAATTGGGCTTTTACTCGATGATGCTGATAAACCCTGTTTAGTCATTGCTCTTAATGGACTCACAAAATTCGACTTTATACATGGATTATCCAACCAGATCATACAAGTTCTTCGCAGGGATGGACATGACGTAAAACCAATCGAAGATCTAAGACCCAGATTCCAACAAGCAGTCAGGATGCTGAATTGGGTCACCAGCCCCCAGTTACAGGAGGAACTGTCCGAGATTTGTGGAGGTGCTCGCCCGGCGGATATCATAGCATTGCTGGAACAACAGGATGAGGCTACATACATCAATGTAAACAAGTTCTTAAGCAAACATGATATGCAGATTAGAAACCTACAGGGTGAATCAGTACAAGAGCTGATCGGCAGAACTGTAGAAATCTACTGTGGCGAAGGAAATCCATATCAGTCCCTTGTCATCCTGTTTGATGAGTTTGGAAAATATATGGAATTCGCCTCCACTCGAAGTCATTTAGCCGGAAGCGGGGTCCTTCAAGAGCTATTTGAAGCCATACAAGCCTACTCACCTAAGGTCTGTTTCGTGGGTTTTATCCAGTTTGAACTGAATGCATATCTTCAACGTATGGCTACTGAGCAAAAAAACGAGATGCAGAGATACATTACCAGGTATCAAACTGCTGATAAGCTTTATCTGTCTACCAATCTTGAAACGCTCATTGCCAATCTGATCGAAAAGAAGAATCCCCAGTATTTAGATCAAATTCTTGAGGGGAAATCAGCCTTCCAAACTTCAAATCTTGAACGAACGAAGATCAATGAGTGGTTTCCTAGCTCAAAACATATTCAGGTCTGGAATGATGCAGACCTATTTCATAAGATAGTTAGTAAAGGATCTTGGCCCTTATCAGCATATAGTGTATGGCTCCTGTACTACCTTTCTGCGGTTGGAAGCCATTTACAGGAAAGATCTGCCCTGGCTTTATTGATTGAAGCTTTTAACCAGTATGAATCGAGCCAAATATCAGAACACAAAGATTGGAGGATTGCCGCTGTAGACATGATGAGCAATTCTTTTATCCAAGAACTACTGAGTTCTGAAGAATCTGGAGCGCAAGGAACCATCATGCAAGCATACCAGACAGTCATGTCGAAGTATGCTACAAAGTATTCAATAAATCAGATAAGGATTCTAAAAGCAATCGTACTAAGTTCCAAACTAGGCTTGGTAGCAGCAAACCGGGCGGATGCTATCGAAGCTCTAGAAGCTTTGACCAATATGGACAAGGCTGTACTGGCTGGAGAATTACAAACTTTGCTTGATGAGTACAACGCCATAGAGTGGGATGAGGCATACAAAAGCTTTGATATTCTTAGTGACGCGCTTCCCAGAAGTCAGTTCATCAATCACATCCGGAGGCTTTCAGCCAGTTATGATGAAAACGCCCAGGCCCAGTTATTCGTATCTTCCATCAAGGATTGTTGTGATCTGATCAAAGATATACAGAGTGATTTTGCTGAGGAGAACAAGATCAGCACCCCTGAGTGGGCATTTCAGGCAAAAGTGGCAAATCTGGACACATTGCCTCAGCAGATAATACTCGAGACTGACAGATGGTCAAAAGCAGAGAGTATTGATGATCCTAGGGGATCAGTTATCTATGTTTACCTAGGGGAAACTGCTGATATAGACAGCGTTTCTCGAGAAGCTCATAAACTTCTCAAATCAGCCGCAGAGTCACTCAAGGTTAAAGCTGTTCCAATATTATTGGTGTTTCTGTATGATGTTGAAGCGAAATTGGGGCAAGGACTCATCGAGTTATCTATCCTGGATTCCCTCTCCAACGAAGAACTAGCAAAATTCGGCAATCTTGTTGAATCACATCGCGTGAAAATCGAACGTTCTATACAAGAAGCTGTAGAAGCCCTATTGAAAGAGAAGAGGTATATCTCGCTGGGCGGAAAGCAAATGGAAGGATTGAGACTGAGTAAGGCAGCAACAGAGCTGTTCAAACAAATCTACACTCATCCTATTCTGTTTCCTTTTGATGGCTTTGCCACCTCTAGAGGAAACGCTGCTGACACTTGTTCCATGCTGACCCGGGAATTGATGCACTCAACCCTGGATTATAGCACGGTAATGGCAAAACCGGTAAAAGACAAGAATAGGGCAAACAGCGTTCTCAAAGATGCTTGGGGTATATTCTCCGCAAATGGGAAAATCAACAGACGGCCTACCAATAACATTCTAAAGAAACTTTCGATCGAATGGGATGAGATACTACAAGAACGGATGCTGTCCTTGCGCGAAATGTATGACACCATGATCAAGCCGCCCTTTGGAGCTAATCTAGACTCAGCCGGATTATTCTTGAGCGTTTATATCTCCCCACGCAGCAACACCTTGAACGTATTCAAAAATCAACAGTATACAACTGTCAATGGGTGGGCAGGCGACAATCTTATCAGATCAAGACACTTCAATCCGTCTGTCTTGGACGATGCTTATCTACTCCTCAGATCTGATGACACTTCTGAGTGGGAAGCCCTCCTAGACGAGTGGGAGCAAGCAGAAAGCCACATAGCCCGTGTAGATTGCATGGAGCGATCTGAAGTACTGAAAGAAAAAATACCCGTGCCGCCTGAGCTTTATCATCGAGAGCAAAGACTGACTGAGCAAGCAAATGAATCAGCAAAGAAAATTGATGAAATGGAAGAAGCAAAAGACGATGCGATAATGAGGATTAAGAATAATACCGAGAATGGAAATGTTATCCCATTATCTTGGGGCTGCTCTTCTCTAAAGCGCTTAATAGCTAAGCTAGAATCTGAAAAACCTCTGTGGATAGATGAGCAGATCGATGATATGCGACCGGTTCTGGTTGAAGGCAGACAAACTATTATCCAAGTGTTTCCGGATTGGCTTGCTCATATTAGCCCCAAATCCGAATCTCCTGATCATGTGGGAGAATTCAAACATCTGATGCTGAATAAAGTCAAAACTAATCTGGAGGATCTTGGACTTGATAATGAAGCCAGTAATCTGGATGCTCGAGTTAGATCATTGATTCGTAGGGTAGAAGATGTGGCAGAAGCTCGTAGATTGATTAGTGAGGTTGATAATTGGATACGAATCAGCCATGGTGTCCTTGGCACCAGTAGACTCAAAGATATCAGGACAGCCAAAGATGTAGCCAAAAGCTATGCCAGTAAGCTCAAGGGTATGTTTCAGAGAATCAACCTTAATGAACTGCAGGTTGTAAGAAAAGGCCTCAAAGACTTCTATGATTCGCTAACCACAGCCGAAAATAAAATCACGAAAAGAGCAGATAAAGTCTGGACGTCTAAGATAACAACTGAGGATTCAATAGATGAGTTGTTGGAGAAACTTGATTCTCTCATCAGAGCCTACGATGGACTGGAATCTGACCTGGAAGACTTTCATATATTAAAAAAGGCGCTACATCAGTTTAAACGATCATACGGTCGCTTAAGCGACATCAACCTAACCTGGAGTTCTTTTGATACACTCTCTACAGAAGTTGAACAAGAGACAGTCTCCAAGCTTGCTGAGGATGAACTTCCATGGCCACCCGAAGATGTGATCAAGAACATTGTCAAAACCATATCTGATTCTCGTAAGCAGCTTAGTAAGGAATGGGCAGATAGTATCCTAGCAATTGAACCGGATATTCCAGACATGGATGTTGCATCGGCCAACCAGCTCCAGAATAAGCTATCTAGCCCGCCAGCTTATGTAACTGATGCCCATCTTAAAAAGCTAGAGAAGATAAGAACCGCTCTTGATAAAAGGCTGAGTGAGATCAAGATCGAGTGGTTGGTAGAGAAATATAATGAACTTTCAGATAAAGATAAAGTGATCTTTCGGAGCATGCTTGATTAACAATCTACGACATATTGCTTGCAAATATACATCATTCAAAAACCACGTTTTGATATTATAAGGAGAATAAGATGAATCTTGCACAGCTAGTCAGCAGTTATTCATGGCTGTTAAAACCTTTTATTGTAATAGTGTCAGCCATACTAACATTTATTGGAGTAAAGAAGGGAGTTAGTGTAGTGTCGAAAAAGAGAATCTCCCTCAAGAACACCAAAGGTAATGCAATTCAAATTGGAGGAGATGTACATGCTTCAGAAGTTAAGCAATCTGTTTCAAGGTTCGACAAAACAGATTAATACTGGAACCGCCATTCAGGCGGCTGGAGACATTATCAATTCTACGGTTGTACAGAACATCAATGTGGGTAAGCCGTCTTTGTTTGATCTTGCTTCAAGACACAGTAATCATTTAGATGAAATTCCTTATACATATTATGAACCACCTCTTCCCGTCAATCATATAACTAGAAATAATGATATTGAACAGCTCAAGAAGTTGCTCTCTGAATCACCCATAGTTGTGCTGTACGGGGGGCGGTATACAGGGAAGACGATTCTATCATTGTCGCTATCCAAGCTGTTAGATTATCAACTACATTACATCCCAATTGTGGGGCAATTTTCATTCATTCATGCTGTCGAGTATTACGGGAAGAGATTGAAAAAAAAATTTGATCTTACCACGATGAAGGGTTTTTCTTCATTGATCAAGAAGAATAACTCTTTATTGGTCATAGATAACCTGCCAGCCACATTAACAACAGAGATGGAGATTAATGTATTAAATGATCTTATTTCTGCTCATGTACAGGCTGGGAATTTGATATGTATTAATGCATTAACCTCGAATCTGAATCCAAAATTCAATCTGAGCTCTGCTCATTACTACAAAATCCCACCTATCTCACATAAGGATATCGCACTATATCTAGAATCAAAAGGTAATAGGCAATTTGCACGGTTGATAGCAAATATAACCAATGGCAACCCAGTATTAGTGAAGACCTTAATTGAATATCTGGATAAATCAAACTGGGATTTTGGAAACTTTCAAACCATTGAAAATGTTATCAGAGAAAGATATGCTTCAAATTCGATAAATTACATTCGAACAGAGTTTATTGAAAATACTGTTGATGACGATGCTAGAAATCTCATTTACAAGCTAGATCTATTATTAGAGCCCATTAGTATGAATACAATATCCCAGTTATCTGAATTACCGCCTGTTACATCCAATTTGGATAAAGCTCTCCAACAGGTTGCCGGGATATGGCTTGATCAGACACAAGGCTTATACTCCATTAATCCGTTAATCAAAAGAATGGGTGAGAAGTATATCTCTGAATCTGATAAAAGGCAGATATGGCAGAATCGCGTGCATAACATAACTCATGCAAGAGGGAAAAGAATAGATGTTTTAACATCGAATTCAGTAATAACGTATGCCATTAAGCTGAATGACTTCAACTTATTGCTAAGTGAGTGTTTTATAGTAACATTGGCATTATTGGATGCACCTGATGCCGTCTTTAACATGGTAGCTGACGATTTCTTGCTTATACCTTTATGGGCATCTAAGAGCATCCCAGAACTTGTACCGATAAGCATACAAGCTCAGATCAGATTTTTCCAACTATGCATTGGCGAGAGATTAGGGAAGGATAGCACATTTATCAGAGACGACTTGATCCGGTTGTTAGATTTACCCGGCGAGTTCGATTATATGTCTGTTATGAGCATCCTAGGATTACTTACAAAAACTAACAATCTTGATGTTGGACTATACCTTAGAGTAGTAAACATAGCTCACCAGAATATAGACAGCATTCAAGCAGTAGTAGATGATCAGAATAGCAAGCTGTATTCTGCAAACTTAAAAGATTCAATACTGAAAGTAAGCGGAAGCACTGATATTCTAGATATGTTCATCAACTATTTCTGGCTTTGTTCATTGAATTTTGACTTAGAGCAATTCAATGAGGTTTTTGAGACAGCATCAACATTTAGCATCGTTATGAAATTAAGACTCTTCAAATCTTCTGTGTTCGACGAACTAGTATTTAGCATATTCGAAGCAGTTTATCTCAGATTGTATGAGAGCCAAAGGACAATGGATCAAATCCAATACTGTCTATCTGTTTTAGAAAGAGCTAAATCAATTTCTGATGAAATTGAAAGTACTTCCATGAGGATTGCTATTGCTAAAAACGAATTGATAATACATGGTGAGGAACTAAAAGAGATTAATAAGGTATCTGTGATTTACTCTCAGTTAGTTCAAAATTATCATGATTTAGATCCTGAATCTAGGTACTACCTTTATTCAACATACGCGTCCCAATTGTACCTTGCGAATCTTGGAAAATCCCAAGATGATTTTGCTTGTCTTCTGTTTGAAAATGCATTGAACAGCTACACACCCGACAAAAACAATACCAGAGTAATTGACTTGTACTTCAAAATCAAGCAGTTAGCTCATTTAACATCACGATCACTTTTGCACGATAAAACCGTATATGTTGCTGACATGATTAAGACTACTAGACGAAATGCTTACCTAAAGAATGAGATGAAAATTGACTGTTTTCAAATTATGGCAGCTCTTTATCTTTCTCAAAGCAAAGTAATTGAAGCCGTGAAAGAGCTATCAGAGGGATTTCTTTACGGGCTAAAAGAGCTAAACTTCGATCCCACAGTATATAATGATACTGAAAAGAGCATATTGATTCGGGTTACCTTATATATTAAAAATGTTTGGATCTGTGAGGTTTCTAAAAGCGACAATCTAGAACTAAATGATGAAACAAGCGGACTACCATTAACCTTCGAGAATTTGTGGTACAATTACCCTCAACTGCACCTGGCTTGGTCATACGATTATTTGATTACAAGTGTAACTCTTCTGGTTGTATTGTTTAATGTGTTGGGTGATCGTGAGCTGGCATACAAATGGATAGGTCTGTTTTATCAATTGTATTTGAAGAACAAAGCGCACATCTTTAACTTGGAATATATGTACAAAACTCACAGCCAATACCTTATTACATTGATTGAGAACGATAACTATGTATCCATAAAAGAGCAGCTAACAGCCGTAAAAAACTCGAAATCTGGTCTGATCTCTGAAGCAGAGCAGGTAGCTGTGTTGTTAGGTGTTGCGAGTGATATCTAAACCAATGAATTGATATGCAGAAATCCTGTCACAATTTGAAGTTTTCGGTGATCTTATTTGCAGAAATCCTGTCAAAAACTACCTAATGGGGTCTTGGTAAGGATGAGTAATGATGAGCTACGATGCGACAGTTTGCAGATTTCGCTGCACAATTTGCAGATTTCGTTGTCACGTTGCACTTTCACCGTTCACCTTTCACTCTTGGCAGATTTTCCTTGACACTTTTTTTCCTTTTTTGTTGTATGGCGTTGTGCATCGATATGGTTCTGTATTAATAGTTTAGAGTTGCATAAGATATTATATTATATTGTGTTAGTTGTTTTAGCTTCCCTGAAAAGCACTACGGGAAATAAAACAAAAACTGTCGCTCAATGCTTTTTTTATTTAAGGAGAAGAAATTGATTTGTTATCTTGACCCTAAACCCAATGCCTATATTAAAAAAATAGCTACTGCGTGCCAAAGGGCAGAAAAGATAACTATCCCCAATTTCTTCATAAAAAGCTTTCCCCTTCAAAATAATCCGCAGCCCTCCCTATCCTCTTTGGGAAGAGCTGTTTCTCTGTATTTTCACAATTTTCAAAAATGCAACATCTGCTCGTTTGATAATTTCCTGAATCTCTTATTCACAATCTATTATTACTTTTTATCTTATAGAAATTCAGAAATATCAAACGCTGTATTTCCCTGCTTTCTAACCTTCAAAAACAAACAGGAAACATCTTCAAACCTAATACAAACTTATAAACCAAACACTATTGAAGATAATTCCTTCCATTTAGAAAAATCAAAAAAATCTTCATTTTATAAGGAGTTTTTAGTATGAAGAAATTATTACTTATAACCTTAGCATTGGTTATAGCTGCTTTGGCTTTTGCCCAAACAGATATAACTATTGGAACAGGAACATCCACAGGTCGTTATCCTTTTAATGACTATTATGTGTATTCCCGTTCCTAGTGCATTTATTTAGAAAGTGAAATAGGATATCCAGGTACTATTAATAAATTAAGATGGTATCGTAGTGATACCGGTGCCGATGCAAGCGCTATCGGGACTACCCAGATTTGGCTTAAAACAGTTACCAATACAGTATTTACAGATGTAAACTGGGAAGATCCAGGAACCTTAGTTTATGAAATTGCCAACATTGATCTCGGTTCCGGTGGCGGATGGTATGAAGTTGATATCACCGATTTTAACTATACTGGTGGTAATTTACTTGTTTCTGTATATACCCAAAATGCACCTTACACTACACCTCATTCATCCTGGTGTTATACTACTACACAATTTAATAGTTGCCGTTTAGGAAATAGTGATTATTCAAATCCTCCTCCTTTGAGTTTATCTACTGCCAGACCTAATATCCAGATAAATATGACAACATCTAATCCTACCTCAGCACCTAATCCAGCAGTATTAGTTAGCCCTGCAAATGATGCCTGGGCTATGATTGGAGATATTTTATCCTGGAATAGTGGTGGCGGATTTCCTTCATCTTATGATGTATATTTCGGAACATCTTCAACCCCTCCTCTGGTTAGTGATAATCAAACAGCTCTCACTTATACTCCAACTTTAGCAGCTGGCAATACATACTATTGGAAAGTTGTACCTGCAAATCTTATTGGAGAAGCAACCGGTTGTCCTACCTGGAGTTTTAAAACGCCAACTACAACTCAAGTAGCAGAGAGCTTTGAAAATACATCATTTCCGCCAGCGGGTTGGGCAAATCCCGGATCCTGGAGCCGCTCCACAAGTTATTATAAACAGGGAGTTGCTTCAGCTTATAAATATACTTCTGATACAAGTAAATATATCCTTTCCACACCTAAAGTTACTATAACCAGTACCAGCACTTTGAGTTTGTGGACCTTATGCTCCAGCACAAGTGGTACTA
>Ga0116170_10003082_pt1 | contig 15732 bp, 22 predicted proteins | sample AD_JPNHW1_MetaG_FD_89797 | JGI IMG/M metagenome (GOLD analysis project Ga0116170, IMG submission 89797) | Active sludge microbial communities of municipal wastewater-treating anaerobic digesters from Japan - AD_JPNHW1_MetaG | ecosystem: Engineered > Bioreactor > Anaerobic > Digestate | place...
CTATGATATGCCAGACGAACTCCGGCTGGCCGCCGGTGGAGCGAATGTTGTCTTCTATGCGACTGATGCCGTATCCCACACCGGCATCGATCAGCACCAGAGACGAATTTGCATCCACCAGGTAAACGCAGGCATCCTCGGGACTGGACAGCCCCGGCCCGCCCACTGCATAAACGCCGCTGCAGACGGCTTTTGCTTTGCTCATTTCTTCATCTCTCCATCCAGTTGCTCTGCCGACCTCTTAAGCCGCCTCATGCTCAGATAGTACTGAACCAGCAGCACAATTGCGGCCAGGCCCAGTATGGAAAAGATGACTCCCAGAGCCCGGGGGGCGCTCCTGCGATAATAGTTCAGCTCGATATAGGGTATGAGAGTGGTATTGTACCAGGTGAGAGAGGTTTCATTGCCGCCTTCCACCACCTCGTCCGGCTCCGGCCGGGCTATGCCCAGGCTCCGCTCCCCGGTGGTATACCCGGGAGGCAAAATTATGCGCACCTGGACCTTTTCACGTATGGGAAGTATGAACTGCTGCCCCATTAACGGCATGGTGTAAATCAGGCTGCCGCGCACATGCCCTGAGAGGTTCAGGCTGTAAATGTGCTCCCCCCGCCAGTATCTATAGCTGCTATTGAATTCCACTGGCCGGCCCCTTCCGTCCAGGACGGTCATGTTCAGGGCTTTGTCGGAGAGGGTGAAATTCAGAAGCGAAGCATTGACAGGCACTATCACCTGAGCCTCCTTCTCCCCCAGAAGATATGTGGTGCCATTGAAAATGCTGTCATTAAATGAAACGGCTTTTTGCGAGCCGCTGTTATGCGGACTGCTATTCGAGCTGCTGTGCAGGCTGCTATTCGGGCTGCTATTCGGGATGCCGGCATCCTGCGCCGCCGAAGAGGCTGCTGCTGCCAGCAGGCACGTGGCCGTCAGGATGGCAAGAAGCCATTTGCTCCGCTTGAAGAGTCGGTTGTACATTCCTGAAAGACATCTAACTCGCTCCCGCTTTATCAAGGGAGCGCCCAAAAGTTAATAAATTGCCGGTCCATAGCATGGCCATTAACATCGAGGAGCGCCGGGATAATTGCTATCTCCGGCTGTGGAGTGAGGAGGCTGATTTAATTGAAGAGATTTGATGCCATGCTGGAGAAGGACGTCTCCGGCTACACAGGCGAGTTTTCCCGGCTGATCGGCGAAGCACCGGCTCTTTATCGATTGATGACCAAGCTGCTGGACGACAGGGCCCTTCCCAGATCCATGTCGCCGCTGGTCATAGCAGCCATTGCCTATTTCATACTGCCGGAGGACATCATCCCCGAAGAGAAGTTCGGGCCTGCGGGATACGTGGATGATATCTATCTCTGCGCCTTTGTGGCCAGGGAAGTGGCTAAGGCAACCGGTGGAGAGGAGATCCTGGCCCGAAACTGGGATGGCAAAATGCCCGTCGAGGCCCTGGTAAAAGAGATACTCGATCGCGAAAAGGAACTGATCGGCGAAAAGAAGCTGCAGATCATGCAGTACATCGGCTACGATCAACTGGGCATGTCTGCATCGGATAGCATAGATTGAGGCGGACCAATCCAGGATTCAGGGCACCCGGCAAGGGAGCCGCCTCTGCCGGCCGCAGTAGAGGCAGGTCGCAGTTATCATCCCTTCGCGAATTCTCACCCGCACCGCCGACGGGGAGAGGTAGCGGCCGCATTGCCTGCAAAAGAGGCTCTTGAGGTGGCGGGGCATTCTCACCCTGATGCGGGTGCTGATCCTCCGGGCGATCTGGACATAGCGGTCGCTCCTCTCCGGATGAGCCTCATGCTCCTCTTCAGCCAGCAAAAAGAGCCTTTCCATGCGCTGCATCGCCAGATCTCTGGATTTATGGCTGTCTTTTCTCCGTCTCATCTCATTCTCTCCGTATCACAGCCTGCCCTTTAAAGGGTCCTGAATATAAAGCCTGTTTCAGGATGAATTTCCAGAGATGAAAAAATAGTTGAGGGCACTCCTTGCCCATCGCAGGCAGTTCAAACGCAGGGCAGCCAGTCAACGCTGATGGCGCCGCAGGTGGAGTTGCCCCAGAGCTGGATGAACTTCTCGATGGAGAATACGCCCGTCAGGTCCTCCACAGATCGGCCGTACTCGGCATGCCTGCCCTTGAGGTTCTTCTCACAGATGCCAAAATGCTCCTGTTCGTTCTTATCCCTCCTGAAATTGCCAGCGCTTGGTGCTTCAAAGTTAAATATATTGCCGCCAAAAGACCTAGCCGGGATCCAGAGGCCAACCTATTTCTATTCCCCCGGCCATCAGGAATCAATGACTGAAAAAACATCTGAGAGGAAGATCGCTCTGAAGATCAGTCCGGAGATGGAGGAGTACATCCGCGCCCGCTCCACAGACCAGCGGGTGGCCACCACCTGCGAGGGGCCGCTCATGTTCTCCATCAAAACCAGTCCGCCCAAGCCCACGGATCATGTGATAGTGGTGGGCGATCGCAGGGTCTTTGTCTCTGCCGTACAGATGCCCTACATAAAAGCCATAGATGCCGCCATGCTGCCCCGCTGCGCTCTGGAAAAGAGAGGGCAATTCAGGTAGAGAGAGAAAGGGGTCTTCGCTAGAGTTCAGCCCCATCGCATCCGGATCCCTTCAATCCTGAAAGGGCCAGAAACGCCCACCAGAGAGTGAGACAGCCGACAACTGCTATGGTCACCAGGACATAGTCTATCATTCAAATCGCCTGATCAATAATTGGCTCTTGGAGATCATATAGACGATTGCGATCAGCGATCAGCACATCAGTACAGATTTAAATGAAAATATCATCGGCGTTCATCCAGCCACTGCTTCAATGCCCTCATGGATGCTGCGCGATGAGATATCAGGTTCTTTCTCTCAATCTCCATCTCCCCCAGGCTCTCTTCGCCCAGATAGAAGATGGGATCATATCCAAAGCCCTTGCTGCCCCTGGCCTCAAAGCCGATTGTCCCGTGAACCTCTCCGGAGAACATGCGCGGCTCTATCCCCGGTTCGATGTAGGCCACTATCGATTTGAAGTAAGCCCTCCGGTCGGCTTCACCCTCCATGAGCTTGAGGATGCCGCTATTGCCGAGGGTCTTCTGCACATAGGCCGAATAGACGCCAGGAAAGCCCTTCAGCGCTTCGATGAACAGCCCCGCATCCTCAAGCATCACTGCGCTGCCCGGCTGCCCCTGCCCGGCGAGGCGGGCGGCGACCTCCTTCATCCCATAGGCCGCCACCTCTTCCAGAGTGTCGGCCTGAATCTCAGTATAGCCGATGTCCTTTTGAATCAGGTCGCCGAATATGGCCCGCGCCTCAGCGTACTTTCCCCTGTTGCCCGTCACGAAATAGATCATGCTGCTCCCATTTCTCCCCGCTATTATTAGCTTCTGTGCCTCAGTGCCTCCGTGCCTCTGCGCTTCTTCGCCTCTGTGGTTGAGTTGTTAAAAAGATTCGCGTAGCTCACGGCATGATTCAAGGGCAACGTTTTTACAGCCCCAGAATAAAGCCTTGGGAGGTCAAAGGTACATCTGGTGAGGCTGAAATGGATCTGGGGGATAAAATCTCCGTAAAGAGGAACGGCACGACCTACGAAGGAGTGCTCATGCCTTCCCGGCGGGAAGGCCATATCGTCGTCAAGCTGAACAACGGCTATAACGTCGGCCTGAATGCCGAAAAGTCCGAGATAAAACTGCTGGAGAAGCTCGGCGACAGCAGGCCTGCGTCCAGGGACCGGCCCCTGCAGACCAGAGAGGGGCTGCCAACCGTCGCCATTCTCTCCACAGGCGGCACCATAGCCAGCAAAGTCGACTACCGCACGGGAGCCGTGACCAGCCAGTTCTCCGCCGGCGAGATCATATCGGCCATTCCGGAGCTGGAGGAGATCGCCAACTACCGCGCCCGGGTCATCTACCAGATCCTGAGCGAGAACATGCGCGCCGAATACTGGATAGCCCTCGCCCGCGCCGTGGCCGAGGAGATATCCAACGGCACAGAGGGCGTGATCATCACCCACGGCACTGACACCATGATGTACACCGCAGCCGCCCTCTCCTTCATGCTCACCACACCCGTGCCGGTGGTCATCGTCGGCTCCCAGAGAAGCTCAGACCGGCCCAGCAGCGACGCCTCCATGAACGCCATCTGCGCCGCCGCTGCCGCCATCAGCGACATCGCCGAGGTCTCTGTGGTCATGCACGGCAGCACCAGCGACGACTACTGCTCCATCCACCGGGGCACAAGGGTGCGAAAGATGCACACCTCTCGCCGGGATGCCTTCCAGAGCATCAACCAGCCGCCTTTAGGCCGGGTGGACTACAGGACCCGCAAGGTCGAGACGGCTCTACCCTATCGCAAGAGAGGCCAGGCGAGGCTCTCGTTGCGGGACAGGCTGGAGCCCAAATGCTCCCTGGTCAAGTACACCCCCGGCTCGTCTCCCGATATCCTGAGCTACTATATCGACCAGGGCTATCGCGGCATAGTGCTGGAGGGAACGGGCCTCGGCCACGTGGCCTCCGACTGGATAGAGGGCATCAGAAGAGCCACCGAGGAGGGAATACCAGTGGTGGTAGCATCCCAGTGCCTGCGGGGCAGGATCTGCGACCGGGTTTACGACACAGGCCGCGACATGCTGAATGCCGGGGCCATTGAGGGCGAGGACATGCTGGCAGAGGTGGCGCTGGTCAAGCTCATGTGGGCGCTCGCCAATGCGGACACTTCCGAATGCGCCGCCGGCACAAAGGGCATCGAGGCCGTCCGCTCGATCATGAGAACATCCCTGGCCGGGGAGATAGGCCACTCCACGCCCATCACAGTGTGAATCGCAGTAATGGATCAAAGCAGGGTCAAAGTACGGATCACGGCATGAGGCAAACGGCCCGCCTCTTCGCCAGATCCAGGCCAAACCTTATAAGCAAGTTGTATAGAGAGCACCAATCTCAGTATTATCGGAGGAATTCGTTTTGACAAGGAAGCCAGGAAGCATGTATAGAAGAAGGGAGCGGCCCTACACGCGCAGGCGGTACATGGGCGGCGTCCCGGGAAGCAAAGTAGTACATTACGACATGGGCAATCTCACCGAGGATTTCCCCATCAAGCTCACACTCGTGGTCAAAGAGCCCTGCCAGATCAGGCACACTGCCCTGGAAGCTGCCAGGGTCGCAGCCAATCGTTTCCTTCTCAAAGTGGTGGGCAGGACCAACTTCCATCTCAAGCTCAGAGCTTATCCCCATCATGTCATTCGCGAGAACAAGCAGGCTACGGGCGCAGGCGCAGACCGTGTCTCCAGCGGCATGAGAATGGCCTTCGGAAAAGCCGTGGGAACGGCTGCCAGGGTCGAGGCCGGCCAGAAGCTCTTCACACTGGGAATACCCCTGGCGTACCTCAATGACGCCAAGGTGGCGCTGACCAGAGCCGGGCACAAGCTGCCCACACCGATTCAGATCGTAGTCGAGTCGGGCCAGGAACTGATAAAATAGTTAAGGTATTTCGATGGACGACTATTTAGCGGGCCTGGATCGGGCCATGAAGAGTATGCCGGCGACGCGCGAGTCCAAGGAGCGGTTCGTCATACCTGCCGTAAAAGTCTTTTACGAAGGCAAGACCACCGTTTTGGAGAACTTCGCAGCCATTGCCGATACTCTGAATCGCGAACCTGAGCACCTCATGAAGTATCTGCTGCAGGAGATGGGCACTGCCGGCAAGATCGAAGGGGGGCGCGGCATCTTTCAGGGAAAGTTCGGCGACACGGCCATCGCCCGCCAGATAGAGTCCTATTTTGAGGAGTATGTGGTCTGCACGGAGTGCAGGCTGCCCGATACCCACCTCATCAAAAGCGATCGCGTGCTGACTCTCAAGTGCGATGCCTGCGGCGCTCACCGGCCGGTCAGGAAACGCAAAGCCACCTCCGCCGTGCAGAAGGATGTCATCGAAGAGGGAGAGACGTATGAGCTGCGCATCGAGTCCGTGGGCAACAAGGGCGACGGCATAGCCAAGGTTGACAAGTACCTCATATTCGTGCCCAGTGCCGTCAAGGGCGAGATAGTCAAAGCCAAGATCAAGAAGATCAGCGGCACTTTAGCCTTTGCCGAAGTTGTGGAGCGAAAGGGCAAGGTGTCCTAGATGGAAAGCCAGGAGAGAATCACATTAACCTATGCAGAGGAAGGCAAATATCTGCTGGAGTTCTCTCCGCCGGCCTTCTGGATGGAGTACGCGAAAGGCTACAGGGGCCTTCCCTGGATTGAGATCAGCGAGGAGAGGGCGGCGATAGTCGCCGAGAACTACTCTTATCTGCTCGACCTCCTGGTGCAGGCCAGGCTCTACCGCCTCAGCCGGATGCGCCAGGATGAACGGCCCCAGTAGACTGTCCACGGGGAAGTCCTCAAGACCAAATCCCGGGCCGTCTATGCAGGCCTATGTCATCTCCGGCCTGCCCATCATCAAAGAAGGCGACGACATCGCCGCCCTCGTCAAGTCTCTTTTCAATTTTCAGGATGGAGATGTCCTGTGTCTGGCCAGCACCATTGTGGCCAAGGCGGAGGGGCGTTTTCGGGAGCTATCCAGCTATCAGCCCACGGAGAGGGCGCAGCAGATCGCCGGACAGGTCGGCAAGGACCCCCGGTTCGTGCAGGCGGTATTGGAAGAGTCTGTTGATGTGCTGCTGGAGAGGCCCTTTCTGCTGGTGGCGACCCGCTGCGGTCATATTGGAGTGAACGCCGGGATCGACCAGTCCAATGTGGGCGAGGGCAGGATTCTGCTGCTTCCGGAGGAGCCATGCGGCAGCGCCGAGAGGCTGCGCGCCCGGCTGGCAGAGGGGCGAGCCGAAAGCGAAGGGGAAGACGACGGCGAAAAGGGCAACCCCCCCGCAGAAGGAGCGGACTGCGCTGTGATCATCACCGACACCTGCGGCCGGCCTTTTCGCAGCGGAGTGGCGGCTGTCGCCATCGGCTGGGCGGGCATTGCGCCTCTCTTCGACTGGCGGGGCGAGCGGGACCTGCACGGCAAAGCCCTGGAGATCACCCTGGAGGGCATTGCAGACGAGATCGCCTCGGCCGCGAACCTGCTCATGGGCGAGGCGGGGGATGGGACGCCGGCCGTGGTCTTGCGGGGGCTGAATTATCCGCGCTCCGGAGAGGGAAGCGCCTTCATGCCTGAGGACAAGGACGTCATCCGGCCCAGGCTGAAGAGATAGGATTTTATCCCCTGCCGCGATAGCAGCGGGCGTGCAGAGAACAAGCAGTGAAAGGCCTATTCACATCGTTGTGCCCTTCAAGCTGAACGGAGCCAAGAGCCGACTGGCCCCGGCCTTAAATCCGGGTCAGCGACGCGCTCTGGCTTTTGCCATGCTGCGGGATGTTTTGCGAACTGTTTGCTCCTTTGGAAAGGTGACAGTACTCTCCCGCCCCGGCCTGGAGAGAGATGATATCTGGCCGGAGGAGCCCGGCAGGGCAATAGAAGCGGATATACTGGAGTCGGACCTGGATTTGAACGACGCCCTCAATGCCTTCATTGCCGGAAAAGCGGCGTCCGGCTGGCCCTGCGACATTCTGATTGTGATGGCGGACCTCGCGCTCCTGGGCGAGGAGGATGTGTTGGGAATTGTCGACCGGAAGGGCGACGTGGTGCTCTGTCCGGGCAGAGGTGGCGGCACCAACATGATTTTGATGAGAAGTCCCCAATTTCGAACCTGCTATCGGGGGATCAGCTTTCCCAAGCACTGCGCCTATGCAGAGGAGGCAGGCTTGAAGGCGAATGTCTTCGAGTCCTTCCGGGCGGGATGCGATATCGACTGCCCGGAGGATCTATTGGAGCTGTCGCTGCACGGGCGGGGGGTGGCCAGGGAGCTGCTGGAGGAGTGGGGAGATTGGAGCCAAAAAAGGTAAGAAGAGATTTACTATCCTGATATGCTTCTAATTTGATGCCAAATAGACCTTGACATAGTTCGCTTTTAAGTCTGCTGCCCTGGCAGCAAGCTCCTCCGTTTTATTCTCTTTAGCCGAATTTGCTATCGAATCCAGGCTCGCCCTTATAGCCTTTATTCCAGCGTCATCGCTGATGGATTCCACAGCATGCAGCTTCTCGTCCGCCTTCGGATAGATTGCCACAACTTCTGCTGCATCCTTTTTGCTCGCAGCATCTAAAATCAGCTCCATGGTGTCATGGAAATCGACCAACGCCACACTAAGGGGCAGCAGATTGTTTCGGGTCAGTATCCCCTGGAAGATCGGCCTGACACCTTCAAGCGTCTGATGAGCTTTGGTGAGATTGCCGGTATAAATATCATCTTTTGCGCTGGAGATTATGGCAGAGACATTCATCATATCTCCGGATAACTGCATGTCTGATTTGATTTCCTGGGGGCGATAGTCCCTATACTTCTCCTGAAAAGCCGCTAAAGCATCAGTCAGATTTGAATAATACCTGATCGATTCATTCCTCTGTCCCTGACCGGTAGAAAAGAGGGTCTTCTTGTACAGATCATTTACAGGGCCAAAGTCCTGCAGAAAGGGACTGGAATTGCCGGCTGCCAATCCAGATTCCCTTTCATGGTTTGCGTCCTCTGCCTCATGCTTTATCTGCTGGCCCGAATCTGCATCCTGCTTTTCTGTGCATCCGGATAATGCCACTGCTGCCAGGATTGCCATTATGCATATAGCTTGCACTGCTTTAATTATGTCGATTCCCCCGATTCCATTTCCAATACTTCCATCAGGTTTAAGTGATGGCTGAAACAATATGAATATATGCGTAGGCTCGATATCTCCGACGATTCGGTCTTTCTGCCTATCCTCATAATCTTAATAGCAATCGGAACAGCATTGGGCCAGGATGCTCCTGATGACAGCGATGCTTCAAATCAGCTTATACTCAACATATACATCGATGATGCAGGCAGAGCCCTGATCAATGGATATATAGACGATCTCAAGTCCCTGGCATTTTTAAACTCCACTGAGTACACCTATGAGGACGACAGCAAACAAATATACGCCATCACAGGAGCCCTGACTTCAAAGTCTGGGGACGATTGGATGGTCAGCCTCGAATCGAAAGGGAGATATGATCTGTTCCAGGTTTTATTCTATCTTCCCGCGAATGCGAAACTCAGAGGGATAGATGGCTCGGCGGGAATTGAGCATCTGATCTCCACTGCCAACGAATCCGTCATCGCAGAAATTCGCGGATCTGATATAACCGATCCTGCTGTTAATATCGAATATCTCCTCTCCTTTGCCGAAATGCCCAAAAAAAAACTTGATACGGCCAACATCTCCAATATCGGATACCAATATACAATAATCGGCCTGGCTTTGATTATAGGTTTGGGCATCTTGATCTTCCTGTGGAGATCGAAACTGTCATCTTCGGCGCGGAAAGGAAAGCTTGAACACATTGCGCGCACAGAACCCTGCGTATCATACGAAAAACCACCGGATTTGCCTGCTCCAAAATATGATGCAGAAATGCCTGAAGCCAAAAATGCTCCTGTTTTAGATCATAAACACGGATCAGGCATCGAGATAAACAGCGAGACTTCCGCTGTGATGGATACGCTGACGGATAAAGAGAAGTCCGTCTTCAAGGCGTTGCTGCGGCGCGGAGGGACGATGACACAGACTGAGATCAGGTATGAAGTAGATATCTCCAAATCTTCTCTTTCAGGCATTTTGACCTCAATGGAGAAGCGCAAAATAATAACCAAAAAAGAAAAAGGCAGAACGAACGTTATAGAACTGTCAGAGCGATTTTTGAACACATTGGAACGATCATAAGCCTTTGGGCGATGGCCTGAACACGAACCCGGTTCGGCATGGATTTCTTCTATCGTTCGATGCTATGGGAAATTTGAGGATGGCTCGATAGTCATCCCAAAAATGGAGGTTAGTACACATGAAATACGTAGCTATATTGTCTGCTCTGGTAATAGCTTGCCTTCTGGCGGCTCCTGCCCTGGCAGCACAAAATGGAAACTGCAATGGGGACTGCATCAGAGAATGCATTAACGACTGTCCTTATGGAGACCATAACGGACAGGGCAATCAGAATGGAAACGGCCAGAATGGTAACCAAGATGGACCCCAGGACGGAAGCGGACCTCTCAGGAACGGCAACTGTCAAAGCTAAAGAATGGTATAGCAACTGAACACCAAAGAGAGCAACGGGGGCGATCATAGCCCCCTTAATCCCAGCAGCTATATGCGTTTAAATAATCCTGGAATAGCTATCTCCTTATCGAATCTGATGGTTATCTATATTATCCTGCAAAGCATGTAATGATTGAAATGAATCGGATACCCTACCGGGAAGCGATTTCCATATGTTTGGCATTGATGATACTTGTAAGTATCGGATTATGTTCACCGCAGATGGGAGGAGGAGCTTCATCACAGATGGGCGGAGCGTATTCGCAGCAGATGGCTGGAGCAGCTTCATCACAGATGGGCGGAGGGTATTCGCAGCAGATGGCTGGAGCAGCTTCATCGCAGTCGGACGGAGGGTATTCGCAGCAGATGAACGGTATGCCGTCATGGCATACAGATGAGAGTCGGAGCAACAGCGGTTCTGGCAGCTCAAATCCCAAAGACAATAGTACCAAAAGAGGAGACGAGGGAGCTTCTGATGTCCTGGTCCAGAACTGGAGAGGATTGGCGAAGCAAGGCGAAAAATCCTATTCTGTAAGGCTAAATGTGGAGGCTATAAAGACCATAGATCCGGATGAAGCGAGGAGACTGCTCTCATCAAATAAAAGCCTTGAAGAGGTTAGATCCCAGGTGAGAGAGAGCAATAGGGATACGATACTCAGGGGGAGCATAAAGCTCAACAATGATAGCTATCGATTGATAAATATCACATTGACATCCACTAACGGCAGATCTATTATTGAAGCGAACATAGCCAGGCCGGGCTTTCGTTCAGGATCAGGAGATGGGCAGTCAGCAGTTGGGCATGCCTCTGTGACCGTATATGATGAAGGCGAAATTAAGATGGCAGAAGGCTACTTGATCATCGACGATTCCAAATACAATCTTTTCCTTAATCAGACATTTGCAGGCTAGAATCTATCATTCACGATTTATGCTCCATCAGATAGCCGAAGCCCGATGTTATCGCCGGGATCATGAGGTAGGTGATGGCGATGTCGGCCACATAATCCCGCAGCGGCATCATGAAACGCCCGGCTGAAAATGCCATCAGATCCAGGGCGATGCTCATCGCCAGCCACAGCAGGCCGATGACAATTCCGTCCCGGAGATATCTGCCGTACCCTTTCGAGAAGTAAATGATGGAGAAGAAGATAGTCCAAATGGCGATGATCACGGGCATGACGGACTCGAAGAGGGGGCGCTGGCCCGCCCGCAGGGGAAAGATCAGAACCGACACGACAAAAGGTATCAGCCAGATGAACAGGCCGAACAGCCCGATCTTCAGATATCTATTCATAATGCCCGCCCCGCCAGGTACGCCATCAGACAATTCATTTCCTGTTCTGCCTCGCCTCGATGGTTGTCATTGACATATTATAAATTTTCCGGAGAAACGGCAAACCTACTTATGCCATGCTGCCCTTTAGCTTGCTATGGATGAGGACTTCAAGAGAGCAGCCGAGTTTCACGGCCATGTCTGCCCCGGCCTGGCCATGGGCTTTCGGGTGGCAAAGTATGTGAGTGAGCACTATCCCCGATCTGAGGATGAGGAGCTGGTCTGCATCGCCGAGAACAGGTCATGCAGCGTGGACGCGGTTCAGTCCCTGCTGGGCTGCACGGCGGGCAAGGGCAATTTGATTGTGATCGACAACGGCAAGCAGGTCTTCACCTTCTACTCCCGCGACAATAACCGGGCCATGAGGATCTACTTCCAGGGAGACGTCTTCGGGCGGATGGATGCCCTGCGGCTGAAGGCGGCGGCGGGCCAGCTCTCCGCAGCCGAGAAGAGGGAGATGGAGGGGCTACGCGCCCAGGTTATCGACGCCATCCTGGGCGGCAGGGATGAGGAGCTATTGGCAGTCAAGGAGGTCGACATTCCCGCGCCGGAGAAGGCGAAGATCTATCCCTCTCTCAGGTGCCAGCAGTGCGATGAGAGGTTCATGGAGATCAAGGGCCGGACGGCGGAAGGAAAGGTGCTCTGCAAGGACTGCTTCGGAAAGATCGTGTGCTGAGGTGCAGTGCTGACGGACTGACTGAACCACAGAGGCGCAGAGGCACAGAGACGGATGGAATAAAACCAATGGTGGTGAAATGAAAACTGATTGGATTCGGACTTCTTTCATCTGCCTTGCGGCGATCGCAGCATCGCTCCTCCTCGCCCAGGGGGCCATTGCCCAGGGCTCAGAAGACCTGAATGTCTGGAATGTCTATTGCAGTGGGGACGGGTCGAGCTGCACAGTGGCCAAAGAGCCGGCGGGGGAGTTGATGTTCCCGGTATTCCCGGCAAAGACCGACTGGAGCGCTGTCCAGGCCTGGATGCAGGCCAACGGCTATCCGGCCCAGCCGGCGGTCTGGAATGTGTACTGTAGCGGCGACAGCTCGCAGTGCGCCATATCCAAGGAGGCCTCCGGGGAGCTGATGTTTCCCCAGTTTTCAGGAAAGGTGACATGGGACGCTGCCCAGGAGTGGATGGCTTCCTGGCGAGAGAAGAGCAAGCCCGCCGTCTGGAACGTCTACTGCAGCGGTGACGGATCGCAGTGCGCCATATCCAAGGAGGCCTCCGGTGCCCTGATGTTTCCCCAGTTTGCCGCCAAAGTGGACTGGGACACGGCCCAGGAGTGGATGGCATCCTGGCGGGGAGATGACAATACCACTGCTGCCACATCATGCGGCCAGTACATGCCCATCGGCACGGGGACCGGATACAATTACAGCGGCATACAGTTTCAGGTTGAGGGGGCAGTAGCTATGGTCAACGCCCAGCAGACCTCATCGAGCATCGACCTGCATGGCCGGACAGCCGATGCGGTGCACGTCCTGGAGTTTGCCGGATGGAGCCTTGGCCTGTCCGACGGGACCAAAGTAGCCCACATCAACGCCTGGTACAGGGACGGCGGACTGGAGACGGTGGACCTGATCATTGGGACGAACATCGCCGAATGGGCCTATGACCGGGCCGAGATACAGTCGGATCTGCGGCACAGCAAGGTGACGCCCGCCTACTCCTGGCCGACCACGGCCAGCTCTGCCTACGGATACGAAGGGCACTACTTCTATGTGATGCTGGACACGGACAGCAGCAGGCCGCTGGACCGGCTGGAGCTGGTGCTCGACCCCATGGGACAGGTGCAGGTGGAGATCCGGGCGGTGACTTTGGAGGGGTGAGGGGGAGATTTGCTTTTTTTTTGTGCAGCCAACGGCCATAACAGCAGCTAACGACGTTTTCACCACAGAGGCACAGAGGACACAGAGTACGCACAGAGAACGAACCGACGAAATGATTATCAAAAGAGAGAAGCTGCGAGAAGGAGGACGCTATGCCCGGGGTCAGATGCGAAGTAAATCCATTGCTGCGTCCCCTGGTGGAGAAATGGAGCAAATCTCCCTGAAGGATCTGGATGAGGTCGACATCCTGCTCACAGAGCTGGAGGTATCTCAAGGCCACGGAAATCTGATACTCTGCTTCGTAGCCTCACCTGCATATCGAGACAGGATTGTAGAAGCTATTAAATCTCGATTCCCCGTCCAAATCCAGGCAGTCGAAAAGGGAGACGATCTGATCCACGATCTCAGAGAAATTTTTGATGATGTGTTCTGGAAGGCCCCGGACTTCTGGAGGTACAGAGGCGGATACCATGGTTTCAAGGGCAGGGATCACGGACTGGCTTTTCGACCAGTAGAGGCGCTGTCTATTCCAATAGACTTCAGCTATAGGAGCAAAGAGGAGCTGCTCCGGAGAAAGAGGATCAACGAGTACCTGCTTGGGAAGATAAAAGACGAAAAAGCAAAAGGGAAGATTTTGGGGGAAATTGGGACAGTTCATCAAATGCTTAGCGAGCCTCACCAGGCAATTGAGTACCACGAAAAGGCTCTGTCAATCGCACGCGAGATAGGGGACCGAAGGGGTGAAGGAATTACTCTCTGGAACATGAGCCTGGCTTTAGATCAGCTCGGACAGAGAGCGCAGGCCATCGAATGTGCCAGAGCCGCTATCAACATCCTGGAAGATATCGAAGATCCAAATGCAGAAATGGTTAAGCGAAAGCTGCAAGAATGGGATAGCCCTTAACAGTTAGCCAATGAAGCCCGAAAACAAATCCCTCATCAAAGCCCTCCTGGACAACACCGAATCACTCCAGCAGGACATCTACGACGACGCTGAGCAGATGCTGGGGACTGTTCCCTTCATCCTCAAAGTCATGGCCCGCCGGCCGGAGTTCATGATATTCTCATCCCTCAAAGACTTCTATGCCCTACGCCCCAAGAGCCTGCCTGCAAAGACGGCTGAGCTTTTAGCCGTCTCTGCCGCCGCCGCATCCGGCGCAGACAAGTGCCTGAGGGTTCACATGGCAGCCGCCGCGCAGGAGGGGGCGAGCGAGGACGAGATCCTGGATGCGATCTTCATCGCCGCCCTCATCGGCCAGACGAAGGTGCTGGCTGCGGCCTTGCGCGAGTTCCGGGAGTTTGAGGGCCAATCAAAGGAATAATAGTAATAATATAAGTTCGTCTCTGTGCGTCCTCTGTGCGCTCTGTGGCTCTGTGGTGAAAACGTCGTTAACACTGGCCGCAGCCAAATTCGCCATCTCTGAAAATCATAGGAGTTGATCCATATGCCCGCCCCCGACAATCCCGGAATCGTCCTCGCCCCCTACGGCACCCTTTACCCCCCAGCCCTGGCCACATACGACCGCCTCCGCGCCGCCTACGAGCAGGCCTTCCCAGGCTCGCCGGTCCGCCTGGCCTTCACCTCCCGGCTCATGATCAAACGCCTCGCAGAAAAGGAGGGCATCGCCGTGCCCGACCTGCCCGCCGCCCTGAGGAGCCTGAAGGGCGAAGGCTGCCGCGCCGTCCTGCTGCAATCTCTGCAGATCGTCCCTGGCAGCGAGTTTCACCAGGCCGCCGCCCTGGCCCGCGACTGGCAAGCGGGGGACGCCGCCTTCGACCGCCTGGCGGTGGGCCTTCCCCTGCTGGCTGGCCTGGAGGACTGCCGCCGGATCTCCGCCCTGCTGCCCGCCCTCCTGGAAGATCCGATTGGACAGGATCGGGGCCGAGAGGGGATAAATGAGAAAGAGGATGCATTGGTCCTGGTGGCCCACGGCACGGGCCATCCCGCCGACGCCCTCTACTCCCTGCTGGCCGACGTGCTGCGCAGAGATCACGGGGGCGCATTCAACATCTTCCTGGGCAGCATCGAAGGCTATCCCGGCCTGGCAGAGATCGCAGAGGATCTGCTAAGCAGCAGAGCGAAAACCGTGCGGCTGCTGCCCTTCCTGCTGGTGGCCGGCGGCCACGCCAACTCCGACATCGCCGGAACGGGGCCCGACTCCTGGATGAGCACACTCTCGCGAAAGGGCCTGTCCGTGCGGGCCGACCTGCGGGGCCTGGGTGAGCGGCAGGAGATCGCAGACGTCTTCATCGAGCACAGCAAAAGCGCATTGAATTCCGACCAACAGGTATATAGACTAGAGTGGAAATGTAGAGAAGGTTGCAATAGCAGTTCAAGGAGCTTTTCTTGAGATGTTTTTGTGGCATAAGTCGATTCTAGGAGTCGATAAACGGTAAGTGAATTTAAATGGAAAGATATGGAAGC
>Ga0116170_10003083_pt1 | contig 15727 bp, 11 predicted proteins | sample AD_JPNHW1_MetaG_FD_89797 | JGI IMG/M metagenome (GOLD analysis project Ga0116170, IMG submission 89797) | Active sludge microbial communities of municipal wastewater-treating anaerobic digesters from Japan - AD_JPNHW1_MetaG | ecosystem: Engineered > Bioreactor > Anaerobic > Digestate | place...
GGATCACGGCGGCAAAAGCGTGGACCGCAACGAAATCGAGCCCAAGCATTTTCAGAGTTGGATCGATTGGGCCAAGGCCAACCAGTTGGGCATGGATTTCAACCCTACCTACTTCTCGCATCCCAAGGCGGCCGACGGCTTCACGCTCTCGCATCCCGACGCCGGCATCCGCAACTTCTGGATCGAGCACGGCATCGCCTGCCGCAAGATCGGCGCGGTGATGGGTAAGACGCTCGGCTCCCCCTGCGTCACCAACATCTGGATTCCGGACGGCTACAAGGACATCCCCGCCGACCGCAAAGCGCCGCGTGAACGCCTGCGCGACGCGCTGGATCAGGTGCTCGCCACGCCGCTCGACCCGGCTCACAACCTCGATTCGGTCGAGTGCAAACTGTTCGGCATCGGCTCGGAAAGTTACGTCGTGGGGTCGCACGAGTTCTACATGGGTTACGCAGTAACCAAGAAACTTCTGCTGACGCTCGACACGGGCCACTTCCACCCCACCGAAGTGGTCTCGGACAAGATCTCTTCCGTCCTGACGTTCGTGGACGAAATTCTGCTCCACGTGAGCCGCGGCGTGCGCTGGGACAGCGACCACGTGGTGGCCCTGACCGAAGAGCTGCGCGCCATCGCCGAGGAGATCGTGCGGGGCGACTACCTCAAGCGCGTCCACATCGGCCTGGACTTCTTCGACGCCAGCATCAACCGTGTGGCGGCGTGGGTCATCGGAACGCGCAACATGCTCAAGGCGCTGTTGCACGCACTGCTCGAGCCCACGAAAAAACTCCAGCAGGCAGAGATCGAAGGCGACCTGACCACGCGCCTGGCCCTGCTCGAAGAGACCAAGACGCTCCCCTTCAGCGGCGTGTGGGACTACTACTGTGTCCAGCAGAACGTGCCGGTCGGCGCGGCCTGGCTCGACGAGGTCAAAGCCTACGAGAAGACAGTGCTCGCGAAACGCGGGTGAGAGACCGTTTGAAAGACTGGACAGGGCGCGGACGATTCCGTATCCTGAGCCGGGTTGACGGAGACACCATTCTGTTTGGATCGCTTATTCGGGATTCAAACGGGGTTGCATAGCGGGACGCGTGTGGTTTTTTGAGGTTCTTAACTTACTCTGATCGGAGGGTGTGGCAAGATGACTCCAAATCCGTTTCTTGGTGTTGTGTTCCATTGGCTGGGTGGTTTGGCTTCGGGGAGTTTTTATGTCCCGTACCGGGGAGTGAAAAAGTGGTCGTGGGAAGTCTATTGGCTGGTGGGCGGTTTCTTCAGTTGGATCATCGCGCCCTGGATTCTGGCCTCCATCAATACCAACGATCTTCTGCATGTCATAACCAGCGCGCCTCCCAGTTGTCTTTTCTGGGCCTATTTCTGGGGAATGATGTGGGGGATGGGCGGCTTGACGTTCGGTTTGACCATGCGGTATCTGGGGATGTCGCTGGGGATGGCGGTGGCGCTCGGGTATTGCGCGGCCTTCGGGACTCTGATGCCGGAAATCTTCGGCGGAACGTTTGTTTCCAAGGTGCTGGGTACAACTTCCGGGCTTGTCATCCTGATTGGTGTGATGGTGTGTCTTCTGGGGATCGCGATTGCCGGGATGGCCGGTGTTTCCAAAGAGCGCGAAATGCCCGAGGAACAGAAGAAATCCGTGATCAAGGAGTTCAACTTCTGGAAAGGCATTCTGGTCGCGACTTTTTCGGGGGTCATGAGCGCCAGCATGTCTTATGGACTCCAAGCCGCCAAACCGATCGCCGATCTTTCACTGGCCGCCGGAACCACCGAGATCTGGACGGGATTGCCCAAACTCTGCGTGGTTTTGCTGGGCGGTTTCACCACCAACTTCATCTGGTGTACCCTGCTCAATTTCAAGAACAAGACCGGTTATCAATATTTCAGTCCCGTTCTGAAGAACACGGGGCCCTCGCGCGAGAATGAAACGATCATCGAGACGGCGATCGACGCCCCGTCCGAGGAAGCCTTGGAACGGACCCCCGGCGGGCGCAAATCCAACGGCTCCCAGAGCGTGCCGCTGTTGAACAACTATTTCTTCAGCGCGCTTGCGGGTACCACCTGGTACTTCCAGTTCTTCTTCTATACCATGGGTGAGACCCAGATGGGCAAGTATGGCTTTTCCAGCTGGACGCTTCACATGGCCAGCATCATCATTTTCAGTTCGCTCTGGGGTATTGCCCTGAAGGAATGGAAGGGGTCGAGTGGTTTCACGAAAGCCCTGTTGTTCATAGCTCTGGCAACCTTGGTTTTCTCGACGATCATTGTGGGCTACGGGAATTACCTGACCCCGCCTGCGGCGGTCGTGGAGATGTAAAGGCGCGGGGTGGTTTCTGAAAAAGTCCGGTCAGTCAAGAGCGCGCAGTCCCTCGGATTGCGCGCTCTTGCTGTTTAGGGGACAGAAATTCGATTTTCCCCGGAAGAAAAAGGTGTTCCTGAAAATCTCCTGCCGTCTTGACAAAATGCGGAGACGCTTCTATTCTCAAACGTTAAAGTGGCTCGAAGTGGAAGAGCCGAAAGGGTCGCTTTTCGCCGGATGGCTTCTGTTCACCGTTTCAAGCCGTAAGAGTTCATAAGGGAAAGCCCGATGACTTCTCACCCTCTCCTCGTTCGTTTCTTCCGTTTTAAAATGTTTTTCGCGATCTATTGTAAATTTTCCCGCCCCGAGATCGGGGCTCCATTGGGCCACCGAAGTGTTCCGGGGATGTTTCTCATTGGCGCCGTTGCTGTGTCCCTGTTGTGGATGGGGTGTCCGGCGTCGAATTCCAATGGGAACGGCAAGGCGGGAGGGCCTCCGGCAGGGGGGGACAATGGGCCGGTGCCTGTGCTGGCGGCCCAGTCCGTCCAGCGCGATCTTGAAATTCGCCTGCCGGCTGTCGGGCATGTGGAAGCCGTCGCGACGGTGACGATCCAGGCGCAAGTGGGGGCGCAACTCAGCGAGATTCATTTTACCAAGGGCCAGGAGGTTCACAAAGGCGACCTGCTGTTCACCCTGGATGCCCGTCCGTATAAAGCGGCTCTGGCGCGCGAGGAAGCCAATCTGGCCCGCGACGAAATCGAGGCGCGCAACGCCGAGCGGGAAAACAGCCGGTACACGGATCTGAACAACCGCCAGGTGGTCTCGAAGGAAGAATTCGAGCAGATTCGCACCACCGCCCAGTCGAAAGCGGCGCAGGTCCAGGCCGACCGCGCCACGGTCGAAGCGACGCGGCTTCAGGTCGGCTTCTGTACGATCAATTCTCCGATCGACGGCGTTGTGGGCGATCTCCTGGTCCACGTGGGCAACATCGTCAAGGCCAACGACACCGAACTGGTGGTGATCAACCAGATCCAGCCCATCGAGGTCTCTTTCTCCATCCCGGAAACCGACCTCTCCCTCATCCGGAAAGTCATGCAGGAGGGTGCCGTGCCGGTCTATGCGTCTTTTCCCGGGGACAATGATTCAGACACCACGACAGGGTCCCTGACATTCATTGACAATGCGGTGGATACCCAGGGGGGAACCATCCGCCTGAAAGCGACCTTCAGCAACGAAGACAAACGGCTCTGGCCGGGAGTCTATGTGAATGTGGTGCTTTCCGCCGGGGTTCAGAAGAACGCGGTTGCCGTGCCCAATCAGGCTTTGCAGACCGGTCAGAGCGGCCCGTGTGTGTTCATCATCAAGCCGGATAATACGATCGAGAGCGTTCCGGTGACGCCGGGCCGCCGGTTCGATGGCTGGATCGCCATCGAGAAGGGACTGGACCCCAATGTGCAGGTGGTCACGGATGGGCACCTGCGTCTGCGCAAGGACAGCAAGGTCGAAATCCGGAAATCTCTCGATTCTGGCGTCGAGCAGAATTGAGACGATTCCCCGTCTTGAAGCGTGTGTCACCCCGATGAAGAGGCCGCCTGCGTGAATCTTTCAGAAATTTTTATCCGCCGTCCCGTCATGACCACGCTGGTGATGCTGGCCATTTTGATGTTTGGCATCATGGCTTACAACAAACTGCCCGTGAGCGACTTGCCCACCGTGGACTTTCCCACGATTCAGGTGAGCGCCAACCTGCCCGGCGCCAATCCCGAGACAATGGCTTCGGCGGTGGCGACCCCGCTCGAGAAACAGTTTTCGACCATCGCCGGGGTGGACTCGATGATCTCGACCAACGCCCAGGGCAGTACGCAGATCACGCTGACCTTTTCCCTGGATCGCGACATTGACGCCGCCGCTCAGGACGTTCAGTCCATGATCTCGAGCGCCGCGCGCAGCCTGCCGGTCGATATGCCCGCGCCTCCGTCGTACCAGAAAGTGAATCCCGCCAGTCAGCCGGTGCTCTTGCTGGCCCTCAAGTCGCCCTTTCTCCCGCTTTCCACGGTCAGCGAGTATGCGGAGACCTATATCGGCCAGCGGGTTTCGATGATCAGCGGCGTGGCCCAGGTGCAGGTTTACGGATCGCAGAAATTCGCCGTGCGCGCCCAGTTGGACCCTCGCAAACTGGCTGCCGTCGGCGTGGGTGTCAACGATGTCATGAGTGCGATCAAGACCGGAAATGTCAACCTTCCGATGGGAACCTTATATGGTCCCAATCAGGCTTTCGTGCTTGAGGCAAATGGACAATTGCCCAATGCGGAGGCCTATCGGCCCCTGATTGTCTCGTGGCACAATGGGGCCCCCGTCCGGCTGGGAGATCTGGGCAATGTGATTGACGACGTCGAGAACAACAAGACCGCCGCCTGGTTCCGCGATAACGTGGCCGCCACCGGTTTCGAGGACGAGCGCGCCATCGTGCTCGCCATCCAGCGCCAGCCGGGTTCCAACACGGTCCAGGTGGTGGACTCCGTGATGCAGCTCATGCCGTCGTTTCTCAAGCAACTGCCCAAGTCCATCATGATCGACACGTTGTACGACCGCTCGCTGTCGATTCGCGAGTCGGTCAATGAGGTCAAGTTCACCCTGGTTTTGACGATGGGGCTCGTGATCCTGGTCATCTTTCTTTTCCTGCGCAATGTGCCGGCCACGATCATTCCCAGTCTGGCCTTACCCATGTCGGTCGTTGGCACATTCGCGGTCATGCATCTGCTGGGTTTCAGTCTCGACAACCTCTCGCTCATCGCCCTGACGCTGGCCGTCGGGTTCGTTGTGGACGATGCGATCGTCATGCTGGAGAATATCGTGCGGCACATCGAAGCGGGCGAAACGCCGTTCAACGCCGCCATCAATGGCGCCAAAGAAATTGGCTTCACCATTCTCTCGATGACGCTTTCCCTGGTGGCAGTCTTCATCCCCGTGCTTTTCATGGGGGGGATTGTGGGCCGCCTGCTCAACGAATTCGCGGTCACCATTGCCGTCGCAATCGTGGTGTCGGGCATTGTGTCGCTGACGCTCACGCCCATGCTGGCCAGCCTCTTTCTCCACTCGCACAAGGGAGAAAAGCACGGATTTCTGTTCAATCTCTTCGAAATCGGTTTCAATGCCATGCTGGCGTTTTACCGTTGGACGTTGCGTCAGACAATCCGGTATCACGTCCTGACGATGCTGGTTTTTGTCACCACGCTGGCCGCCACGATGTTTCTTTTCACGGTCGTCAAGCGCGGTTTCATGTCCGGCGAGGATCTGGGTCAACTTCAGATTTCCACCGAAGGCGCTCAGGGGACTTCCTTCGAGGCCATGAAGAAACACCAGCAGGCGCTCTCGAAGTATCTGATGAAATTTCCCCATATCGCCGCCTACATGTCCAATGCCGGCACCAACACGGGGCGCTTCTTCGTTCGACTCAAACCTCGCGAGGAACGCCCGCCCATCGATCAGGTTTTGCGCGAGTTGCGTCCTCTCCTCGCTTCCGTCCCGGGAATTCGCGCGTTTCCTCAGGCGCTTCAGACCATCTCGTTTGGCGGGCGTATGGCAAAGAGCCAGTACCAGTTCACGCTTCAGTGCCCCGACACGGACGTATTGTACAACAACGCACCGTTACTCGAGGCGCGTCTGCGATCCGTCCCCGGCCTGCTCGAAGTCACCAGCGACCTCCAGATGGCGAATCCCCAGGTGACGCTCAATATCGACCGGGACAAGGCCTCCGCTCTGGGCCTGACCGCCCAACAGATCGAGGACGCTCTTTACACCGCCTATGGCTCGCGTCAGGTATCCACCATCAACGCGCCGAACAATCAGTATAAGGTCATCGTCGAACTCGACCCGAAATACCAACTGGACCCGGCCGCACTCTCGCTCCTCTATATCCGTTCCGCTGCCGGGGAGCAAATTCCGCTTTCCACGTTTGCCAAGCTGGAGCCTACCGTGGGACCGCTGACCATCAACCACCAGGGACAGTTGCCGGCCGTCACGCTTTCCTTCAACATAGATCCGGAGATCGTCTCGCTCGGGGAAGCGGTGGACGCCTGTAACGCGGCGGCCAAAGAAGTTCTCCCGGACACCGTCACGACCAGTTTCCAGGGAACGGCCCAGGCGTTCTCGTCCTCCATGAAAGGCCTTGGAATTCTGCTCCTCATGGGAGTCATGGTGATCTATCTGGTGTTGGGCATTCTCTACGAGAGTTTCATCCACCCGATCACCATTCTGTCCAGTCTGCCTTCGGCGGGCGTGGGCGCCCTGCTGGCGCTCCTGCTGCTGCGCATGGAACTCGGGCTTTATTCCTTTGTGGGAATCATCATGCTGGTGGGGATTGTCAAGAAGAACGCCATCATGATGATTGACTTCGCGCTCGAGGCTCAGCGCAACGACAATCTGCCCCCGTCCGAAGCCATCTATCAGGGGTGCCTGATCCGGTTTCGGCCCATCATGATGACCACGTTCGCGGCCCTCGTCGGGACCCTCCCGATCGCCATCGGCATCGGCTCGGGCGCCGCCGTGCGCCGCCCTCTTGGGGTCGCGGTCGTGGGCGGCCTCCTCGTCTCGCAGCTCCTCACGCTCTACATCACCCCGGTATTCTATATTTATATGGAAACGATCCGGAACTTCTTCGCGCGCCTCTTCGGCAAACATCCGGTCACGACTGAGAAGGCCCCTCCCGAAGAACCGGAAAACGTCTGAGAGGCATGAGGACTTGAAGTGAGCCCCCCCCTTTTTACTCTCGGCCTCGTTAAAAGGCGATCCGGTTCCGGACTTCCGACACTACCCTTTTTCGATTCCCGCCATACGGAAACTGGATCTTCTGGAGTTCAACCCCCAGGTCACGTTCCTGGTCGGCGAGAATGGCAGCGGGAAATCTACTCTGATCGAAGCCATCGCTCTCTCGCTGGGTTTCAATGCGGAAGGCGGATCCAGAAACTTCAACTTTTCGTCGCATCCGACTCACTCGGAACTTCACCGGCATCTGCGCGTGGCCAAAGGAACCGCGCGCCCGCGTGATGGATTCTTTCTGAGGGCCGAGAGTTTCTACAACGTGGCCACGGAAATTGAATCGCTGGGGGTGGACAGTGCGTATGGCGACACACCGCTGCATCAGCAATCGCACGGGGAGTCGTTTCTCGCCTTGCTCCAGAATCGTTTCCGAGGCAAGGGATTGTACCTGCTGGATGAACCGGAAGCCGCTCTTTCGCCCGCGCGCCAGCTGGCCTGTCTGCGCGTCATCCACGATCTGGTGAATCAGGGATCACAATTCCTCATCGCCACCCATTCGCCCATCCTGATGGCTTACCCGATGGCCACTCTTTATCTGCTGGACGAGGAAGGGATCAAGCCGATCCAATACGAGGAAACCGACCACTACCAGGTCACCCGCCTTTTCTTCAACCGCCGGGACCAAATGCTGCGGGAACTGCTGCAAGAGGAGTTCTGACCCAGGAAAGAGTGAAGTACACCGGATCAACCCGTGACAACGCTTTCCCGGGGTATTGAAACGGTTTGGCGGAAGCCGATTGAACTTCGAACCCGACGAATCTCCCGCCCCCCCAATGCCCTTCACTCCCGCGGTCTCTATCGGCCAATTCGTGTTGTTCGATCTTTTCTCCTCACCGCAAACCTCTTCCCGACCTTGTCAGCAGATTGACGAAATCGCATCGCTCATTTCACTTGCCCGACTCATACGCTTGCCGACAAACACGAGAATACATCCCCCGAATGTCTCCCATACACAATTGATTATGAAGAAGATAGAGTTCGAAGAACAACGTAATCTTCCCAGGTATTCTTCCCCAGCGCCACACATCCGTTTCCCCGAACCGACAATGGCCCCAATATTGCTCGATCACAAAAAAGGGAAATCCGGATGTCCCTTCCCCCGTGCCGGGCGTCAAACCGGTGCCGGATCGTCTTCATTCCCCCTGACGATTCAGGACACAAACCGTTTGCATTGCATTCACACGGGGCTCCGGCGTATAATACCGCCCGTGGAAGAGTGTGGCCACAGTCTCCCCAGGCTGAAGGGCCATCTCCCACTCTCGAAACGGACAACAGGTTTCAACCATGAGCACCCTCGAACGGGTCTATGACCGCGTTTTAAACATGGCCCAAATGCACCAGATCGGTGTGCTGCACCGGGGGCCGAACATGCTGTGGACCTGCCGCTGGAACGAGGCCGGACGCGAATCGAGCATGTGCTACGAACTCGTCCACAACCAGTACGACAACTCCCTCAAATTGCGCTTCCGCTACAAGGTTCTGCCCGATTCGCTCCACCGTCAGGAATCGAACCTCGATTATTTCGTCTCCCTGCGCATCACCCGCAGCTACAAGGGCAAGAAATGGTTCTGGTTCGTCTGCCCGCTGGTCATCAACGGCAAGGCCTGCAAACGCCGCGTGCGGAACCTCTACCTGCTGCCCAACAGCGAATACTTCGGCTGCAAGCACTGCCGCGACCTGATGTCGCGCTCGCTGACGCCCGAGGAGCGCCTGCTGTTCCGCCAGACGCGCGTGATTACCCCCCAGGAAGCCCGACAGCCCGACAGCTCCGCCGGTTTCGTACCGGAACTGAGCCTCGGGTGGCGTCCCGCCGAAAGCCGTGAAATCTGCCAGCGGTGCGGGTGCCTGAGCGAAGGAACCTACTGCTGCAACTGCGGCGCCTCAATCGAAGGAAGCGAACAACAGGACTTCTTCAATATCCTGGGGGTGCCGCACACCGCCTCCCCCCAGGATATTCGCGTGGCCTTCACCGCGCGCCTCAAAGAATACCACCCCGACCGCGTAGCCCACCTGGGCACCAAGATTCGCGACGTGGCCGAACGCGAAATCAAACAGATCAACCTGGCCTATGAAATCCTGAAAGACCCGGACCGCCGCGAGGCCTACCTGCGCGGCCTCGGAAACCGAGCGGCCGGATAAAACCCGTCCACAGGGGGAACAAATCGCCAACCAGAAATTCAGACGAACGAAAATCAGAAAGTGGGAACCGCTTGATTCAGCCACGAAAAACACGAAACAAACGAAAGATTGCCGTTTTCGTGTCATTTCGTGACTTTCGTGGTTGAAAACGTCGGTTCCGCGTTTCTGTTTGTACCGGGCAGAATCATCGAGGCTTGTGTTGATTCTGCGAGATAGTAGTGCGAAAATGTCTGTTTTTCGCGGTTTTTTCTTTCGGTGGCAATCTCACGGCGCAGGGACGTATTCCGGGATTCGGGAACCGTTCTTCCTGTGTATCGTTTCGAGTTGAGACAAGCAGAACGAAAGGTTTGAAAACGTGGACACTTGTGTGGGAACCCTGCTGGGACTGGCCATCGGCAACGCGTTGGGCGCCCCATTTGAAGGGATGAAAGACGGCTACATCCGCCAGCTGGCGGGCGAGGTCACCGGCTATACCGACTCGACCACCCTCCTGCCGGACCGTCCGGGCAAATGGCGGCTCAAAGGCCTCTATGGGGACGCCACCCAGCAGGCCCTGGCCATTGCCGATATCCTCGCCATCCACGGCCATGCGGACAGCGCCGCCCTGGCCGAACTCTACGTCCGTCTGGCCCAGGAAGGCCCCCGGGACCTGCCGCTGGGCGCGCACCGCGCCGTGGACCCCTTCTTCCGCCGGACCGTGCAGACCCTGGCCGACGCGCCGGACCCCCTGACCTGCGGGCATTCCACCCCCAACAACGGCGCCGCCACCCGCATCGCCCCCGTCGGCCTGTACTTTGCCCACGACGAACAGGCGCTCGCGCGCGCCACCCTCGAACTTTCACTCCTCACGCACCACGACCCACGCTCGATCGCCGCGGCGCTCGCCGTGGCCTGGACCCTCGCGCGCCTGACCCAAACCGCCACCCACGGCCAACGCCCCGACTCCCCCGCCCTGGCCCTGGAAATCGCCCAGGAACTGCCCGGGTGGGTCCGCGAGTGGGAAGACGTCCTGATTCAGGAATACTCCGGCTACCTCGCCGAAACCCACCTGGAATCGGCCCACCAATTTTCCAACGCGCTCAAACCCCTGGCCACCCTCCTACGCGAGGGAAACGAGCAGATAGCCCACGCCACCCTCCTGGCGCAGGCCAACGCCGCCACACCCGAGCACCCCATCGCCCAACTCCACGACGCATTCGCCCCGGCCTCCGTTGTCGCCGCGCTTTACCGGGCGCTGTCCGCCCGTCAGTTCGCCGACGACCTCCTCGCCGGCATCCAGGGAGGAGGCGACACGGGCCATGTCGGTGCCCTGACCGGCGCCCTGCTCGGTGCCCGGTTCGGAGAAGACAGCATCCCCAAGGCGTGGATCGCCGGGCTGCTGAACGCTCAACAGGTCCGCCTGCGCGCGCAGGCCCTGCGCGACCGCGAAGTGGACTGGGCCGAGTGGGAAGACTATATCGAGATGGAGAAAGCCCTGACCGAGCGCGAGATCAACTTCCTCGCCGAGGCGCAGAAAACCCACCACAAGGCCATCGAGAAACGGCAGCAACACCAGACCGAACGCCGCGAACGCGCCGCAAAGGCCGCCGCAAAGAAACCACCCGAATACCTTCCCTTCGCGCCCCCTCCCCAGGTCTGGCTGCGCGGCGGCGCGCCCTCCACCCCCGCCATTCTGCCCGACCCGCTGGACCCCGTTCAGGCCAAAAAAGACCGCGCAAAACGCGGACGAAAACGCATCGCCTGGAAAGACGAACGTCGCCGTCTGAACAAAAACGGCGACGCAGAACCCGAAGAAGATTGATTCCCCACAGAACGGACGATCGAGCGTCCTTATTTCCGTCCCCACACATCGCGCATGGACTGGCGCGACCCTTCCTCCATCGGCGCGCGCCAGTTTTCCTCGTTGGTCGCGCGCACAATAAACGAACAGGCCTCCTCGGCCGAATCGGTCATGAGCAGCAGATCCAGGTCGCTTTTCGAGATCTTGCCCTCCACCAGCATCTTGTTGCGAATCCACTCAATCAGCCCACCCCAGAATTCAGTCCCAAAGAGCACCACGGGGAAGTTGCGCATCTTGCCTGTCTGAATCAGCGTGAGCGACTCGAAGAATTCATCCATCGTGCCGAACCCGCCCGGGAAGATCACATAACCAAGCGCGTACTTGAGGAACATGGTCTTGCGGGCGAAGAAATAGTGGAATTCGATGGATTCGTCCACATAGGGATTGGTTGATTGCTCGAACGGCAGTTCAATATTCAGGCCGATGGAACGCGCTCCAGCTTCGCGCGCGCCCCGGTTGCCCGCTTCCATGATCCCCGGCCCGCCGCCGGTGATAATGGAAAACCCGGCATGGCCCAACCGGCGTCCCAACTCGACCGCCGCGGCGTACATCGGATCGTCGGACTTGGTACGGGCCGACCCGAAAATGGTGACAGCCGGCCCCAGATCGGCCAGCGAATCAAACCCGCTGACAAACTCCCCCATGATGCGCAGAACGCGCCACGGGTCGGAGTGCAGGAACTCGAGTTCGCGCGCCGGAGCGGTGGACAGCAGGTGCTCATCGGCTGTTTTCCGGCGGCGGCCCGAACCATTGTGCGTCTTTTTCTCAATTGCTTTGCTCGAACCATTGGGAATGTTGGAATTGGTCATGCTACGTTCAGTTTCTCCAATCTGCAAGATACGGCGCCTGGGATTTTTCCCATGAAACGGCAGCTCGTCCCTTTTTGTACGTCCCGGGTTCCCGACTTCCAACGGTCACTTCGGTGCAATTTCAAGATCGGGCGTGTCCGATGGAATCCACTTCCCGGAGTCCTCCCCCTCGGGATAGATATGCTTTTCGACCGCTCCCGTAAACCGGTTGACCCGCCACTGCGTCCCGACATAACGCCACCGCAGAAACCAGGCCGACAACAAAAGCAATCCCACCAGGATCAAGGTGATGAGGATATTGAAATCGGATCGCTTGAGCGGCATCGCCAAACCTCGCTTCCCTCTCGCGAGCGTCATTCTCAACAAACTCAGACGGGGACGCAACAACACAATGGACGGGTCCCGCTTTCCCGGACCATCCCCCATCCGGATTTTCCCAGCCGGTCAGCCAATCCCCAAACGATTCAAACAAAAACATTCCGGTATTGCTATACAAATGCACAAAAATGTGAAATGCTGTACATATCTACAACCGGCGAAAGGCCGGGTGGGGTTAAAATACAGACCAGAACACGCGAATGGGAACCTGTGCCAGGATTCAACACCATGTCTTTTCAGATCAAACAATTCCTGCGTTCCCGTGTCTCGCTGCCGGAAAAACTGCTCGCGGCCACACTGGTGGTGGTCGGCATGATGGGAACACTCCCCTTTTGCCGGGACAACCTGGATTACCGGCAATACGCCGCGAGCCAGATTCTCAAAGAAATGGCCGCCCAGTCCGAAAAAACTCCGGACACCGAGACGGGGATTCTGGAAACACTCCCGAGCGCCCCTCCCCCTTCCACGGTGACCGAGCCAGTGGCATCGGTTCCTCAAACGACTCCTCCCCAGACGACGGTGGCCTTGTTCACCTCAACCTGGCAACCCATCCCCAACCAGTCCCCTTATAGTGCGGCTCCCGTACCGGCGTCCACGCCCACGCCCACGCCAACCCCGACACCGTCCCCCGCGCCAACGCCGACTCCAACGCCAGTTCCCACTCAGGGGGCGTTGAACCCCCTCCCCACGCCGACACCGATCCCCACACCCACTCCGGGAACGAACGGAAAGTCGGAAAATGTTGGACGCGGTTATCCCCGCGAGGAAATGCGCCGCATCCTGGAAGTCGAAACGGGCAAAATCCAGCAGGCGATTGAAGACGGACGGCGTTACGGACACGAGAAGGGCCTGCTCATCGAAGCGCATTTCGCGCTGGGCACGAACCAATGGAGCGTGCGCTCCGCGGATGCCGTCGAGGGTACCGGCGCCCGAACGGCTTCTTATCAGGTCCAATCCCCCCGTTCCTCGTCCCGTTCACAAGCCGAAGTCACCTGGCAGTTCCTCTCCTTCCGTGGCCCGGGCAACAGCGCCGCCGACCCCGTCTTCGTATTCTTTCCCGACGGCGACGTCCAGGGCGGCGCGGTCCGGTTGGGATGGGAAGGCTTCACCCGCGTCCTGGAACTCGACAATTCGGGCCGCATTCAATGCCGATTTGAAGGAAATCTCTAACCTGCTCGAAAGGAGCATTCTCTACTATGGCCACCCTCACCGGAGCCGACCGTCAATACCTGCGCGCACTGGCCCACCACCTGGAACCCCTGGTGAAAATCGGCAAGATGGGGCTGACCCCTGCGCTCATCAAAGCCACCCAACTGGCCCTCGACGAACATGAACTCATCAAGGTTCGATTCATCGGATTCAAGGAAGAAAAGAAAAACCTGAGCGTCGAACTGGCGCAACAAACCGAGTGCGAGCAGGTGGGCCAGATCGGCAATACCGTCATCTACTACCGCCCCAACAGCGACCCGGAAAAACGCAAGATTGACCTCGCGAATCCCCAACTGCCGGTCGCACCGCCCAAAGCGCCGGAAATCCCCCGGGGTGCGGAACCCCCGAAATTTGTCCGATCCCCCAAACCCGTCCACCGCACAACGCGTGCCGAGGAAGACGCCGGGGACAACAGACCCGCTCGTCCCGCCACCCGACCCGCCCCGCGCGGCGCGTTCAAACCGGGCAACAGCGGTCCGAAAAAATTCGACCGCTCCGAAAAACCCTACCGCGGTACGACGCGCTCCGAAGAAGGCGGGTACGACAAACCCACCCGATCCACCTCCTCCCGCCCCGCCCCGCGTGGCGGATTCAAGTCGGGCGACGGCGGTCCGAAAAAATTCGACCGTTCCGAAAAGCCCTACCGCGGTACGACGCGCTCCGAAGAAGGCGGGTACGACAAACCCACCCGATCCACCTCCTCCCGCCCCGCCCCGCGCGGCGGATTCAAGTCGGGCGACGGCGGTCCGAAAAAATTCGACCGGCCCGACAAGCCCTACCGCAGTACGACGCGCTCCGAAGAAGGCGGGTATGGCAACAAACCCGCTCGCCCGGCCACCCGCCCCGCCCCGCGCGGCGGATTCAAGTCGGGCGACGGCGGCCCCAAGAAATTCGACCGGCCCGACAAGCCCTACCGCGGTACGACGCGCTCCGAAGAAGGCGGGTATGGCAACAAACCCGCTCGCCCGGCCACCCGCCCCGCCCCGCGCGGCGGATTCAAGTCGGGCGACGGCGGTCCGAAGAAATTCGACCGGCCCGACAAGCCCTACCGCAGCGTCTCACGCGCAGACGAAAGCGGATACGGCGGCAAACCGGCCCGATCCACGGCCAAACCGACCTCACGCACGTTCAATCCGGGCGACGGCAGTTCCAAGAGATTCGACCGGTCCGCCAAACCCTACCGCAGCACGACGCGCTCCGACGAAGGCGGGTACGGCAAACCGGATCGGGGGACCAGAAGCGCAGACTCCCGTGGAACGGGAAAACCCTCCAGACCAGCCGGAGGGAAACCGTTCGGAACCAGGAAAACGTCAGCAAGACCGACGGGAGGAAGTTTGGGAGCAGGGAAAAAAACCGGGAAGCCCACCGGCGGGAAGCCCTATAAGACAAGCACCGGTCCGCGAAACAAACCCAAACCGCGCTCCTGAAAAACCACCGCCGCTATTCCGGAATACGCACAGTCAGGCGTCCTGTTGTCCCCAGAATACCTGACGCCGCGAAACCGGAACGGGATTAAAAGCGCGGAAGACGTAAAAAGCTCGGAGAAAGGGGCTTTTCGCGTCTTTCGCGTTTTTCGTGTATGTCCCCGGAAACGCCAATCTTTTGGCCTCTTCTCCCGATTTGGGGTCAGATCCTTTTCGGGCTTGCGGTCCACGAATTCCCCAACTCTCGCCCCCATTCGTCATCCCCGCGAACGCGGGGACCCAGGGACGCGCGAACGGGAAAAACAGAAGGAAAACCGGGGAGAAATGCGATCACCCAGATCGCCCCGGCCCTGGGTTCCCGCTTGCGCGGGAAGGACGGAAAGCGCGATTGTGTTTGGGCCACAAGGCGAAAAACTCATCAAAATCGCCCCACAAATTCTTTCAAAGAACCATCTCTTGATTGGCTCGGTAAAAGACACACCCAATGGGTGAACAAAACACCCCCCATTCTCAACCCCGGTTACGGGACCCCGAGCTCGTTCTCCTCTCCTCAATAATGGTTCCAGACGGATCCGGAAACGCCCTCTTCTCCGCCGCCCGATAACCCCACGAAAAAGCCTCTCCCAAGGGATAGTACCCGTCCCTTTGCACATTCTGGCAGGCCCCTTGCTTGAATAAAAGACAGGGCAGCCGGCGGACATCTTCATGACAGCCGGGAGACATCACATGCGGAGGGATATTCTGAAGGAAATCAGCTTTCTTTGCGTCATTTTAATGCTGGGATCCGGCTGGATTGCGGTAC
>Ga0116170_10003085_pt1 | contig 15724 bp, 14 predicted proteins | sample AD_JPNHW1_MetaG_FD_89797 | JGI IMG/M metagenome (GOLD analysis project Ga0116170, IMG submission 89797) | Active sludge microbial communities of municipal wastewater-treating anaerobic digesters from Japan - AD_JPNHW1_MetaG | ecosystem: Engineered > Bioreactor > Anaerobic > Digestate | place...
GTGCTCGTCACGGTGGGAAGCCCGGCCAAACCGGTAGACCCGAACCCGGAATATGCTATCGGCAACCTGGAGCCGGACGACTTCTCCAGTTTTGAAGTTACCTATATTGCAACACAACCCGGAGCAATTCCGCTTATTGTCCAGTATAAGGATGCAGAGGGCCACGTATTTGAGGAAAAATTCACTATCGATGGAAACCAGAGTGCCATGGCGTTCGGATCCGGAGGAACACCCAATGGAGCCATGGGGGCTTCCTCCTCTTCATCAATTAACCGGCGCCCCGGCGGGATATTCTCATTCGGATCGGGGATGAACCAGGTCCCGGTTATCCCGATTGCCATCATCCTTGTCGCCATCATCGCGCTGGTCATCGCATGGAGGAAGGGACTCCTGAAGCGGTTCACCGACAGGTTCCATAAGAAAGAAGATCCGGACGATGAACTGAAGGAGCAGTAATCCCGTTGTGGCGGCTGTCATGCAGCAGGTACCGGTTATAGAGCTCACCGATGTGAGCAAGATCTATCCCCTGAAATCAGGTGATGTGATCGCGCTCGACCACATGTCGATACAGATAAATCACGGGGAGTTCGTGGCAATCATGGGCCCCTCCGGGTCCGGCAAATCCACCCTCCTCAACCAGATCGGGGGGCTTGATGTCCCTACATCGGGTACTCTGAAAATTACAGGAAAGAATATACGAAAAATGTCGGATACCAGACTGACGGATCTTCGCCTGAACGAGATAGGCTATATCTTCCAGAAGTTCAACCTCATCCCGCTCCTCTCCGCGTACGAGAACGTGGAATACCCGTACATCCTCAAGCACCGGTGCAATGATACAACCGGAAGAGTCAGCAAGCTGCTTGCCGATGTCGGCATAGACCGTAAAATGGCAAAACACAAGCCCGCAGAACTCTCGGGAGGCCAGCAGCAGCGGGTTGCGATAGCGCGGGCGCTTGTCAACGACCCGGCCATCCTGCTCTGCGACGAGCCGACCGGCAATCTCGACACGAAGACCGGCGCCCAGATCATGGAGATGCTCACCAGTCTGCACAACCAGGGAAGGACGGTTATAATCGTCACCCACGATCCGTTAATCGGGGCACAGGCAGAACGGACCATACGGATCAAGGACGGGAAGGTGGATAACGCATGAAGATGGACATCATCTTCCAGCTCTCGATCCGCAGCATACGGCTCCACTTCCTCCGGTCGGTACTCGCGGCCCTTGGCATCGTGATAGGGGTGGTGGCCATCTCGTCCATGGGCATGATGGGCTCGAACATGACCATGTCGGTGACCGAGCAGCTCTCCGCGATGGCCAATGTCCTTGTAGTAAAAGCGGACACCGGTGGCGGTGGCGGCGGGTTCATGGGGGGTGGAGAAGGAGGGTCATCTGCCAGCAAGAAGTCAACATCGTCAGTAAGTACCAAGGATTATCTTACAAAAATCAATTTTGACGATATCCAGCGTGCAGTAGGCACGTACGGATCCGTCTATCCCCTCTACCAGGACAGCGACAAGATCGTGGTTGGGGATAATACCGGAAAGGCTACCATCTACGGCCTGCGTGACAGTGATATGCCAACGGTCCTGACGGTTGACGAAGGCGTATTGCCGAATGCCGCAAGTTCCATCGTGGTCGGCCCCTCCTTTGCAGAACGGCAGGGGCTCACTATCGGAAGCAGGGTCACTATCGGTGACGAGACGCAGAACGAGACTGTCTCGAAATTCCGGGTCGTGGGGATCTTAAAAGAGAAGGGCATGTCCATGGACCTCAACAGCGATAATGCCATCATCATGACCGAGAAGGCATTTGTCGGGCAGTTCGGCGGTGACGAAGAGTACGACCAGGTCAATGTCATCTTAAACAACATCGATGATGCAAATAAGACCAAAACCGCGATCGAGGACCAGCTCAACCGTAAGAGTAATGTCGTCACCATCCAGGACAGCAGCCGGATGATGGATAGCATCACGTCAACGGTCGGCACCCTGACCACCTTTGTCATGGCAATTGCCGGCATCTCGCTCGTGGTTGCCGCGACCTCCATCTTCAACGTGATGATGATGTCAGTGACCGAACGGATCCGGGAGATCGGCATATTAAGGAGCATCGGAACGCAGAAAAGCGAGGTACGGAAGATGTTCCTTTATGAGGCGATCATCCTCGGGGTGGTCGGTGCAGGGATCGGTGCGATCATGAGCCTGATCCTGGGCTGGCTTGTCGTCCTTATCATGGTGGGGTCAACAAAGTATTTCTTTACGTTCCAGAGCCTTGTCTATGTCCCCATGGCGATGCTGATCGGTATGGCCATCTGTATCTTCTCGGGAGTTTACCCGGCCTGGCGGGCGGCAAACCTCGACCCGATCGAAGCATTACGGGCGGACTAAAAGGAATATCACCGGTTTTTTTTCTGTTTCCGGCGGACAGGCTGGATCGGGCTGACCTCCCGATCCAGTTCTTCCTTTGCTTTTTTGAGCGCTTCTTTCTGTTCAGGGCTGACTTCCGGGTAAGCCAGTTTCAGCCCTTCGAGCGTGTGGTTGATGACCGAGACTACGGCAAGCCGGGTAAACCATTTGTGGTCAGCCGGGATGATATACCACGGTGCCCAAGGGGTACTTGTGTAACTGAGCATCTTCTCATAAGCAGCCATGTACGAATCCCAGTACTGGCGCTCGAGGAGATCAGCGGCCGAGAACTTCCAGTTCTTGTCCGGCTGATCGATCCGTTCAAGGAACCGTTTCCTCTGTGTCTCTTTTGAAACGTTCAGGAAAAACTTCAGCACGATGATCCCGTTGTCCGTCAAATACTTCTCGAAATTGTTGATCTCTTCGTACCGGCGTTCCCAGATGTCGCGGCCTTTCAGGTGAGGCGGGAGCTGCTGGCGATCGAGGAACTCCTTGTGCACCCTGACAACAAGCACTTCCTCGTAATACGAGCGGTTGAAGATCCCGATATTCCCGCGGGGGGGAAGTTCTACAAAATTCCGCCAGAGGTAGTCATGGTCAAGTTCTTCGGCTGAGGGAACCTTGTAACTTTTTACCTGGACGCCCTGCGGGTTGACACCCGACATCACGTGTTTGATAATGCTGTCTTTCCCGGCAGCATCCATGGCCTGAAAATTGATTAAAATGGCATAGGTGTCCTGGGCATAGAGCTTGTCCTGCTGTTCCACAAGTTCCCGTATGCCGGTTGCGAGCTGTTCCTGTGCATCTTCCTTTGAGAGGATGTGGCTGGTATACCCGGCATCGAAGTCTTTTTTGAGGGTAATCTGTCGGCCGGGCGGTATTTTGAGTTCGTTTACCAGGTTCTCACGTGAGGCTGCCATGCTGCACCGTTGTACGTGATAGTAAGCAACACTCCCGAATGAATCCTTCGGAGACCGTGCAGGTACATGTTTATGAAAAGCCCGACCCGGGTATCAGGGTACTGCGGATCAAAAAGGGCGGGTAGTATCCGTTCATCCCGAAGCGTCTCGGCCGGACTTTGGTAATCAGTTTCCCGGGCTGTTGACCGCGGTACCCGCATCCCCCGGAGGAGCCCAGGCCCGAGGGAGCCGGACTGCTGCACCCCACTACAATGTGTACTGCCACGTTCACGGTCATTGAGAGAAATCCCTGGTTTCTCTTCACCCTGCGTATGCGGATACTCCCGCCGGGTAATACCGGTATTCAGGGAATTAGTAATATCCGGTTTCACCCGATCCGCCAGAAGTGGATTTGGAATATTCGGATCCCTGCCCCTAGCAGTGATGGAAAAAAAGGGCATCTGTTCCCGCCCGCATCACGCAGACACTATCCATTGCAGAGGTTTTATCAAAAAAAGGCGTATGTTTGTCCGCTATAACAAAATTTTATGGGAAAATTCATTCCCGGTTATCCTACCCAGCTGACACTCCCGCGGTTGCAGGCCCTTGATGAACTCCCTCCGGAGGAACCCGGACTGCTGCCACCTACCACCGAATGTGCACTGCCCCCTTCACGGTCATAGATAGAAATCCTTGGAATCTCTTCCCCCGGCATGGTGCTGATATCCTCCTTCGGGTAATACCGGAACGAGGACACAACCTTGTCATAATCCTCTTTTTCGAACCGGCTGCTGGTGTTGGCACTGAACGCCAGGACGCTGATGAACCCGCGTTCGTTCGTACTGATCTTCCGTGCAACATACGTGACATTGGTTGTACTGTTTGCTGTCGATTCGAACCGGTCGAAAATAATGCCATTGATCGTCACGTTGGTCACGGTTGGCGCGGGAGACCATCTCTTGCAGTCATCGCGATAATTCTGGTCGCGGTCTTCGTAGTTGATATACGTATGGATGTAGAATTTATTGTCCCCGACAAGGTCTGTCTGGTACATGAATCCCACGAAGTTTTCCGGATTCTCAAGACGGAAGGTTGAAACGTTCCATTCCACCGGGACCTGCAGGGAGAACAGGAGTTCTGAATCTTTCACATCCTTGATCTGGGATATCTGATGAATAATGGTAACAACCTGCTGAGGTGTATCCGTTGCTGCCGGCGTGGGAACGGTAGTCTCAACTGCTGCCGTTGTGGAGGTTACAGGTTCGGCAGGGGACGGGGAAGTGAGCGGGGCAGCCGGTGTAACAGAACCGGTTCCTGATACCTGGGTACAGCCAGCCATAAATATGCACGCGATAATTACCAGAAAAAGGAAAATTCCTGAATATTTCATATACAGATTTTTCTTCGGAAAGGGCATTAGGCTTTTGGCTGCGGCAAGAAACCGGTACAGGTCAGTGCAGCCGGCAGGGGGATCCAGATGCAGTCCTTGTCATATCATCATGCGGTTCCGGGCCTGCAGATTTCCGGGATCAGTAGTTCCAGGTATATTTGAGGGGCGTTTGCGGATAACAAATTCAGGACCCGGGAAAAATCATTGTCGGGATATGTATATCGTTAGGGTCATGCGGGAGGAAAACCGGTGATACGGCATGGTGGATCCTAAGGTATTCTTTCGTTTTTCCGGCAATCAGCGACAAATCGGGGGAATCCAGCCCCCTTTTTTTGGACCGCCATCACTGTTCTGCTGCTGACAGGATGCGGATGAATGCCCCGGCAAACTCTGCTGCCGCCGCAGGACCGTTCGCGGTTACGATACGGCCGTCACTCGCAACCGCCTTGTCAGCGAGCACTGCGCCCCCGGCCTTCATCTCGCCAAGCGAGACCGGAGTGCTGAAAACGGTTGCCTTTTTCCCTGTAAGGATCCCGGCACGGGCAAGGATGACAGGAGCAAGACATATCGCGGCAACGGCCCCTCCCCGACGGTGGATAAATTTAACCAGCCCGCACAAGATATCATCATCCCAGAGATAGGACTGGGCACCGCCACCACCGACAATAAGGATCCCGTTATATGTTTTTGGATCCACTTCCTTTAGGGACAGTGTCGCATTGACCGTTGCGCCAAGCATCCCCCGGCAGGTTCCCCTGCGTGTCGAGGCGACATCATATCCAATGCCGGCCTTCTGCAATGCGGCTGCCGGTACGGAAAACTCCTCATCGCGGAATTTTTCCGGAGCAATTATGATGAGAACTCTCATACCATGCGTGATGAATACTGATCCTATATGTGAGTTGCGGCCGGGGCGGACATGAATGCCGAGGAATTGATGAATACAGCGGGTTTTTCCAGAACGGTCATCATTATTCCTGTCCGGATCCAAAGGTTCATGGGTTTTCAGTCTGTTTTTTCTATTGAGTACCCATGCTGCCTTCTGCCCGTTCAGCCGGTTTATTGATTCTCTGTATTGCAATCCCCCTTGGCATCGGATTTGCCGGTTCCGCCGCAACCCTTCCGGAGATCCCCGGCTGGTATGCCGGCCTTGACAAACCCGCTTTTACTCCACCGGGCTGGCTGTTCGGGCCTGTCTGGACCATTCTTTATATCCTGATGGGTATTGCACTGTTCCTTGTCGTGAAAAACGGCGTTGATACAGCGTCGGTCCAAACGGCGGTTTGTGTATTCGCAGCACAGCTCCTTGCAAACCTTGCATGGTCGTTTTTATTTTTTGGCATGCATTCAATCGATCTCGGTCTTCTGGATATTCTCCTGCTCTTTTCTTTAATCGCGGCGACAATTATCCTGTTCCGGCGAATTTCCCCGCATGCCGCATACCTTCTCATTCCCTATATCTGCTGGGTCGCCTTTGCATCCCTGCTAAATGGCATGATAGCAATCCTGAACTGAGGGTCTATAAAAGAGTATCATGGGGCCTGCAGGAAAAACAGCAGCAGGCAGGAATTTCCCTGCAGATCCTGTTTCGTGGTTCCTGGTTTATGCTCCGGAATTCAGTATTCTGAAAATCCGGCAAATCTCTCCTGTTTTATTTTTCTTGGTACTCTTTCAGGAACAAACCCGTAGTAAGTCCTGATCGTTGTAAAGAATTCCAGAAAAAATTTTTGGAGGATATCCAAAAATAAGCCGGGTCTCGCTGCTGCCTTCTTCATCTCATCTTCACGGGCCTCTCCACGCAGAAACGAGATCGTACATATACAATTCCATTTTATGGGGTTCCCTTACTATCATGTGTTCTGCAGTATGACCGGTTTCCCGGGGAACTGGTGAACGGAAAAGATGACCCGGTTTATATACCCCCCGGTTCTACCGGTAGTTACGAGTGACTGGGATTATGGATGACACCATCAATACAATGCGGCATTATGTAAAAAGCGTCTTTATGGAGCCGGGTTCACACGGGCTGGATCATGTCATGCGGGTTGTTCACCTTTGTGAGTGGATCGGGAAGGAGGAGAATGCCGACATGGAGATATTGCTCCCTGCTGCCCTCTTCCATGATGTCGCACGGCAAAAAGAGCGGGAAAATGGCATACCCCATGAAGAAGCAGGCGCACTAATGGCAGAGCGTTACCTCCGTTCGATCCAGTATGATGAAGAACGTATCCTAAAAATCACTCAAGCAATACGAACACACCGGTACCGCTCCACTGCAAAGCCAAAGACACGGGAAGCACAGATCCTCTCGGATGCTGACAAGCTGGACGCAATGGGGGCCGTTGGTATCGCACGGACATATCCGTGCGGGAGAACATGGCGGGGATATCACGGATGCCATGGAACACATACGTGATAAACTGCTGAATCTTTCCGGTCTGATGTATACAGGAACTGCAAAAAAAATAGCTGGAGAACGGCACCGTTATCTCTGTGCATTTCTGGAAACCCTCACCGATGAGATAGGCCTTTGAGGATCTCCTGCGGGGAAATCCCCCAACAGGATCCCTGCCGGAACAGAGCCGGTTGAAAGAGAACCTTAAAAAGCATCAGAGTGTTTATACTCCGGCCTGTTTTATCCACTAAGGGAAGTACATGACAAAAACCTGTGGTAAATGCGGCCACGCAGCACTCGATGACCAGGCGCAGTTCTGCAACCGCTGCGGCGCTGCCGTACCTGAAACGAAAAAACCCGCATTCCCGGTCTGCCCAGGATGCGGCACCGTGGTATCTGACGAACTGGCACAGTTCTGCAACCGGTGTGGTGAAAAAATATCGCCAATGCCTGTCGTGTGCAGCAGCTGCGGCAGCCCGGCCATTGACAACCAGTCGCGCTTCTGCACCCGCTGCGGCACCACGTTCGAGCAGAAACCGGTCCAAGTGATGATAACCTGTCCTTCCTGCGGCGCTCCCGATCCGCAGGGCCAGTCAACCTACTGTAACCGCTGCGGGGCACCGTTCCGCCGCCAGGGTGTACAGGCAGTACACCCGGCGGGTCAGGCCCCGGTTATTATCACGCAGCGGAAACCAGCCGGGCCCCCGCCTGCGGTCACGGTTCCCGATACCGACTGGGAACCATGGAACGATGTGCCCCCCGCTCTTGGAATTTCCCGATCTGAGCCTGCCATCCCGAAACAACCCGTATTCCATGACCAGCAGGTTGCCATTCCCCAGAAACGCTATGCCCATCTCCCTCTTGTTGCCGATGACATGAGGAAAAAGGACGAACCCGGAACCCGCCAGTACGCACACGATGTCCCTGATGTATCCTATAAAAGGAAAACGGGTCCCCAGAAAAAAGGGGTTCTCGGATTCATGAAAAAGTAACAAGCGGTTGTCCGGTAGTTACTCCGGTTTTTTACCAAATTGTTTTTGTAGTTGCCGGTCGCATTCTCCCTGCAACATAGCAGGAAGGTAACACCGTCATGCGATCAGGGTACGGGTTTATTCTGACACTATTCCTCGTGTTCAGCGTTCTTTCAACCGCTTGTATCAGTGAGGATATACCGGAAAACGCCCCTGTGGGTGTGAACACCGCGCAGGCAGGAGTACTGATCCAAAATATCGGGGATATAACCGGGCAGGGCGTTATCCTTGAGGGAGTTCCCCGGGGTACAATCGATACCGTAACGTTTACCGTCGGTCTTGCACAGGGCGTAAAAAGCATTGATTTGAATAACATGACTATCGTTTATACCGATGCCGTACGTACCGAAACCTTCTCCCCGGTAGAGGGATACCGGGGTAACCCTCACCCGGGATACTGGGGGATCATCGATACGATAAACCCGGTAGGAGATCCGAATTTACGGCTGGAGTATGAAGAACAGGTTACCCTGCGGATCAATCCCAAAGCAGCGGTTGTCCCAAACCAGGTGATAACAATCTCGATAAAACCGCGCGAGGGCAAACCCCTGATACTTCGGCACATTGCACCCACGACAATAGGGGTCGGGGATATTATTCTCCCGGGTCTGTGATCCAGTAAAACCACGGGCCGGTATTTTCGATAACAGATGCCTGAGAGATAGACCGGTGAGGAGAACCGGATAAATTATATAAAGACGGTGTCCCTGAACAGGGAACTCCGTTCAGTACCGAGATTTCCATGAGGATTTCCCCAAAACAGGATCTCTTTCCCGTACGCCAATAACGAGACGGGATTTACCTTACCATATCTGCCGTGGATCGGGAATTACCTCTAATAAGCAGAGGGCGGGATCCTCCGATACGTGCGAAAAAGTTCACATTCAAAGAAATGTTATTAACATCCCCGCTCGCACCGGATACATATGACTTCTTTACCCCGTTCCGGGCAGGTCCTGCCCGGACTGTTTATCCTTGGTGCGCTGCTCGTACTGCTCGTGCTTGCAGCCGGATGTGCCCAGCAGACTGCAACAACACCCGTTACCCTGCAAGCGACAACGCAGGCATCATCAGCGATAGCGAATCCTGCTTCCGTGTACTGCGGACAGGCCGGGGGTACTACCGAGATCAAAACGGACGCTTCCGGCGGACAGTACGGCATGTGCACGTTTGCCAACGGCACCTCCTGCGAGGAATGGGCACTCCGGAATGATCAGGTGTGCAAACCCGGAATCGATGCGGCAGCAACAACCGCAGCTGAGGGTAAGAAGATGGTAACCTTGACAGAAGCGGATAATGGTAAGTCTGAGGATATTGCACAGGGCACGCGTTTTGCTGTCCAGCTGAAAGAAAACCCGACAACCGGTTTTGCATGGAACGCAACGGTATCTTCGGGCCTTGAGATCCAGTCTTCCGATTACCAGATGGACAAGGCAGCAGAAGGCATGGTCGGTGTCGGCGGGATCCGTACCTGGATCATCGTTGCAAAGGACACGGGTACACAGAATTTCTCTGCAGTGTACAAGCGCTCGTGGGAGGCAGCCACCGGTAACGAGACTGTGTACAACGCGAATATCAATGTGGTAAAAATCTGAAACACCGGGTAAAATTCCGGGAGATCTTTTTTTTTCAAGCATCCTGCGGCCCCCGTCTCCTGTATATCCGAACAAAGACGGTATACGGAAAAAAAGAGTGCTATGTCAGTGAGTAATTCCGTATCCAGACGGATCCTGTTCCTGCTCTCATACTCACAAAAATATGCCTCATACCATCAATAACAAGCGGGATCACGGGGACAGTGACGGAACCCGGGACGGGATCACCCAAAAGAGTTCCCGGTAATACCCAAAATCCCCCCCAGAACAGGATCCCAGACATCATGCACAAAAAACCCTCGACACTGAAAAGCGGTATCGCCCACTCCGGTTTAGGGTGACAGGGATAAAGGGAAGGATCCCTTGAATCAGCGGATCGACAGGCAAGGAATTGTCATGCCCGGCCCGGTTCAACCTTGGGGATGGGACATGGATGCCAGAGGATGGTACGAACCCGTACGAATGTCCGAGAAATGGACTTTTCCTGCAACTTCAAAAGCAGACTGACAACCGGTTATTGCGATGAAGCGGCGCCTCATGGCACGGTAAAAACCACGTTCCCGTTCAAAATACCGGGATTGGCGCCGAAAAAATACCGGCAGAATTGCATGGCGGGACACGGTGAGGGGTTATCAACATCATCCCCTGGAACAAAGGTTGTTGATAACAAGTCCGTGCTTGATAAAGAGATCACACCCCAGACAATAGCAATTGGTCATTTTTATGGGTGCAGGAATCTGTGATCTTCCCCGGGAGCAGAAGAGTGCTGTGGGAGGATAGTCCGCGAGCTTGTTATTTTTGAATGTCGGACACAGTTTACAAATGCACTTTTCCAGATTTTCTTCTGTATCTTCCACTTCGTGTGGCTTATCCCTCGGTGATTTCATCGCGTTTTTCACCACATGGGAATATTGCATGGATGGAATAATATCCTTTCCCGGCATCATATGCCGTCACTTGGGCTGTACTGCCCGTGAATTCCCTGTCCCTGCTGCTGTCGATCTGTAGCTCCGTGTTCTATCGAAAAGAGCATGCCGTGCTTAAACATGTCCTTTTACAGAAATTTCATTTAATTTATTTTCGACACTTCGCAAGAATTAAAAAAAACCGTTCACCGGAAATAATCCACGATGTTGTGGAACAACTGCATGTTCATTGATTCTGAGGGTACCGCTCTGCCCGCCCGTTTCATCTGTTCCCGTACAAGCGGCCAGTCATAGAGACTGGTAAACTCCATTGCCCGCTCGGGGTGAGGCATCAGGCCCAGTATCTTTCCGTCCGCAGAGGTGATACCGGCGATATCTTCCAGGGAACCATTGGGATTGTAAGGGTACTCGCCGCGGGCGGGGGTCAGATCCTTACGGCAGTACGTGAACGCGATCATCTTCTGGCGGCGGATCCACTCGAGGGTATCGCCGGAGCAGAAGAAGTTCCCCTCTCCGTGGGCAACCGGGCAATACAACTGCTCGATCCCCCGCGTCCAGAGGTTTTCCGCTGCGGGTTTCAGGGTGACAAACCTGCATTCCAGCACCCCTTTCCGGTTAGGCATCAGGGCGATATCGCGTCTGTACTGCCGGTCGAATGCGGGGACCAGCCCGAGATTTGCAAGGATCTGGAACCCGTTGCAGATCCCGAGCACGAGGTTGTCCCCATCGAGGAATTCCCCGACATCCCGCCAGAGATTGTTCCGGACCCGGTTCGCGTAGGCATTGCCGGCACCGGTATCGTCGCCATACGAGAACCCGCCCGGGAAGACCAGCAGCTGGTAGTCGAGAAGGTCAAACCTGCCATCGATCAGGTCGTTGATATGGACGATGTCGGCGTCCATGCCGGCGCGGGCGAGCACAACTTGTGTCTCCATCTCGGAGTTGATGCCAAAGCCGCTCATGATAAGCGCTTTCTCGGGTATCGGCTCAGGAGCGCCGGTTCTTTCCAGTGCAGGGGTTTGTTTCCGGCCCGGATGTGGGGAAGTCATGCTCAGTACCTCAAAAACGGTGCCTTGTAGGCAACTTCAAGTTCGCTGACTGGCAGGTCGAGTACGGTCGTTTCCTGCGTTATCCGCAGGGATGTTCCCCGCACCCTCCCGATAAGTCGGGCATCGTTGCCGAGCGCCCGTTCAAATGCCCGCTTGTTATCCGGGGAAATGGTGACCACGAACCGACCGAGGGATTCGGAGAACAGGTAATAGTCCGGCCGCATACCGCCAGGTATCGTGATATCCATACCGAGCCGTCCGGCAATGGCAACCATTGCAAGTGCTATACCGAGACCGCCACGGGTGACCGGGTATGCCGATGCCACAAGCTCGTGCCGGATCGCTTCGGTCATCCTCCGGTAACGCCCCGTCATGGCTGCAGCGTCCAGCCCCGGCACGGTATTTCCCGTAGAACCAAGGTGGATAAAGTACTCGGATCCCCCGAGTTCTTCGGCCGTTTCACCGATGACGTACACAAGGTCTCCGTCAACCTTCGCATCCATGGACACTGCTTTTGATACGTCCTCATGGACACCGATCGAGGAGATGAGAAGCGTCGGGGGAACGGAGATCTTCACGGGATTGTTATCCGCGTCAAACCCGGAAAAATCATTGTACATACTGTCCTTTCCCGAGATGAACGGGGTACCGTATGCCGTGGCAATGTCATAACACCCGCGGGCTGCCATTTTCAGCTGCCCGAGGCGTTCGGGTTCGTCAGAAGAACACCAGCAGAAATTGTCAAGGATCGCAATCCTGTCCAGGGGGATCCCGAGCGCGACGAGACCACGAACCGCCGTGTCGATCCCGGCTCCGGCCATGCGGTAAGGATCGATCTCGGAATACGAGGGGAACATCCCCTGCGACAACCCCACGGCTTTCTTTGAACCGGGCACTACTTTTGTCAGGCTTGAAATGCCCTGCACCCGCCCCCTGCCCTGTACCGGACCAAGCACATGGCCTGCCTGTACGGTATGGTCGTACTGGGTCGAGATGAACTCCTTGGAGCAGAGGTTCCTGCGCCGGAGCATCAAAAGAATCGTACTGTCAAGACGTTCCGGGCAGGGAACATTTGGTTCGGGAAAAACCATCTTCGTGCACGTGGTCCTCAGGTGTTTTTTGGGGAGACCGTCATGGAGGAAAGCAAGTCCGATGTCCATCACCACGTTTCCCCGGTACTCCACAACGCACCGTCCGGATGCCGTGAATTCCCCGATGACCGTGGCTTCGACCTCCCGGCGCTGCATCAGTTCCATGAATGGAGCGATATGTTCCGGGGGTACCGCAAGGGTCATGCGCTCCTGCGACTCCGAGATCCAGATCTCCCACGGGGCCATACCGGGATATTTCAGGGGCACGGAATCGAGCGTGACCCGGCAGCCGTTGCACTCTTTTGCCATCTCCGCAACCGAACAGGAAATCCCCCCGGCCCCATTGTCCGTGATGCTCCGGTAGAGCCCCAGGTCACGGGCTTCCTTGACAATCACATCGGAGAACTTCTTCTGGGTGATCGGGTCGCCGATCTGAACCGCGGTCACCGGGCTCGCCGGGTCGAGCGCTTCTGAAGAGAAGGTGGCGCCGTGGATGCCGTCCTTTCCCACGCGCCCGCCCACCACCACGATGAGGTCGCCGGCCTGTGCCCGTTTCTCGAAGAGCTTCCGCCCCTCGTGTTCGCGGGGCATGATACCGACTGTCCCGGCAAACACCAGCGGCTTTCCGCTGTAACGGTTGTCAAAATACACAAAGCCCTGCGGAGTCGGGATGCCCGAGCAGTTGCCGCCGGCACCGACTCCGCGGACAACGCCGTCAAGGATCCGGCGGGGGGAAAGGACCGGGTTCTGCCGGTCCCTTCCGCGGAACAGTGCCATGTCCCCCTCAGGATCCCCCACACAGAAGCCGTACACGTTGATTGCGGGTTTTGCCCCGAGGCCGAACCCGATCGTGTCGCGGTTGACCCCGACGATTCCCGTGAGTGCGCCTCCGAACGGGTCGAGGGCGGAAGGGGAGTTGTGGGTCTCGACCTTGTGGGTCACGAGATAGCGGTCGTCAAAGATGATCGCGCCGGAGTTGTCGGTAAACACGGTCACGCAGATATCGTGCTCCCCTTTCTCCCTGCGGATCCTGTTGGTTGCTGCCTGGATGTACGTCCGGTAAAGCCCGTCAGGCACATCGTCGTCCATGGCAGACGCAAAGATCGTGTGCTTGCAGTGCTCGCTCCATGTCTGGGCAAGCGCTTCCAGCTCTACATCGGTAGGCATCCTGCCTTTTGTACCAAAATGATCGCGGATCGCGTGCAGCTGGGCAAGGTCAAGGGCAAGAGGTCCCCTCCTCCTGCCCGTAAGCGGATCCAGAATTCCCTCCTTTCCGATCCGGGTGAGTTCCCGGTCATCGACATCAAGGTTGACGGTTCCTGCCGCCGGCAGTTCATGCAGGTTCACTGCCGGAACGATGACATCCATTCCCCAGGTACCATATTCTTCCCGGGTTTTCCGGTGAACCCGGTTCACGAGCGGGTTTGCCAGGGTGGAAGCCAGCCTGATCAGGTCCTCCTCCGGCAGTTTTCCGCAGATAAAATAGAGCTGCGAGCTGTAAACAAAATCCCCTTCCCCGAATTTCATCGAGAAGAAGTCCTCGATGGTCTGGCGTGCGGTCGTACCCACGTTATCGGTAACCCCCGGCAGGAACCCTATTTCGATGGCCGAGTCGAACGGTATCCGGGTCGGTTCGTCCACCGAACATTCCTGCACCACCGGGTTCATAAGCTGTGAACCGATCTGCAGGAGCTCTTTTTTGGAAAAGTCCCTTGCGTCCGTTGCGATCGTGTACACCTCGACAAGGTGCAGTTCCTCGATCAAAAACCCCAGTGCCCGGATCCCGTCAGTCCGGGTTTTCAGCCGGGGATCTCTGGTATAGCGGACTTCGATCCGGTGGACAGAGGCGGCCATTATGTATTTTAGTTGATCGCAGATGAGAAAATAAGTATCGTATGGGGACAGAAGGGAGACCTGCCCCCGGTTACCTTATATCTCGTCTTTCCTCAAAAGCCGGTACATACCGGCACCGATAACGATGAGGATGACAACGCCCGCTAGTCCGGTTTCAACCAATGAGGGTTTGTACGCCTTCCGGAGCGCCGTGGTGTAATTCTGGTTCTTGCCTGCGGTAATGTTTACGGTAGTCGACAGGTCGTAATAATCCTCCAGTTTCAGAAGAACGGTATGAGTACCCGTAGTCAGACCGGGGATGGTTGCCGGGCTCATACCTTTCACATCCGAATCGACAAGGACCTGTGCACCGGCAGGATCGGTAATAACGGTAAGGGACCCGGTATTGCCTGCATGCCCCGTTGAAACGACAAGGTTGGCATTGACCGCGGTAGTCTGGGACGACCCGACGGATATAGACTGTTGCCAGAGATTATACCCGGGATAGGAAAGGACGATCTCGTGGTTTCCAGGCAGGACCTCCGGTATGATCACGGGTGTTGTGCCATTGTACTGGCCATCGAACATTACGGTGGCGCCGTTCGGGACCGAGGTCACGGCAACCGATCCGTTCAGCCGGGGTAGGGTGGTTGTCGCGATTGTTGCCGGAACGGTCGGCGTTGTGTTGCCGGCTCCGGTTTCCTGGAGATCCGCCTGGACGAGAACCGTTCTGGCGGATTCTACCGTGGCACTCGTGGTATAATCATCGTACCCGAGCAGCGTGATGAGCAGGATATGGTATCCCGCCGGGGTGTCGGCAAGGCTCAGGGGGGTAACCCCCTTGAAGACATTATCGACAAATACCTTTGCACCCGGGGGGACCGTGGTGATGGCAAGGGTCCCTGACTGGACGGTCACCGTGACAAAATGGCTCATGCTCGCGGTGCTGACCGTATTCGTACAGATGTCCTGCGCCTCGAGGGTCACTGAAAAGAGCCCCGCGGTCATGTAGGTATGGCGGGGGTTCTGGGCAGGCGATGAGGTTCCGTCGCCAAAATCCCAGGCATAGGCATCGGCCCCGGTCGAGGTGCTGGTAAACTGGA
>Ga0116170_10003086_pt1 | contig 15720 bp, 10 predicted proteins | sample AD_JPNHW1_MetaG_FD_89797 | JGI IMG/M metagenome (GOLD analysis project Ga0116170, IMG submission 89797) | Active sludge microbial communities of municipal wastewater-treating anaerobic digesters from Japan - AD_JPNHW1_MetaG | ecosystem: Engineered > Bioreactor > Anaerobic > Digestate | place...
AATCTGAATTATACTTTAAGGCGGTCCCGGAGTTCATATAAACCTGTGTGGAGTCAGATAAATATATTTGTGCTTTCTCTCCTTCAGAAGTAGTTACAATTGTCGATGCAGTCAGTTTTTGTTTATCGAATTGTTTCTCCGACAGCCATAGAGTAAGCCCACTTATTGCCATCAGGCAGGCAACCGATGCAGCTACTGCCAATGCAACGAATTTGTTTCTGCTAATTACAAATACCCGGTTACGTTTATCTTTCCTGGTATGAAGTTTTGCAGAAAGGCTATTCCATCCTTCATCTGTCTTGAAATATTTTAATTTGGTCCTGATATCAGTACCCTTCCAAAATTCGTTTTCACGGTCGAACAAACGTCGGCATTCAGCATCATTTTCCAGCAATAATTTTAAGGTATCAATCTCACTTTCAGTGATTTCACCAGATAAAAATTTTATTACCAGCTCCTTAAAATCTATTTCTTCCTGCATATAATTATTTAAATTAATGATAATACACCTTCAGAAGAGTATACCCTTATTCAAATCTTTAAAAAATAAATAAAATTTCCTTAAGTAGACTCCGGAAAGAATAATTCATCTGAATTAAGTTTCACCTGATTCTACTTTGAGAGATTTAAAAACCAACCTGTTTTGCCTTAAATCCATAAAGGAAACCTGTTTATTTTTAAGCTTTTCACCCTTTAGAGGTGGGTAAAAAAAGCTGAAAAACAAGAATATTCCTAATCTGTCAAAGTAGAATTAATCCCTGTCAATATATAAAAAAAGTGCCAAACTTTGTTTAGCACTTTCCCCAACTAACCTAAATACATAAAAATATAAACCGAAACTAACCTATGATTAAATAACAACAATAGTAATACAAACAAATTGCTGCTTACCCTTATTGAAAATTAAAAAAAATGTAATTATGAGAAACTAACTGTAGTGAATCAGACCTTTTATAACTGTTTTACAGATGCATGGAGACAAATACAATAACGATTATATCTATGTAGTCTTTCAGTTCAACCCGTAAAATATTGAGTGCTTTTGACATCTGTGCCTCAACTGTCTTTACGGAAATATTCAATACCCCTGCAATTTCGTTATATTTCAGACCGTCAATCCTGCTTAATTCGAACACCCGTTTACATTTCGGAGGTATTGTGCTGATAGCGGCATTTATGGTATTGTCAAGTTCCTGGACAAGTAAAGGTTCATAATTGGAAAATTCACTATGTTCAATATAAACCTCTTTTAAGATTTCCAGGTACCGAGATTCTACTTTGCTTTTGCGAAGCTTATTCAGGCAGAGATTCTGTGTAATTTTAAACAGATATGACTTCAGAGAGTCTTCCGGATCAATATCGTCCCGTCCCTCCCATATCTTCAAAAAAACTTCCTGAACAATCTCCCTTGCTTCCTCAGGATCATTAAGAAATTTATTTGCAAATGAGCATAATCGTACATAATACTTCCTAAAGAGCAACTCAAACGCCTGTTCATCACCTTGTTTAACCCTTAAAGCAAGCTGATCCATCATCCCTACCAGTTTAATTTTTTTTTATAAATGTAAACTAATTTCACATCCTTTAAAAACAGCCCTTCTAAAATACTGTTGTTAAAATTAATTAAATATTTGTAATCTTTGAATAAAAAATATTTCAGACCATGAAAATCAGATCACTCCTATCGATTCAAATCATTATTTTACTTTTACTTACAGGATGTTTAACCCATAAACAGGAAATATCCATCAACGATCTCAGATGTGAAAATCTTTCCGATCCACTCGGAATAAGCACAACCTTACCCCGGTTAAGCTGGAAAATCAAATCCGGAAGAAACGGAACATCACAGAAAGCTTATCAGATTCTAGCAGCCAGTGATGCTGGTTTGCTGGATGAAAAAAATGCCGATTTATGGAATTCTGGGAAAGTTGTATCATCTGAGACCATATTGGTTCCCTATAAAGGAAAAGAACTGACATCCAGGTCGATATGCTACTGGAAAGTCAGGTTATGGGACGAAAGCGATATTGTTACAGAATGGAGTAGTGTTTCGTTTTTCAGTATCGGGTTGCTAAACAAACCCGACTGGAAAGCAGCCTATATAGGATTACCTGATAATCAGGGCGATTCTGTATGTCCCCAGCTTAGAAAAACTTTTAATATAGCTGATACAGGAGAAAAGACATTCCTGCAAGTAAACTCTCTGGGGTATCATGAGGTTTATCTTAACGGGAAGAAAGTAGGAGATAAAGTACTGACACCAGCTGTTGTACAGTTTAACAAAAGGTCGCAGGTATTAACTTACGATATTTCTCCTCTAATTAAGAAAGGTAAGAATGATCTTGTCATCTGGATAGGCAAAGGCTGGTACAGCAAAGGACTCCCAGGAGTTGTCGACGGCGGACCATTTGTCAGGGCTCAGATTGATCAGCTTAACGGATCGGGCTGGAATACAATCGTTTCAACTGACTCATCATGGACCGGGAGGAACAGTGGGTATTACAATACAGGTTCATGGAGACCCAACCGGTTCGGCGGAGAACGTGTTGTTGGTTCTCTTATGCTGCCCGATATGTCAGGAGTGTCACTTGATAAAGCATCCTGGATGCCGGTCTCAGTTGCAGATATTCCTGAACATGAGGTAACCCCACAGATGACTGAATCAAATGCCATTAAGGATACCATCAAACCTGAAAATATAAAATCTATTAGCAAAGATGTGTGGTTGATAGATATGGGGACCACACTGACCGGATGGTTTGACATCTGTTTCCATTCATTAAATCCCGGACAGGATATTAAAATGGACTATTCTGACCATCTGGATAAAGATGGTAATTTTGCAGATCAGCTTCAGACAGATCATTATATTGCATCCGGAGAAAAAAATGAGTCGTTCAGGAACAAGTTCAACTATCATGGTTTCAGATATATAAAAATATCAAATCTTGTTTCAGAACCAAAAAGAGAGGATATTAATGCTTTCCTGATACACACTGATTATAACCTGGCTTCCTCCTTCGAGTGTTCGGACCCTGATCTTAATAATATCCATAACATGCTCTTTTATACTCTAAGGTGTCTCAGTCTTGGAGGTTATCTTGTTGATTGTACAACACTTGAACGTCTTGGCTATGGAGGTGACGGGAATGCATCAACCGAAACAGCACAAACCATGTTTGACCTGGATCCTCTGTATAACAACTGGTTGCAGGCATGGGCTGACTGTATCCGAGAAGACGGAGGGATGCCTCACACTGCTCCAAATCCATACCCTGCGGGAGGTGGCCCTTACTGGTGCGGATTCATCATTACAGCTTCATGGAAAACATTCATTAACTATGGAGACACAAGGGTTCTCGAAAAATATTATCCGGTTATGCAACAATGGCTTGGATATGTAGATAAATATTCTCCCTCAGGATTACTCCAGCCATGGCCCGACACAGATTACAGAGGGTGGTTTTTGGGCGACTGGGCAAGTCCTGCAGGCACTGATCATACCGCAAAAGCTTCAATAGATCTGGTTAATAACTGCTTTATTACAATCTGCTATGAGACCATGCAAAAGATAGCCAGTGTTCTTGGAAAAACATCCGACATTAAAATGTATTCTCAAAAAAAGGAGCATATGAAACAACTGATTAACAGCAAATTGTTTAACAGTGCTACAGATATATATGGGAGCGGAACCCAGATAGATCTTACTTATCCGCTGCTTGCAGGGATTGTTCCTGATTCGTTAATACCGGCAGTAAAAAAGAATCTATATAATGAAATAGAAAATAACCATTCGGGACATATTGCATGTGGATTGGTAGGTATACCTGTATTTACAGAATGGGTTACCAAAAATCATGAAGCAGATCTTATGTATTCCATACTGAAAAAGAGAGATTACCCCGGTTACCTGTACATGCTTGACAATGGTGCTACAACTACATGGGAACATTGGAATGGTGAAAGAAGCAGGATACATAACTGCTATAATGGTATAGGTTCATGGTTTTACCAGGCACTTGGAGGAATCAGGACCGATGAAGTGATTCCAGGATACAGACATTTTATAATAGATCCGCAGGTTCCGCAAGGGATTACCTGGTCAAATGCCAGTAAAGAAACTCCATACGGGACTGTATCAGTGAAATGGAAATCAGATAATGGTGTCTTCAGTATGAATGTAAAAATCCCAGTCGGATGCACTGCAAAAGTCACTATTCCTGATAATGTACAGACTTATAAACTCAATGGTAACAGTTTTAAGAAAGAAAAGCCGTACAAAGAGATTGAAAGCGGAGAATACAGTTTCATCTTTTAGTGGCGAAAGCCGTCATAACAGATGAAAATCTGTTGATATCAGATGATTATAAAAATGTTTAAATATTGTTTTTAAAAAATGCTTTCGGGTGGTAAGAATAATATACTTTTACCTCAGAAACATATTAAACGTAACATATTATGAATGATTCAATTAAAGTGGTATTAAAACAGAAAAACATTTCTGCTTTTGTAGATTTCTGTCTTGAAGAAAAAATAGAGTTTAATGTTCGTCCCCAGGCTTATCCTGATAACGATTGGGAGTTCAATATGATGGTCAAAGATATAAAAACAGCTGTATTGACAGGTATGTTTTTACGTGAGAACCGCATCGATATTGCTGACGGGGAAATGCAGCAGAAATCAAAAAAATCTTCATCAAGCCGTAAATCCAGGGATGAAAAGGAAGATGAAGAAGAAGACAAAAGCCAGGTCGCAGCATCATCTGAAGAACCGGCATCTGATATAGTGCAGGAAGAATCTGATGCAAAAGGTTTGTTTTAAAACACTAAGAACCGGAGTAACATTTACATTCCGGTTTTTTTATTTTTAAATTGATCTGAAGCATTAAAATGGAATATTCTGCAGATTTACCATACAAATTCACCATGCAGTATCATCCTGAATATATTGATGTCATACCACATTCTGGCATAGAAATAGGTCAGAATTAACAGGCCGGCCATAAACATCAGCAACAATCCCAGATATTTTCCAGCCAAAGAGTGTCCGGCTCTTACGAACTTGCGCGAGATATGGTCAAGCCATTTCTGGAGTCTGATGAAAAGAGGATAAAAAATTATTGTTATGATTCCCATTGAAATGAGTGTAAACCTTACAGGTTTTAATTCCCATTTATAGCTTATCAGTTTATCTGTGATAACTGTCGTCAACAGGTTAGCAGATAATATTGTAAGCGTTGTTACTGCAAATTTAAAAAGTCCCCGATACATAATCGAAGCGATCACTTTTTGTTTTAGTAATAATTTCCGGTCTCCAGTCTTCGGTTTCCGGTTTCCGGTTTCCGGTTTCCGGTCTCCCCTCCTATTCCTTTACCTTTCCGGTCAGTGCGTCGCGAATCAATTTCCTCAGTTCAAGTTGTTTATTTTCAACAGCATGTCGTGAGGTAGGACGGTAGAATTCTGCATATCTGCATCTGGCTAGTGCATATTTCATATCATCCGGGGTACCTTTTATATCAATCCCCAATTTTATTGGTAACGGACAATCAACCACCGAAATATGGTAATCAAATGTCATATCGAAATTATGCCGGCCTGCTATCACAGCCTTATACTTATCCATTACTATCAGGAATGGGTATACATCAATTTCATTACGGAAGATTGTGAATTCGGCTGATAAGGAATCAACTTTATTAACAGCTTTCTTACTAAACCTAAGAGTTTTCGCAATTTCACTGAAAGTTTCACCATCCATCAGTACCAGATCATTACCTTTGATTGATGCAGCACCTCTTAATGTAGATTTCTTTAGGTTATATAAAGAATCAAGATACGTTTCAACGGCAATATGAAATTCTCCTTTTCCTCCAAATGATCTCAGCATTGGCATAAGGGAATCTATATCCGGTATCATTGTCAGCAATTCCCCTATTTCAACATCAAGCAAATGATAATCTATACCCAGGAAAAGGTGATTCTTTCGTGGTGTCCGGTACATGGCAGTGAGTTGCATTCTTGCAGCAGGAGTCTCAAGAGAGAGTCCGTCAAGCAACAGTATCCCATCATCAACCCTTACAATTCCTTTAATATTACTGGCTGTATCAATTCCAAACGAAGCCTTTTTGATGTTAGCGTTAAGAGATATATCCATACCTTTTGGTACCATATAAGGCCCTGTGTATGTTGAATCAGCAGAGGAGTCGTCAGGTTTTTCTGTTGCAGTGGAATCCACATTTCCTAAACCGCTTGTCAGACTCATCAATTGCGAAACGTCAGTATTGTTCGAAACAAAATTGAAATTTCCCCTGAGTAACGAGTCTCCCCTGAAATATGAGAGCACATTTCTTAAGTTTCCGGATAACTGAAAATCTGATTTGTCGATTTTAATTTTACCTTCTTTAATTTCTAATTCTTCCGGTTCAAAATTCATTTTAATGGATGGGATCTCTAAAGGATGAGAAAGTGCCGACATTGAGACAAGGCCCTGTTCCAGGTCAACAAAACCTTTTACCACCCATTGAAGGAAGATGTCTTTCTGAGTATTATCATTCAGGATATCAGTATCGATATTTATCTTTTTAATTTCAGCCATATCCTTTCCCATGACAGCATCGAGTCTGTTGCTGTTATAAAGAAGCCTGATCTTTGGCTGATCAGGTGCTCCCGGTCGTGGTGACATCATTATTTTCCCCTTCGGTTGTGCAACAGCCAGGCTTAATGTATCCATTGATGCTGCCAGGGAATCAATATTAAATGAACATATAAAATCAGGAATCCTTGTAGTGTCCCTTGCATCAGATGTTTCTACTGAGATGTTTGCATTTTGAAGTAATGCATGATAGCTTTCAATCTTACCTGCTTCCAGATTACCAGATTGAATTCTTGCAAAAGCGAACCTTGTATTTCCGGTTGATGATTTATAGTTTGGTAAAGCAAAATCAATTTTTGACCTGTCGGTCTTAAGTGATATGCTGTCATATTTAAAATCGCAATCAGAAAGGGTTACCGAACCAGATAATCTCATCTTTTCAACCTGCATTTTTTCTACCTGCGTCAATGAGAAGACCGATTTGATACTGCCCGATGCTTTTCCTTTCAGGGTAACCTTCATGCTATCGGGAATCATTTGATTAAACTCTTCAAGAGTTAAATCGGCATCTGTTGTGAGATCGCAAAATATATTCGTAAAAAGCTGGTTAACCATACCTTTGGTTCCAAAAGTTGATTGTGGTGTTTTTGCACTAAAGTGATTTACAAGCACGTATGAAACGGAGTCTGTTTTAAGGTCAGAGCAGAAATTAATATCACCTTCAATATCATGAAGAGGAAGCGGGAATCCCGAGTATTTCATTGTTCCGTCTTCCATCATCAGATGAATTTTCATCAATGGCATTACTGAGTCATTGTAGATGCCTGTAATGGTTCCATCTGATGACAATAGTCCGTCTACATCAATCCCCTCAAGATATGAATTATAGGAAGGCGGAACTAATGCCAGGATATTCTTTATCGGCCACGATTTAAAATGATAGTTTAAATCGGCATTTATGTTTTTATTGATTGTATCGTTTTCAACTGTTCCGTCAAGACATATTTCCATTTCGTTTATTGAGAGCGATGCTTCTTTCAGTCTGACGAATTGTTTTGAAGCTATCACATCGACCGGGATATTGAATTTTAACGAAGCATTCTTAAGATAATTTTCTCCTCCATAATTAAGAGATATCACCGAATTAATTACTTTAAGGTTTCCGCTTATGCTATCGAGGTTTGTTGATCCACTGATTTTTGCTGTCAGATCAGTAATTGCCGCATCTGTCTTCATTGCGAGATCAACATACCGGACGTTTACATTATTCAGTTCAACATTTCTGATTTCAGCAGAATTGAACATTGCTGCAGAGTCTTCAACCGGCTCAGGTGAGGTTGTATCTGCAACTGTAATATCATAATTTGTATGTCCAAGGCTGTCGGTAAATACATTGATTGTCCCATTAGTTAATATCAGATCGGTAATTATCAGGTCTTTGTTTTTCCTCCAGGCTTCCACATCAACAACACCAACCAGTTGCTCAATATTTACAAGTGTATCAGATGATGCGCCTGCGATCGGGTTAATCAGTCCGAAACGGTTAATCTTGATTCCGAAGTGCGGGAAGGTGCTGAAAAACGTCAGCTCAACATCTCCTATTTCTGATTGACATTTGATGTATTTATCAGCCTGTTTTCTGACAACAGGGGTTAATTTTTCAGGGGTAAAGACAAGCCATATAGCAATACAGATTGCAGCAATAAAGATTACCAGGAATGATGCAATAGTAATGAGAAAGACTTTAATGAATTTTTTCATGGCATGTCTTTTAGGGTTATGACTTAATAAATATTGTCTGATTTTTACTGCTATTGTGTCACTTTTGTGAATGAATAGCTCACATCAAAATCATCATGATATTTTAATGTAGTAGAGGTCAGTTCTGTCACAGTGTAAATCTTGGGAACAGTACCTCCTGTTTCCAGAACATGAAGGTGAGTCAGTTCTGATTTTACCAGGGTCCATGTAAAAGCCTGGGCTTCAGCCTCTGTTACGTCATCTGCGGTATCCCAGGTAGTGCCCGAACCATTGCTCAGATATTTATAATATAGAGTGCCTGATTTCCATTTACCTGTCAATAATGTACTGTCAAACGATTCTTCTTCCGGTTCGCATGAAACCGCAAGGAACGAAAGCACTAAACAAAAAGTAAAATAGAATAATGTTCTTTTCATACCTATATAATTTATTTTTAAAAGTTACAGCCAGGGGTGGTAGAGCCACACATGGTTTAGAATGAAAATATATTCATTCGCATTTTCGTTTTAGATCAATCCTGTAGGTATCACTGATACAGTTTTTATAACGTTATAAAATTGCAAAATATTTCTGTCAAATACTAAGAATATGGAGATGTAAAATTATCATCTTTTCAACAAAAGTACCGGACAAGGCCAACCACCTCAGAAAACATCTCCTTTCTTGATTTTATTCCTAAATGAGAATGATTCCTATTTAAGTATAATTATTATTTAACTTTTATATCCAGTTAAATATATTTACTATTTGAATATTATTCTTATATGAATATATTTCTTATTTGATTTTTATTTCTATTTAATAAGATTTACTATTTGAATATTGCTCCTATTTAAATAAAACTCTTAATTGATTTTAAATCTTTTTTAGATCTCTCTCCTTTTCGAATATCATTCCTGTTAAATTATTTTTCTTATTTGACTTTTACCTCTATTTGAATATGTTTATTATTTGGATATTGCTACTATTTGGATATTACTCTTAATTAAATCTGAATCTTCTTTGAATCTGCCTCCTTTTTGAATATTATTCTTGTTCTATTTTGCAGTTTTTCTCAGTTGATTTTCATAATTTTACATAGTAGCTTAAATAATAATTATTTAAGAGCTTTTTTAATTTGCTAAACCATTACTGACATGGCAAACAAAACAATTATTAAAATCCTTATCCAGAATGGTTTGAAAGTGACTCCACAAAGAACAGCTATCCTGGAAACAGTTTTAACCCTTGACTATCACCCTACAGCTGAAAATATTATTGAAACTCTTCGTATCACCCAACCCCATCTTTCCATGGGTACCGTATATAAAACACTCGAAACCCTTTCTTCAAAAGGTATTATAACAAAAATTTACACAGAATCAGATATTGTCAGATATGATAACTCATCCAGCAATCACCATCATCTGTATAGTTCAGAGAATGGACGTATCGATGATTACTACGACGACAATCTGTTCGAATTGATTAAAAACTACTTTGAAAATAAAAGTATACCAGGATTCTTTGTAAAGGATGTTAAACTTCAGATCATTGGTCAATTCACTGACAATAATCAGCCAAATATATAATACGTAATTCTAAACCAGAACACTATGGCACAAAAAGGAAGAGAAATCGTAAAAATGAATGTTGATGAACTGATCAATATTCTGAACAAAGCCTTGTCTGACGAATGGCTTGCATACTATCAATATTGGGTAGGCGCTAAAGTTGTAAAAGGGCCCATGAAAGATGCTGTAATCTCAGAACTTACTATTCATGCCACAGAAGAATTGAGTCACGCTGAACTACTGGCTACAAGGATTATTCAACTTGGAGGAACTCCTGTGCTGTCACCCGCAGAATGGATTAAGCTTACAAATTGCGGATACGAGGCTCCGTCAAACCCCTATGTTGAAGAGATCCTGAAACAGAATATTAAAGGAGAACAATGTGCAATCAGCATTTATAATAAAGTTCTTGATATTACCAGAGAGGCTGATCCTGTTACCTACAACATAATCCTTACAATCATTTCGCAGGAGGTTGAACATGAAGAAGATCTGACAGCATTAAAAGAGGATCTGGAGTTAATGCTGGAAAGAAGAAAGTAATATCACGGTACCGAACACACAATACAACGTCGGTATAAGAGAACCTTATACCGGCTTTTTTATTTCAAAAATCCGCTATCAAATGCTGAATTGATAAACCTCGGTATACAGGTTGATGCCATAGGAGTATTGCTGTTAAACAGAGTAACTATGCCTAACTTCGAAACCGGATCGAAAGCTATCTCTGAACGGAATCCTTCCACATATCCTCCATGGTAAACAATATCGTGGCCTGCTATGTTGAAAACGCGCCATCCCAGACCATAATACATGTCATCCAGAGACTCCCATGAATACCTGTACGACTTTTTCATCGGTATCTGAACAACATGGTCAGACACAGCAGATATTATATCCTGCGGAATTACATCAGGATAATAACCCGTCAGTCCTAATAACCATTGTGCCATGTCCGAAGCACTGGCATTAATTCCTGCCGCCGGAGCCACTGTATAGTAACGATCATTCTTATTTTTCATCTTCCAACCCTTGCCATAGTGTAAATGAGGCCATGCAGTATTCGGATTATTGAGAAAGGAATTATAATCAGATGAAGCATCTTTCATATTCAACGGCAGAAGTATTTTGTCTTTAAGAAGAAGATTATAACTTGTATCAGTAACATCATTCAGCACATCTCCGATCAGGCTATAAATAACATTCTGATATGCATATACATTACCGGGTTTAGTCTGCGTGTGTACCTTTGGCAATAAACTTTTTATGGTATCAAATGAATAATCCCTGTCAAGCAAATCACTATATGTATGTTCTGCAAATCCTGATGTATGGCTTAAAATATTTTTTACAGTAATGGCCGATGTTTTTGCAGAATCATTCAAATGCAAATCAACCAGGTATTTATTGATAGGGTCATTCCAGTCAAGTTTCCCCTCATCGACGATCATACCGGTCAGTACTGAAGCAAAACCTTTTGATACAGAACCCAATCTGAATGCAGTGTGAACATCAATACTATCCCTGGCTGACAATCTTTTTACACCATACCCTTTTAAAAGAATAATCCTCCCTTTATATACAACAGCAACAGCTGCTCCGGGTGTCTTCAAAGCATCAACGGAACTCTGAATGTAATTATCATAATCACATACTATGCTGTCAAGGGGAAAAGGGATAACAAAATCATCACTTACAATATTTTTAATTTCAGGACCTTCTGTAGCGGACACAATATAATGTGTTGATAAAGAAATACCCGCAATAACCATCATTGCGGCCAGAATTTTTTTAACCATTTTTAAAAACTATAATAATTATAATACCTGCTGAATGTTAATATTATTCAGCAAATACAAACAAAATCATACAACTTGTAAAAATAACAGAGAGACAAAAATAAATTTCTTTCTTATATCATGAACCGAAGTGCCTGAAAAAATTACAATTTGAGTTGTAGTGTTTTTTTATAACTCTGATAATCTGTTTCTCCTTTTAGATATTTATGATCTCATCAGTGAATACAAACCAATCATCTTGATTGAACTGAGATATTTACGTCTTTTCAAATTTTGCTCTTCAGAGATTCGACTACTCTTCCTGCTGATAAGTAAAAGTCGTTTTTCACCCGAAAGCTACGACATTATAAATGAGAATATCATAAAGACAAAATTAATTTGTCGCTAATAGTAAATATCTTTGCTGCCAGATGGACATATTGTAAATTAACTGTCTGAGTGATTAGAAAAAGCAAACATATTATCTCCTTATTCCTGTTGGTGGTATTTCTTATGCCTTCAATAGTTAAATTCGAGCATCACCACCACCACCAAATATGTAAAGCGGTCAGTGAAAAACAATTTCACGATCTTCATAAGAGATGTATTATTTGCAGTTTCGAATTTTCTGTTTTCCTGACCATTATAAAAAAGGTTGAACTGCAGAAGGAGAATCCTCCTGATAATTACTCCAATAATTATCAGTCCATATTCCATTCAAATCTTATTTATTCTTCATTATTATTACGCGCTCCACCTGTCATGCAAATTTTATCTGCAACTTCGGTTGTAGTCTTTTAATTATAATTTGTTTAACAGTTAAAAACGTGTTTAATGAAAAAGAAATTTATCATTTGCATAATGGTATTATCGTATCATGTCGTAAATGCACAAAACACAATTACAGGCATAATAACTGATCAGAATAATCTCCCCTTAGCAGGTACAACAATATATATACCAGACCTAAATAAAGGTACAGTAGCAGACAATAATGGAAGCTATGAACTTACAAATTTGCCAAATGGAAAAATAAAAATCCAGTTTTCATACATCGGCTATATTAATCGCATTGAAACGATTAACCTGTCCGGAGAAAACTTAAAGCTGGATATTAATCTCATCCGCACTACCCTTGAGGCGGGAGAAGTAATAGTATCAGGTGGTTATAATTCTACTCAACATGGAAATGCAGTAAAGGTCGATGTCTTAAATCTCAATCCTGTAACAACAAAGAATACACCTAATTTTTCAGAAGTACTCACTCATGTACCTGGTGTTGATATGATATCTAAGGGAAGCGGAGTATCAAAACCTGTAATCCGTGGATTGTCAATGAATGATATTCTGATTTTAAATAATGGCATGCGATATGAAAACTACCAGTATTCAAGTCACCATCCTCTGGGAATTGACGAATTCGGGATCGGCAATATAGAAATCATTAAAGGGCCTGCATCACTGCTTTATGGATCCGATGCAATAGGTGGAGTAATTAATTTCATTAAAGAAAAACCAGCCCCTGTAAATACTATTTCAGGCGATTACAACATGCAATTGTTTTCAAACACAAATGGAATGACAAATAATTTTGGAATAAAAAGTGCTTCTAGGAAATTTTTCGGAGGAATTAGGATCGGACAAAAGACAAATGCCGATTTTCTCCAGGGTGGAGGCGATTTTGCCCCCAACTCACGTTCTAATGAATTATCCATAAAGACAAATGCCGGATACACTGGAAAAAACGGAACATTTAAATTTTTCTATGACTATAGTAATCAAAAACTTGGATTGGTGGAAGATGATGCTGTTGATGAAGTAAGAGAAAGAGGAAGAAAAAACAACATCTGGTATCAGGAGTTTAATACCCATCTGCTCTCTTCCCAAAACAAGTTGTATCTTGGAAAAACCAGGTTAGAATTTAATTCATCTTATCAGAATACCGAACTTATTCATTTTGGGGAAGAGGATGTTACAGAAATACAGATGCGACTCGAAACCCTTATCTATGAAGCTATGCTTCACTTACCCTCAAAAGAAAACACAGAATACATTATTGGATTTCAAGGATTTAACCAACAAAATAAAAACATAAATAACAGAAAAACAATACTGTTACCTGATGCTACTACAAATAACTATTCAGCATTTGGTCTGTTGCAATATACTTTTTTCAAAAAATTAAAATTGCAAACCGGAGTTCGCTACGATAACAAATCAATTTCAACACATGCAATAGGGTCCCCTGCAACTACTGAGACATACCGGGCCCCTGTTGATAAATCGTACGGTAGCCTCAGCGGCTCATTCGGCGCCACTTTTAATTATTCCGGATCCCTTTTGTTCAGGGCCAACTTTGCGGCGGCTTACCGCACACCTAACCTGGCAGAACTCACCTCTAAGGGCCCTCATGAATTGCGTTTCGAGATTGGTGATAAGGATCTTGTCGCCGAAAATTCTTTCGAATCGGATCTCAGTATTCATTACCATATTGACAATTTCATCTTCGACCTTGCTGGCTTTTACAATAAAATCAATGACTACATTTTCATTTCACCAACTGACGATACGACTACTTCGGGGATGAACATTTACAGGTACAGACAGACAGATTCTTTTCTGTTTGGTGGTGAAGCAGGATTACATTTTCACCCGGAACAGATAAAATGGTTACATTCTGAACTCACCTTCTCATCAGTCATCGGAAAACAAAATAATGGCGACTATTTGCCATTTATACCTGCACACAAATTAAATTTTATAATAAAAGCAGAAACAGAAAAGCTGCTTTTTCTCCATAATGCCTTTATATCATTTAGCACCAATACCGCCTTCAATCAAAATAATGCTGCGCCGGATGAAACACCCACTTCTGGTTACACCCTCATTGACACTAGTTCAGGATTTAAAATCAAACCTTCAAAACAAACCATTTTTGTCAGCATCAGTGCTAATAATCTGTTTGATAAGAAATACATAGATCATTTATCAACCCTGAAAGAAGTCGGTTTGTACAATCCCGGGAGGAATATTACATTGAATTTAAAAATACTGTTTGAAGCAACCACATCTGATATTCATTGAATTCTTTCACAAAAAATTATTATAGAAAAGTAAATGCAATACCTTTATAACCAAGCATGAGAGACAAGATTATTTAAATATTTTTATGCCTTAATTTTTAAAACTAATTCTGATTTATGAATGATTTCGATATAAAAGCCGCAGAATGGGACAAGAATCCTGTTCACAGGAAAATATCTGAAGCTGTTGTAAATAAAATGATAGCAGTAATACCTTTAAAAAAGAATATGACTGTTCTTGAATACGGAGCCGGTACAGGGATCACAAGCCTTCTTCTGAAAGACTATGTCAGGGAGATTACTCTTATGGACAACTCCGCTGAGATGGTTAAAGTGACAAATAAAAATATTGAAGCTGCAAAAGTAAAAAACCTCAAAGCACTTAACTTTAACCTGGAATGCACTGATTATATAAATGGCAAATTCGATCTGATTTTTGCCCAGTTGGTTCTTCATCATGTTATTGATCACGAGGCTTTGATAAATCGTCTATCCCTGCTGCTGAATCCAGGAGGGTATCTGGCATTGGCGGATCTATACAAGGAAGATGGTTCATTTCATGGGAAAGGCTTCACCGGTCACAACGGATTTGATCCGGAAGAACTCTCTGACATCCTCCGAAAAGACAAATTTCAGAATATCCGCCACTCACATTGCTACACCATCCACAAGAATATATCTGATACAGAAACCAGAGAATTTGATATGTTCCTGCTTACAGCATTACATCCTTAATCTCCTTCCGGAAATCATACTGAACTCAATCATAGTAAATTATTATGTTATGAAATAACATGAATTTTATTTGGATAATGAACGTAGGTTCATTATTTTTGCAGTGAAAATTTTCAGATTCATTAATAATGTCGCGACCACAGAAGTGCAGGAAAATATGTGACCCTCCAAAGATGAAAGGTTTTAAACCTTTTGGAATAAGAATGTGTGATAATA
>Ga0116170_10003087_pt1 | contig 15709 bp, 13 predicted proteins | sample AD_JPNHW1_MetaG_FD_89797 | JGI IMG/M metagenome (GOLD analysis project Ga0116170, IMG submission 89797) | Active sludge microbial communities of municipal wastewater-treating anaerobic digesters from Japan - AD_JPNHW1_MetaG | ecosystem: Engineered > Bioreactor > Anaerobic > Digestate | place...
GGACGTACGTCCGCCTCATGCACTCGGGCGCCGAGCACAAGGTCGAAGAGGTCGGCTGCCAGCGCCTCAAGCGGGTGCCGGTCGGAGAGCTGTCGGCGGGAGAGGTGGGCTACGTGCTCGCGTCGCCGTGATCTCGCTGGCGGGTGGCCTCTGCTTTGCTTCACAGTACATCGGCCATGCCCTGTCCACGCAATCATCGCAACCTCTGCTGGTGCTGTGGTTTAGAGCGCAAGCCGAATGCTAGCCGAATTCACTCACACCCACGAGGAAAGGTGCTGCCTTGGACATTCCACGGATCTTCAACATCAGCGAGAGCGCGCACCGCATCCATAACCCGTTCACTCCCGGGAAGCTCGCCACGCTTGGCGCGGCGTTGCGGCTGGACGCGGGGGCCCGGGTGCTCGACCTCGGGAGCGGGTCGGGAGAGATGCTGTGCACCTGGGCACGCGACTACGGCGTCATCGGGACCGGGATCGACAAGAGCCAGCTCTTCACCGAGCAGGCGAAGCTCCGCGCCGAAGAGCTCGGTGTCGCCGATCGAGTCGAGTTCATTCACGGCGACGCCGCGGGTCACGTCGCCGACGAGAAGGTCGATGTGGCCGCCTGTGTCGGCGCCACGTGGATCGGAGGGGGAGTCGCCGGCACCATCGAGCTCCTGGCGCGGAGCCTCCGCCCCGGAGGGATCATCCTCGTCGGCGAGCCCTACTGGCGGCAGGTGCCGCCGACGGAAGATGTCGCCAGGGGGTGTGGTGCCGGCTCGATCTCCGACTTTCTCCTGCTCTCGGAGCTTCTCGCCTCGTTCGGCCACCTCGGCCACGATGTCGTGGAGATGGTCCTGGCCGACCAGGATAGCTGGGACAGGTACGAGGCGGCCAAGTGGCTCACCCTGCGCCGGTGGCTCGAGGCCAATCCCGACGACGAGCTCGCGACCGACGTTCGAGCCAGGCTGACCTCGGAACCCGGGCGTCACGCGGCCTACACGCGTGAGTACCTGGGCTGGGGCGTGTTCGCGCTGATGCCGCGGTGATGAGGGGGTTGCCGGACGACCCGAGCGGACTTGCCTCGCTCACCGCCAGTACCGGACGTCGCCCATCGCCATCGGAGGACTCTGATGATCGTCAAACAGCATGGGGTCACTCCGTTCGACTTCGAGGGGCTGGCCATCCGCGACTACACCGCCGGGCTCGACACGACCGCGTCCTTCGCCGTGATCACGGTCCCCCCGGGCGCCGTGCACCCCCAGGCGTGGTCGCGCCGTTCCGACAAGTACTACTACGTCATCGACGGGACGATCGAGCTCACCGTCGCGGGCGAGGCTCACGCCCTGTCGGCCGGTGACTTCTGCCTGGTTACCAGGGGCGCGCGGTTCTCCTATAGGAACACCTGCGGCATGCCGGCGACGCTCGGCCTCGTGCACGTGCCGGGCTTCGACGCCGGCTCCGAGGTGTTCGTCTAGCCGGACCGGAGGCATCCCGAGTGTGGGTTGGGCGCAGCCTGGCCGGTTGGTCACGGCTGTCGTGGTCACCGCATGGTTCGGGTTTGGTCAAGCGGGCGGCTCGCGCACGGCCTAGCCTGGCCTGCAGGCGGAGTGCCAGGCCGGTGCGCCGCCGGAAGGGGGGACGCCGATGGCCCGCGGCCAGGAGAGCGTGCCGTGCGATCGGCCGGGCTCCGATGCGATCCGGCGTGCGTGCGCCCTGGCCGGGAAGGGTAGAATCCGACGCCATGGGCTCGGGCGAGCAGGGGACACCGACGCGGCACGGCAGCTTCCGGATGGGAGGGTGGCTCGTGCAGCCTGAGCTCAACCGGGTGTGCCACGGGGGCCGGACGGTGGGGCTCGAGCCACGGCTCATGGACGTGCTCGTGTTCCTGGCCGACCGGGCCGGGCAGGTGGTGTCCAAGGACCAGCTCATCGACGGCGTGTGGAAGACGGAGTTCATCACGGAGTGGGCGATCACACGGGCCATCGCCAAGCTCCGCCGCGCGCTCGGGGACGAGGCCGACGCTCCCCGCTACATCGAGACGATCTCCAAGCGCGGCTACCGGCTCATTGCCGCGATACAGGGCGCGCCCGCGGAGCCTGTCGCAGGGCCTGCCGCCGCGGAGCCGCGGGGGGTTCCTGCCGGCGGGGTGCCGTTCGTGGTCGGCCAGTGGGTGCGAGGCGCGCAGTTCTACGGGAGGCAGGCACAGCTCGCCGAGATCCTCGACGGCAACCGCGACTGCGTGTGGGTGCTGGGGACCAGGGTCTCGGGCAAGACCTCGCTGCTGCGGCAGCTCGAGCTGGTGGCCGAGACCGAGCCGGGACGGGGGCTCCTGCCGGTGTTCTGGGACCTGCAGGGCGCGGCCGAGCCGTCGGACCTCGACAGCTACTTCTCGGAGGCGCTGGTCGAGAGCCGCTCCCGACTTGATGCGGCAGGGGTCGACATCGGCCCGCTGTTGGGGCGGGAGCTCTTCGTGGCGCTGGGCGGGTTGCGGCGGGCGGTGTGCGAGCAGGGGCGCAAGCTCCTGCTGCTGTGCGACGAGGCGGAGGAGCTGATCGGGCTCGGGCGGCGGGCGCCGGCGCTGCTGCGCAAGCTGCGGCGCGCCCTGCAGGCCCGCGAGGGCGTTCGCACCGTGCTCGCGGCCAGCGCGCGGTTGTGGGCGCTGGCGGAGCAGTCCGAGGACACCTCGCCGTTCCTGCACGGGTTCACCCCTCCCGTGTACCTCGGTTCGCTCACCGATGGCGAGGCGCGAGCCCTGGTGACCCAGAGCCAGCTCGACGCCCCGGTGCGGCCGTGCTTCGATCACGACACGATCGAGCGGATGCTCGACCTGTGCGGCGGCCATCCCTATCTGCTCTCCCTGCTCGGCTCCCGGCTGCTGGCCTGTGGCGACCTGGCGGCGGCGACGGCCGAGGTCGAGGCCGACCCGACGCTGCAGCACCTGTTCGCGGTGGACCTCTCGCTGCTCGCCGCCGAGGAGGCGGCGTTCCTGTCGGCCGTGGCGGGCCAGGGCGGTGGGCCTCCGGCGCTGCCTGCGCGCGGCGCCTACCAGGTCGAGCGCCTCGGCCTCGTGCGGCAGGTCGAGGGCCGCCACGTGGTCGGCAACCACTTCCTGGACCAATGGCTACGACGATCCCCCTCGTAGGCGCGGCTTCACGCCGCGGCCTCATCGTCATGGCGTGGGTCGCCCTGACCGTGGCCCTGGCGTCCCCGGTGCTGGCCGACTTCTGGTACGAGCACTACGCCCGGGCGGAGAAGGCGCTGGCGTCCGAGGACTGGGCGAAGGCCGTGGAGGAGCTCAACCTGGCAATCCAGCGCAAGGGAGACCCGGGGGCGCGGGAGCGCTCGTACGGGATGCGCGTGGTGGCCTACTTCCCGTACCTCAAGCTGGGGATCGCCTACACCGGGCTCGGGCAGCACGAGGCGGCGCTCCAGGCGTTCGACACCGAGGAGCGGCTGGGAGCGATCCGGGACTCGGAGGAGGCGCTGGACGAGCTGAGGCGGGTCCGTGAGGTGGCGCGGGCCGGCCAGCGCAAGGCGGCGGAGACGGCCGCAGGGCGCGTCGCGGCCATCGTGCAGCAGAGCCTGCAGGAGGCCGACGGGTACGAGCGGGAGGGGCACTTGGCCGAGGCGATGAGCGCCGTCGGCCGGGCTCTCGCGGTGGCGCCCGAGCACGCCGAGGCGACGGCCCGGATGGCCCGGCTGCGGGAGACGACGCGTGTCCAGGAGCGTGCCCGGGAGGACGAGGCAGGTGCCGCCCGCCTCGTGGCCGAGGCGCGCACGGCGCTCGATGCCAGGCAGTGGGCAGCCGCCGCGTCGCTCCTGCGCCAGGCGCTCTCGCAGGCGCCCGGCGGCGAGGCCGAGGGCCTGCTGCGCCGGGCGGAGGAGGGCCTGCGGGCCTCGCTGGCGGCGGACAGCCGCCAGGGTGCGGCCTCGCGAGGCCTCGAGGAGGCCCGCTCGCTGGCCGAGACGGGGAAGATCACCGAGGCGATGGAGCGGCTGCAGCCGGTCCTGGTGGCCGAGCCCGGGAACACCGATGCCATCAGGCTGCAGGCCAGGCTGCTCGAGGCCCGGCGGGCTAGCGAGCGAGGCGAGGCGACCCGGCGCGCGGTGGCCGAGGGCGAGTCCGAGCTCGCGGCGGGTCGGGTCGAGCGGGCGCTGGTGGCGGCCAACCGCGCCCTCGCCCTCGACGCGGCGGACCCGGTGGCGCTCGGCCTCGTGCAGCGCGCCTACGCCGCGATCAGCAGGACGCTCCTCGGCGCCGGCGGGGCCGGACGGCTGCCCCCGGCGATCCGGTTCGTGGACCAGCGCGAGACCCTGGACGACGGCTCGCGCGTGCAGGTCGTGCGGGAGCCCGACCTCCGTCTGGACGGCGTGATTCTTGACCGCTCGGAGGTGACCGTCTCGTTCCTCGACGACCGGGATCGCGCCGTCGCGGGGGAGAGCCGGTCCCAGTCGGTGGGCGAGCTCGTCCTCACCGAGTTCTCGCTGCGGCCCCGCCTCGCGCCCGGCCGCTCCACCTTCCGGCTGCGGGCCTCCAACGCCGCCGGGCTCTCGTCCAGCGCCGAGTACACGGTGTTGTACCGGCGGCCGCTCGCCCGCTCCCCGTGGGTGCTGGGCGGTGCTGCGGCCGTCCTCGCCGCCGCGGCCGGCACCCTGGTCGCGATGCGTGCGAGGCGGCGCCGCGAGCTGCGGCGCCGCAAGTACAACCCGTTCGTGGCCGGGGCGCCGGTACTGGACGAGCGGCTTTTCTTCGGCCGCGAGAGGCTCATCCAGCGGGTCCTGCAGACCGTCCACAACAACAGCCTGCTGCTGTTCGGGGAGCGGCGGATCGGCAAGACCTCGTTGCTGCACCAGCTCAAGCGGCGGCTGGGGGAGCTCGACGACCCGGTGTTCGCCTTCTTCCCGGTGTTCGTGGACCTGCAGGGCACTCCCGAGGACCGCTTCTTCGCGACCCTCGCGACCGAGGTCGTCGGGGAGCTCGGCCCGCTGCTGCCGCCGGGGACGGTCGACCCGGCCGCGCCACGCGGCGTCGGGTACGGGTACCGGGAGCTCGTGGCCGAGCTGGTCGCGGTGATCGATGCCCTCGCCCGTATCACCCCCAAGCAGGTGAAGGTCGTGCTGCTCATCGACGAGGTGGACGAGCTCAACGCCTACGACCCGCGCATCAACCAGCGCCTGCGCAGCCTGTTCATGCGCGCCTTCTCGGAGCACCTGGTGGCGGTCGTGTCCGGGGTCGAGATCCGCAGGCAGTGGGAGCAGCACGGCTCGCCCTGGTACAACTTCTTCGAGGAGATCGAGGTGACGCCGATCGACCGGGAGGACGCGGCGGCACTGATCCGCACCCCGCTGCGCGGCGTGTTCACGGTCGAGGATGCCGCCGTCGCGGCCATCCTCGATCGCACCGGTTGCAGGCCCTACCAGATCCAGAAGACCTGCGTGGCGCTCGTCGACCGCCTCCACCAGCAGGGACGGACCGTGATCACCCGCGCCGACGTCGAGGCCGTGGCGGGCGAAGGCGCCCCGTGACCGTCCCCTTCGTGGTCGGGCAGTGGGTGCGGGGCGACCGCTTCTACGGCCGCGGCCCGGAGCTGGCGGCGCTGCTCGGGGAGCGACGGGTGGTGTGGGTGGTCGGCACCCGGCGGATCGGCAAGACCTCGCTGCTGCGGCAGGCCGAGCTGCTCGCCGCCGACCCGGCGGCCGGACGCTTTCCGCTCTTCTGGGACCTCCAGGGGGTCGACGACGGGGCCGAGCTGCGCGCCTCCTTCCAGGATGCCCTCCTCGACGCCCGGGACCGGCTGAGGGCGCTCGATCTCGACGTACCGGAGCCTGGCGAGGACCTGCCCGCTGCCGTCGCACGGCTCGCCGGGGAGCTGTGCGAGTGTGGCCGCACGCTGCTGTTGCTGGCCGACGAGGCGGAGGACCTGGTGTCGCTCCTCGGGCGGGAGCCCCGCCTGGCGCCGGCGCTGCTCGACGCACTCGCCGGTGCGCGGGTCGTGCTCGCCTCGTCGATCCGCCTCGCCACCCTCGCTGGCGGGGTCCCGGAGGGCGCGCGGCTGCTCGATGCCCTCGGCCCGCCCCTCTTCCTGGGTGGGCTGTGCCCGGATGAGGCGCGCGCTCTCGTGCGGCAGGGCCACCTCCCCGGGAGCGCCAGGCCGCCGTTCGGCGGCGACACGGTGGCGGAGATCTGCGCGCGGTGCGGTGGCCACCCGTTCCTGCTGCAGCTCCTGGCCAAGAGGGTGCTCGGTCTCGGCGAGGTCCCGGCCGCGTGTGCGAGCGTCGCCGCCGACCCGATGGTCGGCTACCTCTTTGCCGCCGACCTCGCGCTGCTGGCGGAGGGGGACCGACGCGTGCTGCGCGCCCTGCCCAGAAACGGTGCCGCAGAAGTGGAGCCGGAGCGGGCGCGGCGTCTGGAGTCGCTGGGGCTTGTCCGTCGCGATGCCGAGGGCCGGCCGGTGGCGGGCAACTGGTTCCTCGATCAGTGGCTCAGAAGCTGACGATCCCCGAGATCGAGAAGGCGACGAGCGAGCGCGACTGGTCGATCCCGAGGTCGAGCTGGAACTTCCGGAACGCGAGGCCGAACCCGGCGGTGGCATGGACCTCATCGCCCGACTCGTCGTCGCACACGTAGGGGGAGCCGGGAGTCGAGCTGCAGGCCCGGTGGTCGGGGTCGAACCAGAAGCCGGCGCGGGCGGCCAGCACCGGGTTCACCTTGAGGAAGGCGTACTCCGCGCCGAGGTGGAGCTCGTCCGCGTCGTCGATCGAGAGCCCCTCGTCACCGCCCGCAATGGCCGACAGCCCGTCATCCAGGGTCGAGTAGCGGACACGGTCCCATTCGAACGCCAGCGTCAGGGCACCGCCGCGCGAGCGGACCGCCGCGCCGAGGCCGTACGAATCGGGCAGCTCCAGGGTCCTGGCGAGAGGGTTCCCGGACGCGGAGGTCGCGGACGGGGCGGCGCTGTTGTCCAGGGAAGGCCCCTGGCGATAGAACCCGCCCAGGCGGACCCTCTCTGACGGGTTCCACAGCACGCCGGCATTGAGCCCCCAGTCCGTGCTCGTGACGTGCCGCGTGCCGGCGCTGGCATCACCCAGTGGAGCCAGCTCGACCGTGCTCTCGAAGTGCGAGATCCCGAGCCCCAGCGTCAGGTTGTCGCGCAGACGGAAGGCGGCGGCGAGCCCGAGCCGGCCGACGCTCAGCTCCTTGAGCCGCTCGCCAGATGCCTCGCGTACCCCGGCGGCAGCCGATCCGGCCGTGTCCGTGGACTTGAAGTCGAGGCTCGCGAGCTGGTGGCCGTAGAGCGCGAACGACCAGCGCCCGACCGGGACGACGGCGGAGAAGAACGACACGCCGCTGACCGCGCCGAGGGTCGAGTTGCCCTCCTCGTCGCTCTCGAGGACGCCGCGCAGCCGCAGCTCCAAAGACACCTCGGGGCGCACGAGCTGCACCAGCCCGGCGGGGTTGGCGAAGGCCGCGGTCGCGTCGTCGGCGACCGGCACGAACGCACCGGCGAACCCCATGCTGCGGGCACCGGGGCTGGAAAACGTGAACTCGAACGCCGAAGCCGGCTCCTCGGCCGACGCCGCTCCCGACCCCGCCAGCAGGGCCACGACCAGAGCTGCGGTGACGGCGCGGGGGCTCGGGCGGGTCGTCGACCCGCGGCGGAGGGCACCGCGATGGCCTCGCACGGCGGGGATGCTAGCACGCGGCACGGACTCATCACCTGGTCATCGCACGATCATCGTTCGGTCAAGCGCGCCTGTCATCCGTGGCCCATCCTGGCACCATGCGGTGCGCGGCGGGATGACCCCGCGGCGACGACCGCCGGGCCCGAAGGCCCAGAGGAGGATCGCACCCATGACACATTCCACCACGCTCCGTTCCGCAATGAAGCTTGGCCTGCTGCTCGCCGCGATCGTGTCCGTGACCGGCGGCGGCACCGCCCTGGCCCAGGCGGGCTCGGTCGAGATCACCCCCATGGTTGGCTACCGGTGGGGCGGCGAGCTGTCAGGCGAGAACAACCCGGCGCTCGGCTATGACGCCAGCCTCGAGGACAGTGTGTCGTACGGCCTCGTCGTCGACATCCCGGTCTCGTACCACGTGCAGATCGAGCTGTCCGCCGATCACCAGAACACCGGCCTCGAGAAGGACACGCTCTTTACCCCCTCCAATCACGCCTTCGACCTCGACGTCAACTACTACCACATCGGGGTTCTGGGGCAGTGGCCGACCGGCCGTGTGACCCCCTACGTGGTCGGGGCGCTCGGGGTCGCGGACCTGAGACCGGAGAGGGCCGGGTTGTCGAACACCCAGCGCTTCTCGTCGAGCCTCGGGGGCGGCATCAAGATCGCCCTCGCCGAGCACGTGGCGTTCAGGCTCGAGGCCCGCGGCACCTGGAGCGACACGAGCGACGAGGAGTGGGGGTGGGACGACGAGAGCTGCGAGCACCACCACGACGACTGCGAGTGGAACCGCAACCGGGACCTGGTGCAGGGCCAGATCAGGGTCGGCATCACCTTCTGGTTCTAGTCTGTCAGACGGACACCGAGGTTCAGAGCCATGACGCGACACGAAAGGTCCGGCTCGCCCGTCGGGCGCGCCCTGCTCGGATTCACAATCCTTCTGCCCATGCTGGTACCGGGCATCTTGAGCGCCGACCCCCTGCCCGCGCAGACGAGCACCGGCGTGGTGCTTCGCGGGCGGGTGGTCGACGCGGTGACGCGGGCGCCGATCCCGGGTGCCGAGATCACGGGTGGCGGGCAGCCTGCTGTAGTGAGCGACGAGCGGGGTGGGTTCGCCCTGCCCATGGACGGCCAGCCCCCGCTCGCGCTGCAGGTTCAGGTCCCCGGGTATCTCCCGCGCACCGTCGAGGTGCGTGACCTCGGGCGGGCCGACCGGCTGGAGATCGCGCTGGAGCGCGCCCCGGGGTACGCGGAGCAGCTCGTCGTCACCGGACCGCCGCCGGCACCGCCCGAGCCCGCACAGGAGGTGTCGGCCCAGGCGGTCGCCGACACCCCGGGTGCGTTCGAGGACGGCATGCAGGCGCTCAAGTCGCTGCCCGGCGTCATCTCCCGCGACGACTGGTCGGGGCGGCTGTACGTCCGCGGTGGCCGGCCGGACCAGAACGGCATCTATCTCGACGGCATCCCGGTCTACGACCCCTACCGGCTCTTCGGTCTCACGAGCCTGTTCAACCCCGAGACGCTGGAGTCGCTCACCCTCTACCCGGGCGGGTTCGACGTCCGCTACGGCGACCGGCTGTCGGCAGTGATCGCGGGCGAGAGCCGGACGGGTACCGTCGACACGCCGTTCGCGGGCAGCGCCAACATCAGCCTGACCAACGCCAACCTTCGGGCCGAGGGCAGCCTCGGCCTCGGCTTCCCCTCGAGCTGGCTGGTGAGCGCCCGCCGCACGTACTTCGACCTCGTGGCGACGGACGAGGACATCCCGTCCTTCGCCGACCTGCAGGCGCGGATCCTGCTCGAGCCTTCGTCGCGGCACCGGCTCACCCTCACCGTGCTCGGCTCGCAGGAGGAGACGGACCTCACCGCCGACGACCAGGAGTTCGACGGCCTCCCCGACAACCACGTCGAGGCGGGAGATACCCAGCAGAACCTCGTGTTCGGGCTGCAGGGCCGGCACCTGTTCAGCGACTGGCTGCGCCTGCACTACGTGGCCTCGCGCACGAGCGACACGCAGACGTCGGACGTCTTCTACCGCGAGGGCGAGACGGGGTTCGAGACCCGCGCGGACCAGGACCTCGAGGCGGCGACCACGACGCTTCGCGCCTGGGTCGAGAGCACGCTCGGCCGCCACACCCTCGAGCTGGGCGGCGAGGTGAGTCGGAGCGAGAACACCGTCGGGTTCCACCTCGACACCAACGACCCTCGCGTCGACATTCCGGACTCCATCAAGAGCTTCGACGAGCGGGAGGACTACTCCAGGTTCGGGGCGTTCGCCCAGGACACCTTCGCCCTGGCGCGCGACCTCGAGCTCAAGGCGGGCGTGCGGTGGGCCGCTCCGAGCTGTCGGGGATGAGCACCACCAGCCCGCGTGCCTCCCTGGTCTGGCGGCCGGGGACGGCCTGGGAGCTGCGGGCCGCCTGGGGGCACTACTACCAGTACCCGAGCTTCGAGGCGCTGCAGGGCGACGGCTACTTCCTGGACCTGCGCGGCATCAAGAACGCCAGGCTGCGTCCCGAGCACGCCGAGCACTTCGTGGCCGGCGTCGCCTACACCGGCTCGCGCGGCTGGAAGCTCTCGCTCGACCTCTACGACAAGCCGCTCGAGGACATCCTGGCCTCGAGCAAGGAGGAGGAGACGATCCTCGTCCTCGACGAGCTCGACCAGGCGTACCCGTACGTCCGGGAGCGGCGGACGTTCCTCCCGGAGAACAGCCGCCGGGGGTACGCCCGCGGCGCCCAGGTGGTGCTCACTCTCCTGGAAGGGACGAACCGACCGTACTACGGGATGCTCGCCTACTCCTACGGGGAGGCGCGCACCCGCGACGACGAGGGCTGGCAGTGGGAGGACCACGACCAGCGGCACAGCGTGCTGCTCACCGGCGGGTACCGGTTCAGCCCCCACTTCGAGCTCTCGGGCACGTGGCACTACGCGACCGGGTTCCCCACGACCCCCGTGCGCAACGTCATCCGGGTGGTGGAGGACGTCGACGGGGACGGGGTGTACGACTCGGCGGCCGGGGACACCTTCACCTACCAGCGCGACGAGGACCACGCGACGATCAACTCCCGCCGCCTGCCGGCCTACCACCGCCTCGACCTCCGCCTCGAGTACGCGCCCGCTCCCGGCCGTCTCACCTGGAGCTACTACCTCGACATCATCAACGTCTACGCCCGCGCCAACGTCGAGGGGTACTCGTACAACGCCGACTTCACGAGGAAGGAGCCGTCGGAGGGCCTGCCGTTCCTGCCGTCCGTGGGCGTCAGGGTCCGCTTCTAGGCCGAAGTTCCCAGGAGCAGGATAGGGATTTGGCGAGGTAAGGGGTTTGGATTGTTGCGGTTGAGGAGGTCTTCAAGCCGTACATCAAGGCGACAATCATGACCCCCGAGCGCACCCTCGGCACCGTGATGGAGCTGTGCCGCGAGCGGCGCGGCGTGGACGGCGTCTTTCGACCATCTTGGCTACGACGTCGTTGAGATGGTCCTGGCTGACCAGGACGGCTGGGACAGATACGAGGCGGCCAAATGGCTCACCATGTGCCGATGGCTCGAAGCCAATCCCGGCGACGAACTCGCGAAAGAAGTCCGAGCCAAACTGACCTCGGAACCCGAGCGCTACGCCGCTTACACGCGTGAAGACCTGGGCTGGGGTGTGTTCGCGCTGATGCCGCGGTGAAGCGCGATGACGAGTAGCTTGTGCACTGAAATGCCGACTTGGCCTAACGAAACAAGACTTCGGGTCACGCTGGGGCGGCAGGGCGGTGGCCGGGTGAGACCACCCGGAACGTAGCGGCGGTGCTGCTGGTAGGGCGTCAGCCGCCACTCAAGCCCCGGTTGAACGCGATCCGCCGGGCGGCCTTCCTGGAGGCCCAGCTCGAGGGCGTTACGGAGCTCGCCTTCGTGAACGTGCTGGCGGCGGTCATCGCCCCCAACCTCGCCCTGTTCGGCCGCACCATGCCCGGGGCCGTCGCGGCGCTGGAAGGGACCGCCTAGCCTTGCTGCTGGCGGTAAGACACCCGGGCTAACAGACCGGCGCGGCGCCGGCGGCGTAGAGGTAGTTGATGAGGTAGAACACGTCCATGACGTTCGTCGAGCCGTCCCTGTTCGGGTCCGGGTCTCCGACCGGCGCCGGCCCACCCGCGTAGAGGTGGTTGATGAGGTAGAACACGTCCAATACCGAGGGCGCGCCGTCGCCGTTGACGTCCCCGGCGCGCCAGTAGTACAGGGTGCCGACGGCGCTGTATTCCTCGTTGCCGGCGTTGTCGGAAACGAGGGTGTAGTAGTCGTGCCGGCCGAAGGTCGAGGCAAGTGAGTAGAAGAACGTGCCGCTGGTGCCGACGACCGCCGCGCTGGAAGTCCATGATCCGAGGTCGTACCGGGACCAGAGCCGAGTCGCCGAGACGCCTGACCTGCTGTCGCTGCTCGTCCAGGCCAGGCCGACGACGAACAAGCCCTGATCCGTGCACCTGTACGCACGCGCTGGTACCGTCAAGCTCGCCGTCGGCGGCACCGTGTCGATCCCGATCGGTCCCTGGAAGCTATACCCGGCAGCCCAATGGCCTGCATGGTCGACGGAGCGGATGTTGAAGTAGTAGTTGCTGCCGTCGACCAGTGCCGCGGGCGTGTACGAGGTGACCTCCTCGATGTCCTTGGTAGCGCCCGGCAACCCTGCCGCAGTCGAGAGGTAGATGCCGTAGCCGTCGACTCCGGAGATGTCATCCGTCCCCGCGGTCCAGGACCACGTCGGCGTTTTGTCGTTGGTCCATCTCTGGTTTGGGGTGACTGTCACGCCGCTCGGATTCGTCGGCTCCGTCGAGTCGTAGTTGATGCCGTTGTTGTTGAAGCCCCACCACAGGTCATGGTCGTAGGCGCAATCCGCGACAAGTCCCATGAAAGTGTCTTGGACGTAACCCGGATCACGGGTGAAGATCGAGTCCGAGGTGCAGTTGACATATGTGTTTGTGGACCCTGCTGAGGTCCACCCCTGGTAGAGCCCCCGACCAACAGCCCACTCGTGGAGGTCGTCAGGCGATGGCGCTGTGCAGTAGTCGAAGACCCCGCTCATTGCAGCGGTACTGGTCGCGGTCCAGTGGTAAATACCGTCTCGGAAGATCACGGGCGGGAAGTAACGAGCGAGCCCTTCGGTGAGTGCGTCAGCGGAGTCGCTGTTGGCACAACCACCGTGGTTGGTGTCGCCCGCCGCCATCGGAGGAAAACTGTTGCCCCTCATGCCGTAGTGCATCGCGTGGGTGTACTCGTGGCGGATTGAGTCGGTGTAGAGGTACCACAGGTAGCCGTTGTCCCATGTCGTGAATACGACATCGCCGTCGCTGTACCGAGTGTAGGGAGATCGGGTCTCCGAGAGCTGGAGGTGCGCACCGACGAATCCGTCTTCCGGCACCAGGCTTCCGGTGCAGTACTTCATGTAACGCCTGAAACGCGAGATGTCGAAGACCGTCTTGCTCGCCTCGTCGGCTAGCGAGCCGTTGCTCGCCGACAGCTCAGGCGAGAAGACCCCGATGAACCAGTCCTGAGTCGATCCCACATGACCAACGTTGTACCACTGCTCGACTTGCACGTCGGCATTGTCTGCGTCGGTGACGGCTGCGCGCCTGTATGCTCCAGTCGTGTCGATGCCGGTCCCGTCCGCCCAGTACTCGTAGACGACCCGGATGACCAGGTCCATGCCGCCGGCACCCACAAAGACGTTCCCGAAGTCAAAGAGGCCGGAGTCGTCCGAATGATGCCAGATGTTCGACGTGTCGACGTAATCCTCGAAGTCGAGGCCGCAGTTGCCCTCGCTGGTGCTGTCGTTGGTGTAAACCGTCTTGATCGCGGCGGCGCCCCCGCTCTGCCAGAGCTCCAGCCGGAGACCGCGCATCATGAACCGCTTTGCCTGGTCGGTGAAGAGATAGCTTGCGGCTGGGCCATGAATGCGTGCGTAGTTCACAGGTGCCACCGCCGGCGCTGCTTCGCCCGCCGCATCACGCACCGCAGGAACCGCGGGTACGAAGCCTGTTGGCGCTTGCGGGGGCGGCGGGGGCGGCACCTCGGCCAGAGAGCGGACGGCGACCACCGTAAGGTGACTGGTGAGCGTGAACCCGTCCTCGGGATCGTCCACCAGCGCGGTGACAGAGAAGCGCCCGGGTATCTCGGGAGCGATGAGGTACTCGCGCCGCGGTGCGAGGGGACCATACATCGCGCTTTCATCAGCGATCTGGTTCCCCAGCTGGGGTGCGAAGGCGATCGTCGCCCGGGCCGCGGGATGCGCCGCGATATCACTCTCGTCAAGCTCGAGGACAACCCCAAGGCGAGATCCTGCGAGCACGTAGCAGAGGTGCGGGTAGACGGAACGGTCTATGGCGAGAGCATCCGGGACGGTCCAGTGCATCTCGATCGGCATTCGATCCGCCGCGGCAGCAGCGGCGAGCAGCGTCACGGCGCAGAAGATGGAGCTCGATCGTCGCATACGTCCTCCTGTTGGCGCTCTTCACACGCAACGATAGACGTCAGGAGCTTTCCCTTCTTGACACTACACCGTTGCCAGAACATGGTCAACGAGATCCGGCCCGGCCGCTGCACTGCGATTCTGCCATCCAGACTGGGTCCGGCTCTGATGGAAACGAATTTCCTTTCTCTCTGCAGGCATGGTAGGGCTCAGTGGAGGTGGGTTCAAGGGGTCGGTGATGCGCCGACGGCGGGGATCTGAGGCCGGACCGTCGCGCTTGGGGGGCGATCTCGCGGGTTCGGATGCTGCTGGGCAGGCACGAGCCCGGCGGAGCCTGGATGGAGGACGGGGCTTCGCCGGGCTCGTGCCTCGCGTCGTGCGCGGCACGGGCGGCCGGGGCCTGACGGTCAGGCGGCAGTGACCGTGCGCTGAGGTGAGGACGGATCGGCGCCGGGTGGGCTGCGCGCATCCACCCCCTTTGCGGCGAGGTGTCTGAGGATCGTCCCGATCACCCGCGACTCGGTGATGCACGCAACGATGCGCATCGGTCCGCCACAGCGGGGGCAGACCAGGGGGTCGACCTCGTAGATGCGGCGAATGAGCTGCGCCCAGCGGCGGCGCGCTGCCCTCCACTCGAGACTGGCCGGCTCGTGCGCAGCGGGTGGAGGTGCCGGCGCAGCTCCACTGCCGGCGGGTGCCGCCGCCTGCCGCGCCCGCCGGGCTCGCACGACACTGGAGTACGCGCCGTAGTAGCGAATCACATGCCGGCGCGGCTCAGGGATGTGCATCACCACCCGGGCGAGGAAGTCCAGCGCGTCCGGCTCGGCCTCGTCGCCAGTGCCACGGCCGGTTGAGCGCCTGCGCCCCGCGTACGCAAGGGAGCCCGCGTCCTCGTTCACGCGCAGACGATCGAGGCTCACCGGCGCCCAGAGCAGGTAACGGGCAAGCCGCTCGCGCCCGTCGGGGTCATCGGGCGGGACCGTGACCGAGGTGTGGACCGAGAAACCCGAGTGCCGCCACGACAGCAGCAGGCGCGTCCGCTCCGCCGACAACAACCCCTCCCCCTGCAGGACGCGAAACACCCGGTGCCGGAGCACCAGCGCCGCGGCCTCACCGTCGACGAAGGGAACAGGGGTCCACGCGCCGGACCGGTCCCACCCGCCGCGTGTGACCAGCGCGTGCACGTGCGGGTGTCAGCCCAGGTCGTCGCCGAACGTCTGCACCACGGCGACCATGCCTGGTGTGATATGGCCACCATCTGGCGAGGCCGCGCCGATCATCTCCCGGGCTGTCTCGTAGGCCGCGCGGCACAACCACCCGAGCAAGGGCCGGTGGTACAGGAAGTACGGGCGCAGCATCTTGGGGATCGAGAAGACCCACTGCGCATGCCCGACCTCGGCCAGCACCTCCTCGCGCAGAAACGCGGCGAGCGCCACCGCGCGCTTGGTCGCACACGACGGGCACAGGCCCCGGCCCTTGCACGAGTAGGCGACCAGGAACTCACCTCGACAGGTGCCGCAGCGCACCCGCGCGAAGCCGTTCTCCAGCAGGCCGCAGTCGAGGTAGGCGCCGACCGCCGTGTCGGTCACTCCACGCCAGAAGCC
>Ga0116170_10003088_pt1 | contig 15689 bp, 8 predicted proteins | sample AD_JPNHW1_MetaG_FD_89797 | JGI IMG/M metagenome (GOLD analysis project Ga0116170, IMG submission 89797) | Active sludge microbial communities of municipal wastewater-treating anaerobic digesters from Japan - AD_JPNHW1_MetaG | ecosystem: Engineered > Bioreactor > Anaerobic > Digestate | place...
GATTTCAGAATGGCATCAGAATTTCATCTCGGCCATACGAAGGTAGCTTTTATACCTCCATTTAGCATTTTCTTCTGCTGCTTTGAAAAGTTCATCAGCATCCTGCGGGAACATTTTTTTCAGTGATGTATAACGGACTTCACTGTTTAGGAAGTTTTGGAATTCTTCCCATTTGGGCTCTTTTGAATCGAGAACAAACGGATTTTTTCCTTCTTTTTCGAGCAGTGGGTTGTAGCGGTACAGATGCCAGTAACCGGCTTCAACGGCCCGTGCAGCTTCTTCCTGTGATTTACCCATACCGGCGCGAAGCCCGTGGTTGATACAGGGTGCATAAGCTATGATGATAGATGGTCCCGGGTATGCTTCAGCTTCCTTAATTGCTTTAAAATACTGGCTGTAACTCGCTCCTATAGCCACCTGTGCTACGTATACATATCCGTATGACATTGCCATCATGCCCAGGTCTTTTTTACGGATGCGCTTTCCGGAGGCGGCAAATTTAGCTACAGCAGCAATCGGGGTAGACTTTGATGCCTGTCCGCCGGTATTGGAATATACTTCAGTGTCAAGAACAAGCACATTAACATCATTGCCTGAAGCAAGTACATGGTCTAGGCCGCCGTAACCAATATCATAAGCCCATCCGTCGCCGCCAAATATCCAAACCGATTTTTTCACGAGGTAATCCTTCATGTCGAATATTTGTTTTGCCAGCGGATGTGTCGATTTTTCAATCAACGAAAGAACTTTGTCTGACGCTGCTTTTGATGCTTCAGCATTGTTCATGTTTTCAATCCAGGCTTTGAAGGATTCTTTTATTTCGGTAGATAAATCTGACGCGAGTCCTTCTTTCATCAGTTTTTCGATACGTAATCTGAGTTTTCTCACACCTGTCTCTATTCCGTATCCATATTCGGCATTGTCTTCAAACAGTGAATTTGCCCATGCAACACCCTTACCTGATTTGGCAATAGAATATGGTGTAGCAGGAGCAGAACCACCATAAATGGAAGAGCACCCTGTTGCATTTCCGACAATCATTCTCTCGCCGTACAGTTGAGTGATTAATTTAATATAAGGTGTTTCGCCACAACCGGCACAAGCGCCTGAAAATTCAAATAATGGCTGTGCAAACTGGCTGTTTTTAAATGTTTTGAAGATATCAAGATTGGCTGTTTTATATCCGACATGGTTTTCCATGTAATTAAAGCGCTCGATTTCGGCTTCCTGTGTTCCAAGCGGTTTCATTTCGAGAGCCTTGGTCTTGGAGGGACAAACTTCGGCACAATTACCACAGCCTGTGCAATCGAGTACACTGACCTGAATACGGAATTGCAGGCCTTCGAGTTCTTTGCCAACAGCTTTTAATGTAATGGTATTTGCCGGAGCATTTTTTATATCTGTTTCATTAAGCAGGAATGGACGAATAGCTGCATGAGGGCATACAAAAGCGCATTGGTTACATTGAATGCAGTTTTCGGGCTTCCATTCAGGAACATTGACGGCAATACCTCTTTTTTCGTAACGCGTAGTGCCTGATGGGAATGTTCCGTCTTCCCTGCCAAGAAATGCACTGACAGGAAGATCATCGCCCTTAAGGGCATTGATCGGGACAAAAACATTTTTAATGAAATCAGGGAGATTATTATTTTCAACTTTAGCATCATCGGGCAGGTTTTTCCAATCGGCCGGAACAATAATTTCCTCAATCTGGTTCATACCTTCATCAATAGATGCAATATTCATTCTTACAATATCTTCACCTTTTCTGCCGTATGTTTTTTCGATGGCTTTTTTCATCTGGGCAACGGCCTGGTCTATCGGAATTACATTCGACACCTTGAAAAATGCAGTTTGGGTTATGGTGTTAGTTCTGTTACCCAGCCCGATTTCTTCTGCAATTTTAGTGGCATTGATAATGTAAAACTTGATGTCATTGGCTGCAAGATACTTTTTAATACTATTGGGAAGGTGTTCTTTTGTTTCTTCCACCCCCCATATGCTGTTCAAAAGGAATGTGCCGCCTTTTTTCAGACCCTTCAGCATATCATATTTATCAAGGTATGCAGGAACATGGCAGGCAACAAAATCAGGAGTATTAACCAGGTACGGTGATCTGATAGCCTGGTCGCCAAAACGCAAATGGGATACAGTAACGCCACCGGATTTCTTGGAGTCATAAGCAAAATATGCCTGGCAATACTTATCAGTGGTTTCGCTGATGATCTTGATTGAGTTTTTATTTGCGCCAACCGTTCCGTCTGAGCCAATACCATAAAATTTTGCTTCATAGGTTCCCTTGGGAGCAACACTGATTTCTGGCAATAAGGGAAGTGATTTATAGGTAACATCGTCAACGATCCCAACGGTAAACTGGTTCTTGGGTTCGCTCAGTTTCATGTTTTCAAAAACTGAAATCATCATCGCGGGAGTAGTATCTTTTGAACTTAAGCCATAACGTCCGCCAACGATCATTGGAGCGTTTTTCTGGTTATAGAAAATATCTCTTATGTCTAGATATAATGGTTCGCCATTAGCCCCGGGTTCTTTAGTCCTGTCAAGAACAGTAATTCTTTTTACTGTAGACGGGTAAACATTAAAGAAGTATTTTGCTGAGAAAGGACGGTAAAGATGTACAGAAATAATACCCACTTTTTCACCTTTTGCCATAAGGTGATCGACCACCTCTTTCAGTGTTTCAGTAATTGAACCCATTGCTATAACAATGTGTTCTGCATCTTTTGCCCCGTAGTAGGTGAATGGATGGTATTCTCTGCCGGTAACCTTTGAGAGTTGCTGCATATAGTCTTCAACAATGTCAGGAACACTATCGTAAAATTTATTGGCAGCTTCTCTGGATTGGAAATATATATCGGGATTCTGGGCAGTACCTCTTGTAACAGGATGTTCAGGGTTCAATGCCCTGTCGCGGAATTCTTTTAATGCTTTCTGATCAATTAATTTTTCCAGATCGTTCATGGAAGGAGCTTCCACTTTCTGGATTTCGTGTGAAGTGCGGAATCCGTCAAAGAAATGCAGGAAAGGCACTCTGGATTTTATGGCTGTTAAATGTGCTACGGCTGCAATATCCATGATTTCCTGAACACTTCCGGTAGCAAGCATGGCAAAACCGGTATGGCGTGTACTCATCACGTCACTGTGATCACCAAATATAGATAAAGCCTGGGCAGCAAGACTTCTTGCAGAAACATGTAAAACTCCCGGTAATAATTCTCCGGAAATTTTATACATATTGGGAATCATTAAAAGAAGACCTTGTGAGGCGGTGTACGTGGCTCCGAGAGCGCCGGCCTGTAATGCTCCATGTAAAGCGCCGGCAGCGCCTGCTTCCGACTGCATCTCCGATAAACTTACTGTTTCTCCGAAAATATTCTTTTTTCCGGCTGCCGCCCACTCATCAATATTTTCTGCCATATTCGACGATGGCGTGATAGGATAAATGCATGCTACTTCAGTGAACATATATGCAATATATGCTGCAGCATAATTACCGTCACATGTGATAAAATTTGATTTTTTTTCCATTTCAAAATTCTTATTTAATTTGCTGATAATATGAATATTTATAAATTGTCAACTTTTTTTCAGGCTGCGAAATTAATGATTTATTTCCAATGAATAAAGATGAAATAACGTAAAAATAAATAAACGTAGAAAAAATCAGGACGTTATTGTGCTTTAGAAGGACGAATCGCGGATGAACCTACTTTTTTGTCTTGCCGGTGTCAACGGAAGTATTGGTTGAATCCTGCTGCAATAATTTATCAGCATTATTTAGGGCGTTATTCCGTTCTATTTCCATTAATGAATCTTTTTCACGATCCTGCTTGTCAATTTCTTTTTGGGTGGGGCCGCAGGAAACCAGGAAAAGCAGCGAACAAAGCAGAAATACAATTTTTGAAGTTTTCATTATTAACGTATTTGTTTTGTGTTAAAAATGTTGAAAAGATTTAAATTTATTGGCTTAATCAATGCATTGACCATACAAAACTACTAAAATCATTTATAAATCCAGAAATTGTTTTGCACCTGGGATAAAATCCTCCTGTGAATCAAAAATGCCATGATTATGGTCTCCTTTTAACTCAATGAATTTCTTAGTACCGGTGAACTTTTCATAAAGCCTGACACCATTTAAGTACGGAACGGTTTCATCAGTCTTGCTGTGTGCAAATAAAATAGGGACTTCAATATTTGAAAGTTTTTCTCCCGATGTGAAAAAGAATCTCATGATTAAAATTCTTGGTAAAAACCTGAAAAGCCTGCCGGACATGTCATAAAGGCTGTAAAAAGTTGACTCCATGATCAAAGCATGACAATTTTTATGCTGTGCCAGGTTAATTGCAACAGCCCCACCTAACGACCACCCCCAGATGATGATTTTTTGTTTAGGTATGCCACGGTCCCTTGTAAGGTATAGCCAGGCAGAGGCCGCATCTTCGTAAACATCTTCTTCTTTTTTTATTGTTCCGCTGCTGATGCCATACCCCCGATAATCGATGGCGAGGGCATTGCAACCCAGTTCCCGGAATAGCCGCATCCGTTTTTCCCCCCTGGAAATATTTCCTGCATTTCCATGAAAAAATAAAATGGTATATCGGGCCGAATCCACGGGCATCCACCAAGCATGTAACCGTTGGCCATCAGCCGTAGTTATGAAATGTTCCTGTATATTCAGATCCTCTGGCGGAGGGGCTGCGCCTTTTTGCGGTTGAAAAACCAGGTGCTTTTGAAAAAAATATACAAAAAGACATATGAGGAGGTATAGAACCAGTAATATAACAAGGATCAATAATATTTTTTTCATAGAATTGACATTAAAAAAGCCCGTTGCATATATCTACAACAGGCTTTCAAATTTTTAAATGCGTTTTAACCTAAAACTATTGTATATGACGTCCCGTTGATTATAACATAAACGATGAGATCGCAGTCGCCATTGCCATAATCCACTGTGATATTCGGATAACCCGGGTTAACAATATCCAGTTTACCGGAAGCAACAACCCACCGGTATATTGTAAGACAGTATTTGCATAAAAGCGGTGATGTTATATTTACACTGAAAGAAGCACCGTTTATGTCGGTTCCGCTTGCCGAACCTGTTATATAATATTCATCATCGAAAGGATTCAGATAGGTATCATAGCCTTCTATCCATTCATTTTCGCGTTGCGATGTCCAATGAATAGTTCCTTCGCTGTATGAAACACTGGCATTTTGTACATCTACTGAAAAATGCGGATGTCCCAGGTTGTTATGCCCCAGGTTGGTAATTGTATGTGTCCCGGTTATATTGTGTTGTACATTATTGATGGTTTCCGAAAAATTACTAAATGAAGATGTGATGACGGAATTCGAGTCAACATATAAACCTGTCATTGTGGTGATAATTTGTCCTTTACGGGTTACTCCGTCATTACCCATGCAGCCTGTGCTGCCATAATCAAGAATTAATGTTTTATTTGGCCATGAGCCGCTAATGTATAAAACCGGGCATCCTGTTATTGTATCGTTAGTGCTTTTGTTACTGACCTGACGTGCACCTTTCTGGATTTCGGAATAGCACCGGTTAAATGCTCCTTCAGCAAGAGAATTATCCTGAGCTGCCCGGTAACTGTATTCCTGGTTGTCTTCTTTTTTCTTGCAGGATACGTTGAAAATCAAAGAAACCGCTATCATGGCAATACAGCCAATGCTAATGATTTTTACAGTTTTCATAATAATAAATATTTTATAAACAAAAATACGATTTTTCTATTACTAACGATATTCTGGTTTTTTTTATTTCAGGGTAATTAAGAATTTGATTTGAATTTTATCCTTAAGCGTCTTTTTTGCTGCAACTTCGTTAGATTTATTGATACATAATAAACTATGCCTGCAAATTCCACCTCGTTTCAAAAAATCCATCATAAATCATATTTAAAATAAGGGCGCCTCTAATAACGTTAATCGGGTAGCTCTAAAATAAAAAAGGTCGAGGCGGTCGAAGTTCTGAAAACCGCAGTATACTGAGTGTATATGAGCATTTGAAGAACGAAGACAAACAAAGAAATTTGAAGTTTTTTGAGGTGTCCATAAATTAAAAACGGGCTCTAACTTTTTGGTTCAATTTTATCCTCATGAAATGAAGAATAATATAATTCAATAAGTTCACGGGCGGCGACATAAGAGCTTTTTGCATTGCGGGCTATACTGCTTTCAATAGCTCTGATTTTATTTTCAATTTTTTTATTATTGTAAAAATCAGAGAAAAGCTGTTCTTTAAGGGCATAATGCATACGTGCCAGTGATTGTTCGGTGCGTTTGCCGTAAAAATACCCGTTGTTTTTAGAGAAGGTGTGGTAATCGTCAATAATTTTCCACAATTCTTTAATTCCTGATTTTTCTCTGGCCGAGCAGGTTGTTACCCTGGGTTGCCAACCGGATGAAGGTATTGGAAATAAGTTCAGCGCTTTTTGATATTCTGCTTTTGCCAGGCCAGCTTTATAAATGTTGTCGCCGTCAGCCTTATTTATTATCACAGCGTCGGCCATTTCCATGATTCCCCTTTTTATTCCCTGGAGTTCATCACCGGCTCCGGCGAGCATTAGTAAAAGAAAAAAATCAACCATTGAATGAACAAGAACTTCAGATTGTCCGACACCTACTGTTTCAACAAAAATAATATTAAACCCCGCGGCTTCGCAAAGTATGATGGTTTCCCAGGTTTTACGGGCAACACCGCCCAGCGTTCCTGCCGATGGGGATGGCCGGATAAAAGCGTTTGGATCAACCGACAATTCTTCCATGCGCGTCTTATCTCCGAGTATGCTGCCTTTGGTGCGATAACTACTTGGATCAATAGCCAAAACGGCCAGTTTAAACTTTCGCCGGGTAAGATATTTTCCCAATGCTTCAATCAACGTGCTTTTACCAACACCCGGCACGCCGGTAAATCCAATTCGTATTGAGTCCCCGGAATGAGGAAGGCATATTTCAAGAACTTGCTGAGCTAATTGCTGATGCTCAGGACGGGTACTTTCAATTAAAGTAATAGCCTTACTCAACATGGTGATATTTCCGGCCAATACTCCTTCAACTATTTCCGCTGCCGTTAATTCTGGCGTTTTTTTCTGCCTGAGGCGCGAAAGGGCATCTTTGCTTATTGCAGAAGGTTGTTCAATGCCTTCCTGGACTTTTAGGGCGCTTTTAAATGGTTTTGAGCTCAATGGATCATATTTTCTAATCACAAAAATACTGTTTTCTGCAAAACAGACATTACCCGGGCTTGCATTTAATATTACTTTTGTTTCGATTATAAAACAACATGATATTATGAAAAAAGTTCTGTTTATTGTTTTGTTTTCATTGGCCTTTCATTATTCACAGGCACAAAAAAGTGAAGAACGGGTTTGTGGAAAGTGGCTGGGGACGTTGAATGCAGGTGGTGTTGGCTTACACATAGGATTGGTTGTTTCGGATTCAGCAGGAGTTTTGGTTTCAAAATTACTGAGCCCCGACCAGGGAGTCATGGATATAAAAGTAGATAAAACTGAAATGATTAATGATTCTCTTAAATTTATTTCTAAAGAAATCCGGGCTTCCTTTAAAGGGAAAATAAACATTCAAAATGATTCGCTGCAGGGTTATTGGAAACAGGGGGCACGATTGCCGCTTGCTTTTGTGAGAGTCAATGAACTTCCTGAATTTGTAAGGCCGCAGGAGCCAAAACGTCCATTCCCGTATAAAGAAGAAGAAGTAACCTTTTCAAATGACAAAGCAGGGATTTTATTTTCGGGAACGCTGACACTTCCTTCTTCCGGTGAAAATTTTCCTGCAGTAGTTATGGTAACCGGCTCCGGCCCGCAAAATCGTGATGAAGAACTTCTGGGGCATAAACCATTTCTTGTTATTGCAGATTATCTGACCCGCAACGGAATAGCGGTATTAAGATATGATGACAGGGGAGTCGGAAAATCAAAAGGCGTTTTTTCTACAGCCACAACCCTCGATTTTGCTGATGATGCGGAAGCCGCATTTGAGTTTCTCAGGAATGATAAACGCATTGATCAGAAAAAAACAGGACTTATCGGGCATAGTGAAGGCGGGCTTATTGCGCCAATTGTTGCCGCCAGAAATAAAAATGTCGGGTTTGTTGTTATGCTTGCAGGCCCGGGGCTGAAAGGAGAGGATATATTGTTGCTCCAGGCAGAATTGATAGCTCGGGCAGACAGCACTCCTGAACAAGAAATTGAAACCAATACGGCATTTAATAAAAAACTTTATAATATAGCTATTAAAGAAAAAGACGACAAAAAAGCTGCTTCAAAAATGCGCGATCTTATTGATGAATACTGGAAAACATTGAATCCTGAAACCATAAAAAACATTGGTGCCGACAAACAGGCTCTTGTGCAAAGTGTTTACCAGCTTATTTCACCATGGTTCAGATGTTTTTTAACTTATGATCCTAAAATGGCGCTGACAAAAACTAAATGCTCTGTTCTCGCCGTAAATGGTAGTAAGGATATGCAGGTTCCTTCACAGCAAAATATTACTGCTATTAAGAAATATCTTACTAAAGCCGGCAACAAAACCTTTGTTGTGAAAGAGTTTGAGGGGCTAAATCATTTGTTTCAACATGCTGAAACAGGTTCTCCCAAAGAGTATATCAAAATTGAAGAAACATGTTCTCCTGAGGTTTTGGAATTTATTGTACATTGGATAAAAGAAATTCAATAATATATATTTCCGTTGTTTTTAATTATTAAGCCACTGTTTTGCAGTTGTTTATTTGGCGGGGTGTAGATAACCGTTTCAGCCCGCGATTCAATTTGTGCAAAAAACTATATTTTTGCCGGTTCAAATTTTAAAACACCTGATGTATGAAACTGAAAAAATTGTTTTTTGTAGGATTATTTTCTTTAGGAATTAGTGTTTTGTGTAACGCTCAAATGCCCCAGGTCAATAATGGAGGTTTTGAAAGCTGGGATAACCTTGGGGCAGATAATGTCGAACCGTCAAACTGGAACTCATTTATGACTGCAAATTCAAACTACCTTACTCAGTTTGGAAAGAAAAAACGTATTAATCGGTCTGATGTGAAACGGCCCGGGTCGACAGGTTCATACAGTGCTCTTATCTGGTCAACAAATGAAGTCGTTGCAATCGCGAACGGAAATTTTACAACAGGTAAAATCAATATGGGAAGCACATCTCCTGCAAATTCAGCAAATTATAACTTTACATCGCGTTCGGAAAATGGATTTTATCATTCTTTTACCGGACATCCGGATTCCCTGGTGGTTTGGGTAAGGTTTAAACCAAGTTCCGGTGGGTCGGAGCAGGCAAGAATAAATGCTATAATCCATGACGGATATGATGTAAAGGACCCGTCTGATGCAGGTTCAACATCACATATTGTTGGCGTTGCAATGTTGAACTTTCCTAAGACTAATGGACTCTGGGTTCGTAAAAGTATTCCGTTTAATTATTCAGGTCCTTCAGTGAACCCTCAATATTTACTGATTTCAATGACGACAAATATGACACCTGGGGGTGGTTCTGCAGGAGACAGCCTTTATGTCGATGATATGCAATTAATTTATAACCCTGTGTTGACCACTGGGACTATTTCCCCCGGTACATATACAGTAGATGCCAGTAATGGTGCTGCCATCAGCATACCATTTACCCTCACAGGAACAATGAATGCCGGAAATATTGTAACGGCCCAGCTTTCCAATAGTAGCGGTTCATTTTCAACTCCTGTTGTTTTAGGAACATTGGCAACCACCACATCCGGAACGATTTCCGGAACTATACCAGCCGGTACTTTAACCGGTAGCGGATATCGTGTCAGAGTAGTGTCATCAAATTATGCAATAACAGCGGCTGATAATGGAAGCGATATTTCAATCAACAACATTACAAGTACGGGACATGGCGTCTCTGGTAAAACAGTCTATACCGGCAAGGCAAATACAGGCAACCCTGCGCCCAATCCGCCAACCTATAATTCTTCGATTTACAATATTGATAACGTTACAGTGATATTAAAAAATTACCCTGCAGAAACAGAGGTGGCAAGAGATACCAGTGATGCTTCCGGAAATTTTCATTTTGACGGTATTGCAGATGGTGATTATATGCTTTCCTATGATAAGTATACAATCGATAGTATGGTATGGGGCAATGATGCCAATGCAATAGATGTGGCCCTGATAAAATATTATATTGGATCAGATCCTACGGTTGACCAATCCAGGGATTTCTCCATAAATTATAAAAAAGCAGCCAATGTTGATAATAATGCTTTTATCAATGCCGTTGATGTGGCCAGGCTGAAAGCGAAGATAGGATCCCCATATAATGTGTCAAAAAATTTCCCAAAAGGAAACTGGGTGGCTTGTGACACTGTCTTTACTGTTGCCGGATCTGATTTACATATTAACCTGAAAACGATATGCTATGGAGATTTTAATGCTTCAAGTAATAAATACCGGGATTCATTGGTAAACTGGTCTGCTGCAAAATCATTCCCTGAAAATATGATCACCCAGGCAAATGAATCCATTACAACAAGTAGCCATGATTATTTTGAGGTTCCTTTGCGGATAAGTACAAAAATGAATGATTTTTCGGCCTTAGGTCTAGAATTGAATTATCCCAATAAGGAATATAAGTTGGTTAGTGCTATAATGTCAAAAACAGGCAATAAAAATACAGTAAAAATTAATCCAACATTGAACGAAATTTTGAATGATGATAATGACCTCCTGGTTACGGATGAGGATGGAATTATACGGGTGGTTTATGCTACAACAAATCCATTTGATGTTGCTGCTAATGACGAAGTGATCAGATTAGGATTTCAATCGCTTCACGATTTAAAACAGGGAGAACTGGACTTTGACCTTTACGGCACAGGAGTCATAGGTAATATGTTGGGAGAGAAAAATAAAGATGCATATTTAACAATACCAAAAATAGTTATTCAGGGTAGTGTTGATGCCGGATTTGATTTTACCGGGTACCCGAATCCGTTTAATGAAATTCTTACATTTTTCTATAGTTTGCCTGAAAATGGTAAAGTAAAGATTACGATGTATAATGCGAACGGCAAAATGATCAGAGAACTTATTAATGAAACACAGATTGAGGGAAAACATTCGATCAAATTCATACCCGAGAACCTGCCGGCTGGAATGTATACGTTCAAACTGGAATATACAGGTGATGAGAGATCAGAATGCCGGATTTTAAAGTTCATTCACTGATTTAAGGGGAATAAATTTTTGTATTCCGGTATAACTTTCTGTTCAGTTTGGTTTTTTACCTTAACTGCTTTTTAACCAGTTTAATATTTTTTCACAATAAGGACTCTCTGCGGGTGGCACTACATCTACCCATTCGCCATATTCATTTATCATGAACTTTTGGAAATTCCACTTAACCTTAGCATCAGCTTTTCCGTTAAGTTTTTTTTTAGTCAGCCATTTGTATATCGGATGTTGTAATTTGCCCCTCACGGAAGTTTTAGCAAACATCGGAAAAGTTACATTATAATGCAAAGAGCAAAATATAGCAATTTCCTCATTTGACTTGGGCTCCTGCCATAAAAAGTTATTTGACGGGAAGCCCAAAATAATGAATTGCTTATTGCTGAATTCCCGGTAAAGTTTTTCCAGTTCAGCATATTGCGGAGTAAACCCGCATTTTGAAGCCGTGTTTACAACCAGAATTTTTTTATCCTTATATTCTGACATGCTGATTTCTTTCCCCTCAATACTGGTTGCGCTCAAATCAAAAAATGTTGTTGGAGGCATAGGCGTTTTTTGTAAATATACAAAAATATGACGAAAGTTAAGTTTTAAAATATTTGCTCTGTCTTTTAATTTCAGGTAGCTGTTTCTAAAAAGCGAACTGAGAAGGATTTTGGGTAATAAAAAATGTTGATCAGCAAAAAACTTTCCGACATAAATAAAAAAAGTTCATATATCTTGCAAAGTCAAAAATATTAATAAATTTGCGAGAGTCTGAAAAAAAGAGACTTAAATAAATTATAATGTTTAAAAACAAATAATTATGAAACTCATTACAAAAGTTGCTGTTTTTTTGTTTCTTCTTATAATGATCTATCAGGGCAATTATGCTCAAAACGTTTTAACACCCAATGACCATAAAGGCTCAAAGGAACCTTTATCAAGTGATGTGCAAGTATTTTTCGTTGCCGGTGTTTTACAGGATACTATTGTTCATTTGGTTTGGGAAAATTATAATGAAAGCAGTATTAAGGAAGTAATTCTGGAGTCAAGTAATGACGGCATTTATTTTACGGCGCGGTCAAAGGCTATAACGTCAGCTTTAATGGATATCAACCTGAATAATTATCCAAAAGAACTAAATTATAATAATAACATTTTGCTGTCGACCGAACATGGAAATATCAGGTATCTTTTCAATGATATTATAAAAAAATCAGATTTAGCGGTTGATCAAAAGTGGTACAGGATAAAAATGATAACCTATTCTGGATATACATACACATCACAAGTTGTCAGTGTGGCTGGCGAAGTTAAAAAAGATGGCTATAAAAGCTTGCCGGCATATCATGCGGATAATGATGTTCATACAACGGGTATATTACAAAATGAGAATACTAATAATGGCCAACTGCAGGATAAAGCAGCATGTCCATCTGTTCAATCTGTTCCTTCAGGGTACACTTCCACGGGAACAACCGGGCTGTTTTATGGCGACAATTGTTGTTACTGGGTGCAGACCCTTTATCAGGGGCCAACGGTTGCAACAGGAAGTCAATGCGGTAGTGTAATAACATGGTGTTGCAGCAATGTGCCTGAAGCACCATCCTGTCCATCAGGATATGCTGAGGATCCATGTTGTGTGCATTCATGCAGTGAATATTCTTCATGCAGTTGCCCGCCATGGCAATGCTGTCAGGGACAACCGTTCCAACAATGGATTGTAACGGAATCAGGACAGGCAAACCCATACACCCCAACACCTGTTGCATCTCCAAGTGTTATTTGCGGAAGCGGGTCTTCAACGTTAACAGCCTCAGTTTCTGGATATGTGATTTATTGGTACACAGGGTCGTGCGGCGGGACACTTATTGGCTCAGGCAGCCCGATTGTTGTTACACCAACCACAACAACAACGTATTATGCAAGAGCATATAGCGCAACCTGCGGAGTTTCAAGTTGCGGGACAGTAGTTGTGACGATAAGTTCAATACCCGGTGCTGTCAGCGTAAGCGGTGGAGGAACTCAATGTGGAGGTTCTATTACTCTTACGGCTGTTGGAGGAACCGGAGGTACAATTTATTGGCAGAATACAACAAGCAACGGGACATCTACAGCGACACCGTCAACTTCTCGGGCCGTAACAGCTTCTGGAACATATTATTTCAGATCCCGTAATGCCAATGGATGTTGGGGGGCACAGGGAAGTGCAACTGTTGTTATCAATACGATTCCTTCAAATCCATCACCTGTTGCCAGCCCGTCATCAACATGCACGGGCGGATCATCAACTTTATCAGCGTCGGTTACAAATGCGAGTATTTATTGGTATACCGGATCATGCGGCGGAACACAAATAGGAGTTGGCAACTCTATTGTTGTTACACCGGCAACAACAACAACGTATTATGCAAGAGCATACACAGCATCAGCTGGTTGTTGGTCCGCTGGGTGCAGTTCAGCAACTGTAACATTGGGAACAGTGAGTACTCCGACACCAACAGCTTCACCTTCGGCTATTTGCGGGAGCGGTTCGTCGACATTATCAGCAGTTGTTTCCGGGGCAACTATTTATTGGTATACAGGTTCTTGTGGTGGCACTTTTATGGGAACAGGAAATACCAGGGTTGTGACACCAACGGCAACAACAACATATTATGCCAGAGCATACAGCGGTTCCTGTACTCCATCAGCATGTGGTACAGTAACAGTGGTAAAAGGTTCTCCAACAGCACAGACTATTTCAGGAACAACTTCGATCTGTTCCGGGGCAACCGGTACCTTATCAAGCACTTCCAGCGGCGGAACATGGACCAGCGGTAATACGGGAGTTGCAACAATAGGCTCTTCTTCTGGCATCGTTACTGGGGTTTCGGCAGGAACATCGTTAATAACATATTCTGTAACCGTTAATGGCTGTGTTAATACTGCAACAAAAACTGTTACAATTACAGCTCCAACCCCACAGACTATTGCAGGATCTACTGTTATTTGTAAAGGATCATCGGCAACATGGAGCAGTACCACCAGCGGTGGAACATGGTCAAGTAATAATACAGGTATTGCAACTGTGGGTTCAGCCAACGGCGTTGTTACAGGGGTAGCGTCGGGGACTGCGGTGATCACTTATACTGTAACAACCGGAGTTTGTGTCAATACGGCTACCCGGACAGTAACAATATCAATACCAACGGATCAGATAATAAACGGAACAACTTTATTATGTATTGGATCAACATCAACCTTATCAAGTACTTCCGGTGGCGGTACCTGGACAAGCGGAAGTACAGGTGTGGCAACAATAGGTTCCTCAACGGGAGTATTGACTGCAGTTTCAGCCGGCACCTCATTAATAACTTATACTGTTACTATCAATGGATGTGTTAACGTTGGTACTGAGTTGGTAACAATATCAGCCCCAACGGCACAAACGTTAACAGGGACTTCTTCACTTTGTATAGGTTCAACAGCGACATGGACCAGTACTACCAGCGGTGGTACCTGGACCAGTGCGACACCTGCCGTGGCAACTATAAATTCTTCTGGCCTGGTAAGCGGTGTTGCCGCAGGAACTTCATTAATAACTTACACAGTATCAACTGGAACCTGTGTTAATACTGCGACAAAGACTGTTACCATTACCGCACCGGTTCCCCAGACAATTTCAGGAACTCCGTCATTGTGTATTGGTTCCACAGCAACGTGGGCCAGTACAACAAGTGGTGGCACCTGGACCAGCTCAATACCCGGAGTTGCAACGGTGAACGCCTCTGGACTGGTGACAGGGATATCAGCCGGAACCTCTGTCATAAACTACTCTGTAACAACGGGAGCATGTACAAATACCGCTTCTCGAACGGTAACAATATCTGCACTTACAGCCCAAACTATTACAGGAACACCGTCACTATGTATAGGTACAACAGCAACGTGGAGCAGTACCACCAGTGGCGGTACCTGGACCAGTTCAATACCCGGAGTTGCCACCGTGAACGCCTCCGGTTTGGTGACAGGGATAGCAGCTGGAACATCTGTCATAAATTATTCAGTAACAAGCGGGGCCTGCATAAGTACAGCTTCTCGAACGGTAACAATATCTGCCCCCACAGCTCAAACTATTACTGGAACTCCTTCTCTTTGTGTCGGATCAACAGCAACGTGGACCAGTACCACCAGTGGCGGTACCTGGACGAGTTCAATACCCGGAGTAGCAACGGTGAACGCCTCCGGTCTTGTGACGGGGATAGCAGCCGGAACATCTGTTATAAATTATTCAGTAACAAACGGGGCCTGCACAAATACCGCTTCTCGAACGGTAACAATATCTGCACCTACAGCCCAAACTATTACAGGAACACCGTCACTATGTATAGGTACAACAGCAACGTGGAGCAGTACCACCAGTGGCGGTACCTGGAC
>Ga0116170_10003090_pt1 | contig 15684 bp, 14 predicted proteins | sample AD_JPNHW1_MetaG_FD_89797 | JGI IMG/M metagenome (GOLD analysis project Ga0116170, IMG submission 89797) | Active sludge microbial communities of municipal wastewater-treating anaerobic digesters from Japan - AD_JPNHW1_MetaG | ecosystem: Engineered > Bioreactor > Anaerobic > Digestate | place...
AAAGTATTACCTTTGCGCCTCGTTTAAAAACGAATTGCTCTTTGAATCGGTTCGGTAGTTCAGTTGGTTAGAATACGTGCCTGTCACGCACGGGGTCGCGGGTTCGAGTCCCGTCCGGACCGCAAATGCGAAAATAAAGCCTTGTAAATCAATAATTTACAAGGCTTTTTGCTTTTTTTGGGAAACATATGGGAAACATCGTTGTTTTCCTTGATTCTCTAAGCAATTCCAGATTCCTGGTACATATTAGTAGTACCTGACCAACTCTTAAAATATTTCTGAAAGGCTGTATAATCCCCGCTTTGCAAGTTTAGCCTCCCAATTCCTAACCTGGTATAATGGTAATTCGCTGCAATAGTATTCATGAGATGCTTTGGCATAGCCTGTATTAATCAATATTTCATTCAGGCATGTCCCATCAGGCAAAATGAGATAAGCCAACTGGCGGCCCCAAAAATCGGTTTCATTGCCAGGTTCAGTATAGGTAGTAACAAGCGAGCCTGGTGGACATATCCTGCTGACAAATTCCTTTGATTGTGTGCCCATGAATCGAAGCAGTTCACCTGCCACCCTGGTTTTTGCTTCATCTTCCCTGAGTTTTCTGCTATACCTGGTTTCGGGTGCATCAATACCATATAACCGGATCTCTTTTTCTATCCTGGTGAACTTGCCTATTACTCTCAGGCTATCGCCATCAATAACTGCACTGACTATTTGCCATGTTTCTTCGATGATAGGTGCTTTTGCTTTGTATAACATTGTTTTACAGCGTTTTAACAGTTGATTTTAGACAAATTTACATAGAAATTTGTCACTATTCAACGCTTGATTTTCAACACTTTAATCACTGCCTTTGCTAGCAAGAATGAGTGACAGAGTGATCCGAATCAAGCAAGCAATTCAATCAAAATTAACTCCTTAATCATTTTTACAATGGCAAGACAAAAAGGACACGTCAAGTACGTTGGTACCATTGGCGATATCCGACATTTCAAAATCAAAGGCCAGACCGGGTATTTCGCCGGACTGGTCGGCGGACCTACCGGTGAGCAAGTTGCCACGGCTCCCGAGTTTGAGCGTACCCGTGAAAACATGAACGAATTTGGAGGCAGCGCCAAAGCTGGCCGCTCCGTGCGTTCGGTGTTCAGCTCCATCCTGGGCAAAATGACCGACAGCCAGCTTACCGGCAGGCTGACCGCTATCATGAAGAAGATCAACCTGGAGGATCAGTCGGAGCCTCGTGGGTATCGTGCGATCCTGATCAGCGAACAGCGCAAGTATCTGCTAGGCATCACCTTCAACAAGAATGCCAATTTCGATTCCAGCTTCAAAGCCGGTGCTGATCTCGTGAAGACCATCAAACGCGGAGTTGCTGACTATACAGTCGGGGCATTCAATCCGATGGATGACATCCAGGCTCCTGCAGGTGCAACCCACTTCCGCCTGATTTTCGGACTGGGCGTATTGAGTGACTTCGCTTACAATGCCACCAGTGACACCTATGAGCCGTTGAAGCCCGAATTCCATGAGCTGTCGGCTATCACCTACTCGAACTATCTGCCTCTGACAGCACCAGTTCCCGAAACGGTTCTGAATGCTGATTTGGATACCGAAGACCCGGTGCCCGATGATTGCACCATCATCGCCGTGGCAGGAATCGAGTTCTTCCAGCAGGTAAACGAAAACTACTATGCTTTCGCCAGCGGAAACGCCCTGAAAGTGGTAGATGCTTATTAGTACCGGAGGTGTGATGGAAACCAGGATCATAAGAGTGGCCCAGGGTAAAATCTCTACCCTGAGTCACCTTTACATCGAAGGACTGTTTGCCTGTTATCTCCTTGAAGATAGCATCCGGGATGTAAAGATACCCGGGCAAACCTGCATACCCTCCGGAGCTTTCCGGCTTACATTCAACAGATCGGCAGGGATGCACTACAAGTATCTGAAAGAATATCCCAGGATGCATCAGGGCATGATTGAGATTGACGGCCTCCCAAATTTCGACCTGGTTTTCATTCACAAAGGGAATACCCATCTCGATACAAGAGGATGTCCCCTGGTTGGCCATTACTGGACCAAAGTTGGTGACGATTACCAGGTGGCTCTTTCCGGGTTTGTTTATCAGTTGGTTTATCCCAGGCTCGTAAATCAGATCCTGAAAGGGAATGACCAGATCATCATCGAGAACCGGATTATTAAGCCCTAATTCCTTGTACCCTATGGAACAGATTTCAAGCATACAGGTCATCTTCGGCTCGATCACCAGCATCCTGCTGAGTATCGTTGCTTATTTCATCAAGCAGCTGCACAGCGATTTCAGAAAGATGGAACTCGATCTCTCGGAAGTTAAGACCATGACCATGCTGATAAAGACCGAGTTCAACAGCCGTTACGACCTGCTGTGCCAGCGGGTCGAATACCTGGAGAAAAGAGTTGAAAGTATTGAGCATCTCACCTTTAAAGAACATTCCTATGAAAGCAAATGAAATGAACCTCATTGAAAGGCTTCAATCCCCTACCCCAAAGTTTTTCAGGATACTCCGTAATGTCGGACTGGTGCTGGGCGCTGCGTCGGCAGCCATCCTGGCGGCTCCTGTTGCATTGCCGGCGGCAATCGTGACTGTGGCCGGGTACCTGGCAGTGGCCGGGGGTGTGATCACGGCTGTCAGCCAGGCTACAGTGGATGAAGATCCGGAGCCTGATCCCGGCAATTGATGATTGCAAGTGCCTTATAAAACAGTCCCGCATCCCGGGGCTGTTTTTTTTATAACCTAACATGCATGTTTTCTTACATGGGTGCAATCATATTGCCTTCATATAGGGCTTATATGTTGCTTATCTATTGATTAGGAGACAAAAAAACCCGGGATTTCCGGGCTTAGTTCTAAGAAAATTGAGATCAACGATACATGTCGATTTGAAAGGACTTGATGAGGTCACCATAACGGCGGATACTCTCTGAGGTGATTTCATCATCGGGATAGAGGCTGAGGTGCTCTTCCTTATCGAAGTTGTAAATGGCGCAGGAAACCTCTGCAAATCCGGCTTCGAGGAAGGATTTGAGCCACTCGCGGGTGAACTTCATGAGGTCGGCGATGGCAGGTTCCAGGTGGGTGTGTTCTTTAATCTCCTCGGACTGGACCTTATAGGAGACCTTCTTGATGGTGATGACGTGGAATTTATTCATGGAGCATTGGGGGTTTGAAGGGTTAAGCGAAAAAGGGATTACCGGAACCATGATAGACCTCCTCGTCGAAAGCGGAAGAGAGGAAAGCGGTGTACTCGGTTTTACCACAATGGGGACAGAGCAGAGTACCGGTTGCAGGCCAGTAATAAGCTGACGAACCTTTGCGGAGGACTGCATTGCATTCGGCACATTCACCGGTATATTTGACGGTGATGGAGCGGGGATCATTTTTGTAATGTCTCATTTTGGATGGGGATTAAAGTGATAGTTTGAGACCGCCACGTCCTGCTGCTTGCAAAGCATAGCAGCAGGACTCGCGGAGTAAGGGTTTTTTACCAGATTGGGATTAATGGCGGGTGAGGTAATGGTGAACGGTGGCACGCTTTGCTTCACCCAGGAGGGTGAGGGTGTTTTTCATCACCTTCTCCCGGGATTCGAGCAGGTTGAGGGTGTCGACCAGGACTTTGAAGGCAGCTGGTTCGGCGATAGCCTGGATGCCTGAGTGGTTGAGGACCTGGAGCAAGTCATTTAATCGGATAAATTGGATGACGGACCCGATGAGATAAGGCCGGAAGGCCTGGCCCTGCCAAAGGCCAAAGCAGAGCCAATAGTAAAGCTCTTTCTCCTCCAGGCTGGAAGCCTGGCAGGTGAAACAGTTCGGGCAGGGATGGTGCAGAGGCTTACCGGCGTTGTATCCTTTGTTGAGGATGTAAAACTCGAACTCGCTGCGGGGAGTTGCCGGGTTGTGCGTGGTGATCTTCATAAGGTATTGAGTTTTAATGGTTTACAGGGGCTTTGTATGTGCCTGGTTTTGAACCGCTTGCGCCCCCACAACAAAACAGAAGAAGAAAAAAACCAGGAAAAAAAGAAAAAGAACCCACGCAGGCAGGGCAGCCTGGAGGCTAAGGCAAGGCCGCAGGTCAATTTTTTATGCATGAAAAATGCCCTTACGGGCAGAAGCTGGTGTTATGCATAAAAAAGTGAATGCGCCCGAAGGGCTTGGCCTTGACTGAGCCAGAAGGATGCCCTAATATTGGGTTCGTTTTCTTTTTCCGGTTTTTTTCGTTCTGGTTTGATATGATAATCCCGGAACCAATTATCGGATCATATAAAAATGTGGTTTTGATATGCCGCACTGCCGGTAGGCTCGCCCGGATCGACCGGAGGGAGAGGGCAGCAAGCATGAGCGAAGCGAATACCGCTTAGCTCGTTAACTCAAAAGCTCGTAAGGACGGCGTGGGGAGAAAAAAGCAGAGGCATGGAGCGAACTTGCTGCCATATCGGGGAGACCCATAAAGCGGATCCCGGACACCATGAGAAGAGGTGCGGGAAGGAGCTGTCAGGATGGCGAAGCCAGTAATGCAATGGATGGCAAGCCTCCTGACAGCGTGAGAAGCAGCAGCGGGGAGCAGGTGTCCGGGAGGCGCTAAATGGGGGCGGGCAAAAGGCAACGGCAAGCAAGAGAAGCGACATGATGCTGCTGAGGGGCTGCGTAATGAATGCCTGATGCCGACGCAGGAGGCATGGGCATTTATTAAAGCAGCATGGATGTGGGAAGGTGCTCAAACTTCTCGTCAAGAGGGGGTGCGGGAAGGTACTTGGCAGCTTATGAAGGCTATGGAACGAAGTGTGGGTGGATAACCGTTGCGTGGAGTGACCTGCTGACTTCACAGTCGCCGTGAGCGGTGGTTAAAGTGATAGCAGGCGTCTGGAAGGCAGCGGGGAACATGGGGCATGGCAGGTGACACCCAGAACTGAGTGGAATAGACTTTATATGCTGCCGTGGGGCTGCGAAAAGTATGGAGGAAAGAAGCCGAAGGAGGAAGAGGAACGAAAGGCGAAGGAAGTGAGCAGATGGTGCAAGTGCCACATGAGCCGAAGTGACGAAGGAGCGAGGCTTATAATTGTGGCACGGTGCTGGCCAGAGAACATACCAACAAAAAAATTAGAAATATATGTTGTCTGGGCAGCATGCACCTGCTGCGAATCGACAGAAGCCTGAGAGACGATGACGGATGAGGCTGAAAGACGACATATTTTGCAGCAGCATGGATGCGGGAAGGTCTCAGATTGCTTGTATGACAGCGTGGCGCAGTGAAAATAAAACCCGGTGCGCATGAATGCAGGATATAAGCGATAGCCACTACGTGGGATAGACTGCATGAATAAAAGGGAAATAATAAGCCAGAAGGATTTTGCGTTGGAGCAATTTGGCGAAGCCGGCAGTACATAATGCCTGTTATAGGCTGAACGCAACGCAATAATATCAGCCAAAATGCAAGGAAGCCTATGAACATGCATTATGTAAAATTGCAGGGGAGGAATCCGGATGGCTGGTAGTTATTTTTCCTTTATGAGTGTTGTTTGAGGTTATGGGAAGGAAGCGATTAGCACACCGGGTTTCTATTTTTACTGCCTTGGAGTAGACTCGTTGTCTGAACTTATGAACTGCAGAATCTATACTACCTGCAAAACTTTGCAGGAAGATAAATTCGGGAAGGAGAATTTATTATACCTAAAGAAAGGATAACCTTTGGTGAGATAGTTCTACAGCCGAAGTATCCGAAGTTGCAAACTTCGGATAACGATTCTATTGACAATGCTGGCATAATACAGACTGCGGGGGGGGCAATATCTATCAACCATTAAAAACCTGACTAATAATTTATTATCAATTTGATGGTTTTGTAAACACCTGTATTGGTTAGTAATTGCATGAAATACGTGCCTTGTGCAGGATGGTCAATCCGGATAAACGTATTATTGCCGGATATCTCCAGTTTGAAATCAATGGATCTACCCAATAGATCAAAAATTCTAATTTCTTCTTTGGTATATATCGTCGATGATTTAATATAAAATGATCCATTATTCGGATTCGGATAAATTAAATTATCAGGCGGTGTTTCTTTCGCAATAATATCTGTATTGAATTCGCCTCTTCCTGAATACGATTTATCGCTCTGAAAATCTGAAACGGTTGCCCTATAATCTGAACCGAGATAAGAGGTAAAATTAGGATAGAGTACTATTTCATTGCATGCCTCAAAAGCTATTTTAGTAATGTTCGAAATATTCACCGGTGAGGAATTTGCAAAATTAAATGATCCAGCTAGTTGGTCATCATAAAGTGCATTGGAATAACTCGAATTGATATTCTGTGAGACATCACAATCTACAACATATAAAGGCTCTTTCAAAACGTAGTACATTGACAAGTTTTTATCATTTTCAGGGTAAATCTGGTCAATATTGGGATGTACATTCCTGTTCCAAGTTTCAAGTTGTACAAAATATTTTCCAGCCTGATTTAATATTGGATTAATAATATTTGAGTTCCATGAATTATCACATCTTTCCCACCAACGTGTCCATTGAACACCGCCAATATTATCACAGTTGTAATTACCTGACCCCCAATCTTGGGGCATCGAATAACTATTAGAATAAACAACGCCGGAATTATTGAATATTTTCCAACGAGCATTAGTAATCACATTTTCTGCTCCTCCTGGTATTCCATCACCACCACTGGGGTATTCGTTGAAACAATAGTCCGAAGAATGCCAATGATTAAAGTATGAACCCCATCCATCCCATTGAGCAATAGATGTAATAGCTTGATTCAATTTAATAACATGTTTCCCCGTTTTTAAATTATAAGGGTTAAGATAATTGGGATGTAGACTCAAGCATTTTGTAATCTCAGATACTAGTAAAAGTTCTGTTTCCTCTGCCATCCATCCATCATTGTCATAAACCATTAATGTTACAGGATAAGTATCAAAAGCAGTAAAGGTGACCGTCTCTGATGGAGTCCCAGACGCAGTCCCATCCCAATTAGTGATTATTAACCATGGATAGCCATTCGAAAATAATGGTTGAGAACCTGTATTGAGCCCTTTCCCAAGAATCCAGTGCCACTGATAGTATGGTTGATACCCTCCTGAGGTCTGGTCAAGGAAATTTACAGGCATATTTGTGCCCAACACATTTGGATTTGGAGGATTTGACCATGTAAAGGTGAATGCAGCCTGGTGCGATCCCGGTAACCCGATACTTATCGGCACTTGGTCATTGCCAGTATTCCCCAAGGCATCAACTACAGTATAAGTTATTTCGTAAGTGTTACTATTTGAGAAGGTATGTAGTTGATTGTAAAACAGGTCATACGAACATTCAGTTTGAAAGGTGGTTCCATCGCCGTAATCTATCTCAACATCGAAAGGCGGGGTTCCTGTAATAATGGATAAACTAAAGCTCAATTGCTGGCCGGGCAATCCAAAGCCCGGGTTGCTGCCTATTACTTCCAATGTTCCACCGGAACCACCCCCCGGTTCGTAAACAACTATATAATCGTTTATGGTTTTAGTATCCTCGGCATTGCTTGCATCAGTTATAGTGAGCGAAACCGGATAAACCCCGGCAGTTTCATAAATGATGCCTATTGGGTTGGGTACAGTGGAAGATGTTGTTTGAGCGCCCGGAAATGACCATTGCCAATCCTGTATGGGATAACTTCCGGTATGTGAAAGATCAATAAAATCGACAGATGTATTAACCGCAATGGAATTTGAGGCTGATTTATGTGCCACTTTCGTAAAATTTGCTTTTAGTATGTTTGCAGGTATTGAAGGGCCAATCATTATACCGTATGGGCCGGGTGTATTTGCCTCATCGCTGTCGAGCCGTGCTACAATAAGGTATGCTATCGTATTGGCATTAGAAATATCAATTTCGGCTGTGGCAAGACCTGAATATAGAGGTATTACAAGATTATTGCCTGCCTCATCAAGAAACACAAGATTAAGATAAAATTCGGGACTTCTGCCATCCCCATCAGGATCGCCATTGAAGTTCAAAAAGGCTTTCCCTTTATTTCGAAAGGTTATTTGAAAATAGTCAATGCCATAGCTTGAGTTTAACAAACCACTTGCAGAAACTTCAGTGTTATTGAAGTCTAAATTAGTTTGATTGATATGGGAATAATAACTATCTGATGGGCAAGGCGACCATTGCCCATATACAGGATCGTTAAAAGCCACTCTTTTTGCAAAATCTTTAATGGCCGATTTCATATCAGGGTAATTATTGGTATTTAGCTTTGTATCCATATGGGTTTGTATTGCAGGCAGGGTAGTAGCTGTGAAACCCATACATGTTTCCCTGAAAATGGCCAGCTTGTCTTTTATATTTGCCGATGTGCTGTAATTCTCATAAAGAAAACGCCAGAACATACAGTATGGATATGAAATTTGGAGCAAGGATGAGTTAAGTTTATCCCAAATATAGTTATTGGCGTCAATGGCATATAGACCATAATTATCTCCTTTGAATTCTATTTCAGGGCTGCCGACAATTGATTGTATGGCCCTTGCCTGGCCTTCAATAAGCCAATATTTTTTAGAGTCTCCAAACATTATATTATTGAAAGTGAATTGCATGCCATGGTAAAACTCGTGGAATAATGCAATTTGTAAAAACTCATCTTCTGAATATTGTGTATAAGGAGAAATATTTGGAATGAATAGCTCTGGATTAGCAGTAATACCAATATGACGAGCCTGAGTTGGAAATTCGTAACAATCGACTAAAAAATAATTTCGTTGAAAAATATAATCTGTAACAGTTTGATAGGGATTTACGCTGAGCGAATAGGTATTATTAGTTGTAGTAGGTGGGTTCCCATTGTTTATTTGATAATCAATTACTTGTTTTTGCCATGTGCTATTGTAATAATTGATGAGCTTATTAATATAAGTATCACAGATGGTTATTCCTGAGGGATGGTTATGAAAAAATCTTTTAGCGTAATAAACATTTAAAATCTTTCCGAATGTTAAATCAGTCTTCTTACGTTGTAAGGCGATATAATGATTAGGAAATTCGTGAATGAATGCATTATTTGACCAAATTTGAAAGACACAGAAGCCATCAGAACCATTGTTTTGTGGAGTATAACTATTAATCGTTTCGCGTGAATCATTTGTTGTATTTTCTAAATAGCTTGAAAATAATAATACAGGAGTATTTCCAAAATTGTCAGCAGTGTATATTCTTAATTCTGGATTAGGTATGTTATTGTCAACACCAGTTACTTGAAATTTCGTGTTTCCGTTTGTGAAAACACCATTGTCTTCTATGGTTATATGATGGGTTGTTTCACCGCTTGGACCTAATGATAAAACATCAAGGTTCTGCACGGAGCTCAAATAAACCCCAGTCCAAAAATTCGATGATGATCCAATTCTATTCTTTTTTTTTTCTCTTATAGTATTCTTAAGTACTTTCAAATAATATAGACTTGATCCTGCAGTCAATGCGACATAGTTTTCCTCAATAATAATACCCGAAAAATCATTCACGCTAACTGCTCTGCCAAGTATTATTCCATCAACAATTTGAAATTCGTAAATTGCTTCTTTGGCTTTTACTTTCTTTCCATTATAATAGTAAAATGAAGAAGGATTTAATTTCACCTTGGCCCTCATATTAATAAATCTGTTTGCAGTATCTAACTGAAAATACTTTTGAGAATGATCTTCCGACAAGTAAACCACTCCTGGAATAATTTGAATATCATCTGCTTTCAAATTACACCCTTCTTCAAAAAAATATTGTTCTTGCCTTCGTACAAGGTCAAGGAAAATGTATGTCCTGACAAGTGTTGAAACAGAATATCTGAAAACACTATCATTTGAGAAGGTTTTCTCAATCTGTAATTGTTTCAGAGTGCCTTCATCAGCCCTTAAAGTATCATCCCCTTGAATATAAAACAGAAATAACTTAACACTAGGGCCTCTACTGTTAGCCTGTGCCAGGAATTTGACATCAGGGTAAACCGAATCTAAAAGTACTTGCAGAGAGTAGTCTGGTTGAACTAGAGATTTTAAATCGTAGAAAAGCTGATATTCTTCTTTCTGCACTGTCTGCGCTTGGGAATCAATGGAACAGAAAATAACCATTAGTAAACCAGAAATATATCTTAAGGCTTTCATCTCAGATACTTGTTTATTAAAATTTACATGTTTTGATTTCAATGCTAAAAGGTTGCAAAATTAATCTTTCTCTTCTATCGCCTTAATCCTCTTTTCCTGTTCAATAATATAGAGTGTAAGCTCTTCTATTTTCTTTAATAGTAAAGCATTCATTTCTCCAAGGTTTATGCCGTTCTTTTCAACCTCCGCTGCCGGAGGAATTTCAGGTAAATGCCTGTTGGTAATGATGAAGGATTCTAGTTCTGGCAATGTAAGAAGCTTGTAATGCGGTTCGAAAACATAATCGCTCCAGTTTTCCTTTAGTTTAACTTTTACTTCTTCGGCTGATATGCCTCCAGTAACGTACAACTTATGTGAGGTTGGAATATTCATGCCATCCGGTATGCCAATGCCTACCCTGCCACCTTGTATTGTTATCACTTTGGTATTCAATCCATCTTCAAACAGGTAGCCTTTGCCATCAATCACACCAAAACCAATAGATTTACTTCCTCCTGTGGCCCATACAACTGCCGGGTTTGTTCCTTCGCTCCTTATGCGCATGTAGGCTTCGGTTTTTGTATTGGGGGCATACACCGTAAAATCATCCATGGGCTGTATGTTGTTGGTCTTAACTCCAACATTACCCGAAGGGCCGATAAATATTCCTTCGTTGGTGCTGCCTGCATCATCGTTGGTGATAAATTTTCCGCTCATCTGCAGGTTTCGGGTGGCAATATGGCTTCCCATCTGGTCGCCCACAGGTATGGGGGCAACGCCCAGGTTGCCATACCTGTCGGCAATAATCATTGATGATTCATCCGATTGCAATGAGGTTACTTTGAGTGTGCCTGTTAAAACACTCGGACCATATACGTTAAGTGATGTGGGGTTAACAGAGGAGCCTACCTGAAATGTGCCTGCAATAATTCCCGGGCCGTAAAGGTACATTGAAGCGGGAAGTTGGGCATCGCCTATTGTTAATGTCTGTTTAATTTTTGTTGTACCATCAACCTGTAATTTTGCAGTTGGTGTATTTGTGCCAATGCCCACATTGCCGTCATCTTTTAGAAATAATACATAGTTTCCTACACTTCCTTTCGGGTTATACGTGCCTGAGACAGCTTTGCCCGGGTCAAAAGGTTTCCAGAAATTCAATCCATTGGTTTCGTATTCTATCCCCCATTTACCCCAACAACCGTTAGTGGGCGGGGCATCGGCAAATAAGAGGGTGCTGTTTACACCGGTAAGAAGAACATTGCCACTAATATGAAGTGGTTGAAGTGGATTTGTAGTTGCTATACCAATATTTCCCGTTCCGGTAGAGCTTGAAGACGGACCAATATAAAAAGTGGGCACGGTACTATTGAAGCCTATCATTAGAGAATTAGGCACACTATTTATCATAGGTCCCACCATAGAAGTCGAAGAACCCAAGGCAATAGCTCCTGAAGCATTAGTCTGCATGTATCGGCCAATAGCTAAAGATTGACTGGCATTTGTTACACAATTTTGACCAATGGCATAAGATTGCGTAGCATTTGTTGTACTGAATTCGCCTATTGCCAACGATTTAAAATAATTAGATTTTGCTTCATACCCTATTGCTATTGATGTTTGAGCTGCAGCAATCGCTTTGTATCCTACAGCAAATGAATAAATACCTGAGGCTGTGGACATATGCCCTAAAGCCGTAGAACTTTCGCCTGAGGCGCTTGATTGATTACCGGATGAAAATGCGTAATTTCCTGTACTACTTGTTTGGTTTCCAATTGCTGATGAATATGTACCAGTGTTCGTTGAGCCATAGCAGGAGGTTTTAACACATTGAGCGTTAACCGTCAACGACAACAGCAATATAATTACTGATAAAACAATGGATGCTGCGGTTCTTTTCATAGTTATTGAATTTTAATGATCTTTTTAGTATATACTTCACCAATATTTAATTTTACCTGAGCCAAATAAACTCCGGCATTTAAATTTGATGTATTGATTTTATTAGCCCCACGCGTCAATAATTCTTGTTGTACCACTCTCCCTGATAAATCTATAAGCGTTAAAAATGCTTTTTCAGCGAATAATTCAACCTGGAAATTATTATCAAACGGATTGGGGCTTATTAAAAAGTGTTCATAAGGGCACACCTTACCCTGGCTTGTATTGGTTATTAATCCCTGACTGTTCAATTTCAAGAAAAATACATCGTATTCCAGACCCTGTGTGTTCTTGTCGTATCGGTCGGCAAGTATCAGGTACCCTCCATCGGATGTAAGCAGCATGGAGTTGGCGTGATAGTAAGCATCACCTCCATAATAGTTAATAAAGTACGGTTGTAGCGTAGAGTCCAAAGCGCCAGCTATCAACCAATTAGGCTTTTGCGGAAAGAAAGATGCTATTTGTCGTTTGGTGCCTGTAAAAAATATACTGTCAGGATTCCGGTAAGCAAAAGTAGGGCGACCATATGCTGTATAAAAAGTAGTATCGTCAGAACCAAAATACTGCGGAGGCACCCATTGCATTGTGGTATCCAATAGCGAAAACCCAATTCTTACTTCCTGATCCCAGTTAAGCATTTTACCCATTACAGCTCCGGTAAGAATCCGGTTATTCGGAAAATTTGCAATAGTAATATTGTGCGAAAAGTCCTCCAGAATCCCATGGTTTAAATCCATATATTCAGGAAAAGCTTTAACTGACAGCAGATTAAGTGCTGTATCGTACACAAAAAAGTGACAAGATTCACCATCATTAGGAAAATTGGTAACTGCATAAAACCTGGTTGAATCAGGCGAAAGGATGCAGTCCATATAATAACCTGATTTGTCTGCAGGGTATGGTAAACATGAGTAATTTACCAGATTTAATTCCTGATCCACTTTAAACACGAAACTTTTAACTGTGTCGCCCCAATACCCAACACCAAATAAATAATAATTACCGTGAAAGAATCGAATTACATCAGAAACATGATGATTCAGGTCGGGTAGGCCAATGCTCTTTTGCTTAACAAGCTCAAAGTCAGAGTTTAATTCCAACATAGCAATCGAATATACTTTGAAATCAGGATGGAAACTATAAATACCAAAAACATGATAATTCCCATCTCCTTTTTGAAAAATCTTAATAAAGGAAAGTGAAGTGTCATTTAAATAATAAGTTTTGGTCAAGGTATCAGTTGGGCTGCTGAATTTCCATAACTTTCCTCTGCGCCCGGAAAGATCATAGTATGGTTTTGTGTTATCGAACCCAACGGCAACAAATTGATGTTGGCTGTTTTCAATTACCGACATGGACATTTCGTCATAAGGACACTGAAACAATAGTGGATAAGTTTCCTGGGCAATGCTACTGCAAGGCATACAACCTATAATCAGCAGCATTGCCGGAATAATGATATTTTTTTTGAAAAATGACTGTTTCATTTCAGGAAACAATATGTTAATCCGTTGTAATAGGAATTACATCAATGGGTGTGTGGCTGCAATCGAAATGAATTTTCCCATATAATAGTGTTGGTAAATGCTTGATGGTTCTGACATTTCCAACCGTTTGGTCAGGAGTATTAAATGTTACATCCATGAATTGTCTGTTTAGCGAGTTTAGCTTTGCATCAATTAATGATTGTAGTTGATCACTGTAGTATTCGATTTCGGGCTGTGCCCCGTTAATTGATTCCGAACCCACACATTCAACTATAGGGGTAATTGCTCCAACATTGGATGATGCATAAAATAACTGGTAGTCGCAATAATTATCAACCGGGCCACCGTTAGGATTTGGATAAATAGTTGGGTCCAAAAATTCGTAATTGCCTGTTTGATCATACCAAACTCTGGGATTGGGACATGGCAGATAAATAGCCGGCATATAATTATCCCTTAGGTAATTGGGCGCTCCGTACTGTCCCATTCCTTCACAATCTCCTCCATCCACTAGCCAAGAATATCCAATTTCATTAGCTGATTGAGCGATGCGAGTTCCATAACCAAAGTAAGCAGTAGCTTTTATAGTTATAGAATTCCCGTTGTTTGTTGTGCCCCAATTATTTATCGAGCACATATAAAATTTCTTGTTTCCAAAATTAATTGTTTGATAAATCTCTCTAAACTTTTGTAGGGTCAGGTTGTATGCTTGCACAGCATCAACAACATATGTCTTATTCTCGGCACTTAGGTATGGAATTATTACTTCTACCTCCTGGATATAATAATCTTTAAACTTTTCGTTTGTATAACTATATTTATAGTTCAATGATGATTCAATATAGAGCAATGCCGTATCTAAAAACATTTTTTCACCTGATTTCAAATATTTACCTTCTTTAACATCTTTGGCAGCATCCATAAACCAATGTACCTGCGAAACCAACTTTTCATCAGATTGAGGAGATGCGACCAGCGGACTATCCGGTTTTTCCTTGGTACAGGATGAGAGAAAGATAAATAATGTGATGGTTACCGATGCATAAAAAAGAAGCGTTTTCATAATCTAGCAATTAAAGGGTTGATATTAACGGAGAACGATCATTTAACATGACGAATTTAAACCAACATCAAGCTTAAAGCAAATAAAATGCGACTAAAAAAAGTCGTAAAATGACTAATTTTAGTCGTTTTTCGGTATTACCATGGCTTAATGGCCTGCACAGCAAGGGCTGTATGAATTTCACCTGATAATGATGGGATTTAATACAAAGATGTATAAGTGATGATATTTTATTGATTAATTTTATGGCGAATTAGCGCAATCATACTGATTGCCAGTATTGGAGAATTATCGAATACCGCTGATTTGCGGCACAGATTATTGATGTTGACTTACCAAAATATTAACTTATAACTTATGAAAACAATCCACAGTATTATTTACAACCGCAGGCAAAAATTGAACTTCTCCCAATCGTATGTTGCATTAAAAATGAAATTATCACAAAAGCAATATAGCAGAATTGAAAGCGGAGAAACAAATTTGAAGTTAAATGATCTTATAAGGTTATGCAAAGCGCTGGACCTGAATCCGTGTGAAGTATTGAAAGAAGCACATCTTGTCGAGGGTTGTAAGGATTGTGAAAAATCAAAAAAGCTGACATAACTAGAAACTAAGCTATTATAATTAAAGGAAAAGCGAGAAACCCTCGTAATAGTGTTGGAGAGAACGGTATAGAAAGGAGATTCCTATCAATTCGTTTTCATAATAATGGTAAGGATATTACACCTTCATTCAGATATTGTATCGTATAATAATCTTCAGTTCTATTGTACTTCCTGCTAAACCCTTTCTATATTACGCCTGTGTGATTGGTTAGTACATTTGTTTTACCATCCAAACAAGATTATAACCATATATCATTGGACTGAGTGGGTATGATAATATTGTGGACAATTCGGAACTTACTATAGTACAAGGCTGTTTGAGAGTGAAATTTTATAGCTTTAAGGATAAGGGTAAGGGGGTAAGCACTTTTTGAGAAAAGATATTTTACTTTTTATGAAAAACCTACTGAAAGGCTTGATAGCG
>Ga0116170_10003093_pt1 | contig 15680 bp, 12 predicted proteins | sample AD_JPNHW1_MetaG_FD_89797 | JGI IMG/M metagenome (GOLD analysis project Ga0116170, IMG submission 89797) | Active sludge microbial communities of municipal wastewater-treating anaerobic digesters from Japan - AD_JPNHW1_MetaG | ecosystem: Engineered > Bioreactor > Anaerobic > Digestate | place...
CAGCTCGCAGCGGCGCACGCTGAAGCCGTTTTCCTGGAAGGCGCTGTTCAGCTGGTAGTACTTCGCCACTGCATCGCTGCGCAGATTGCTATCCAGCATCTGCGTGTACCAAAGATCCACAACAGCGTTGACCTTCACGTCCTGGGCCGAAGCCATCCCGGAAGCCACCAGCAGCGTCATCACCGTGCGCCCACACACCATGGATTTCATCGTTTCAACCTCCCTCGTCGTGGGCCGCGTTCATTTCAAGACGAAGCCTCGCCAGCCCTTGATTCCGGGTCAGTTCATGAAATTGCAATGGAGATGCCAACGCGTCAGCCCATGTCCAAAACCCACGCCCACCGCCGCACAGCGCTGATGTTCGGGCGTCATGGAACCCCTCGGACACGCGGGATTCTCAAGCCACCCCAAACCGATTCGACATGATCGTCGCCAGTTCGAAGGTTGCACGTTCGCGATGGCTTGATATCAGTGCATCTATTGGCATTTCGAGATTTTTGTCGCACAGCAGTGATAACCGACAAAAGGGTCGATAACCGAATTTTGGAAGGCGAAAACAACATCCCCTGTCGCTTCCAAGATCCAGGAAGCAACAGGGGATAGGCGAGTGAAGCGATCGCGAAAGGGCTTATCCGATTCGATAGGCCTCGGCAATCTCATCGTTTTCAAGCGCGTCGAGGATGGCGTCCACATCGTCCTCGGTCTTCACGTTGCCGTACCAGACGTTCTGGGGATAAATGGCCATCGCGGGACCACGGTCGCAGACCTTCAGGCATCCCGTGGAAGACACCTGGACCCCGTCCAGTCCACGATCCACGAGCTGTCCCTCGATATAGCCCAGTAGATCGGGTGCGCCCTTCTTGTTGCAGATGCCCTGGGGCGTGCCGTTCGTGCGAAACGAACAACAGACCAGGATGTGGTGCTTGATCGCGTCCATGGGACCTCCCTGTGATTGGACATTTGTTGTCTATGCGTCGTGCGGATCCTCTAGGCGCCACATCCGTTGCCAGCACCCGTGCAGGAGTCGCCACACTTGAAGGGACGGCGCTTTTCCAGGTGGCCGGGCGCCCGATCCTCGAACAGCGCCCGCAGGGCGTCGGTGATCAGCCCCTCCAGCACGAAGACCGGCAGCTCGGCTCGCATCAGCGTCTGCTTGGGTGCCTCGCCCGCGCCGTTCACCACCAAGGCGCGGCAATCCTTCAGCTCGCTCGCCAGAGCCCACCAGCGCTCGCCCCCACCACCGGGCGGCGGGGCCATCCGTTCGCCCACGAGCACTGGCCCCTGGTCGCCCTGCCCATAGATCTTGAGCGTCTTGGCCTCACCGAGATGGGCGCTGACCAGAAAGCCATCCCGCGTGGCGACAGCGATGTAGGGCTTTCCCGCATCCAGGCCCAAGCCCTGAGAAGCGGCAGCGCTTGGGGCGGTGGACGGAGCCTCGCTGGAACAGCAACCGGCGCCCTCGCCACAGGCGGAAGTCCCCGCCGACCACGTTTCCAGCAGCTCGGGGCCCTGGTCTTCGCCCAGAAAACCCGCCGCATCCGCGCGACAGCGTGTGCAATGCTCCATCTGCGGCAGCAGGGATCCGGCGGCGGTCCTGGCCTTGGCGATCTCGGCCTCTTCCGGTTCCCGCCAACCGCGCGCACGCCCCTGATCATTCAGTTGCAGGGGCATGCAGTTCATCAGATCCGCCCCCAGCGTCTTCATGCGTGCGGCGATGGCCGGGATGTGATCGTCGTTGATGCCAGGAAGGATGAGGGTATTGATCTTGACGGTGATGCCGTGCGCCTTGAGGCGTGCGATGGCGTCCAGCTGGCGTTCCAGCAGTAGTTCTGCGCCTTCGTCGCTGGGCAGCGAGCGGCGTCCATCGCGCACCCAGGCATAGACCTTCGCGCCCACGACCGGATCCACCGCGTTCACGGTGACCGTCACGTGGCTCACCTTCAGATCGGCCAGTTCATCCACATAAGGGGGCAGCGCCAGACCATTGCTGGCGACGCACAGGCGGAGATCCGGATGCGCCGCGCGCACCAGGCGCATCGTCTCCATCGTTTCGCCGGGGTTGGCGAAGGGATCTCCAGGCCCGGCGATGCCCGCCACCGCGAGCTGGGGAAGCCGGGCACGAATCATCGTGAGATAGTCCAGAGCCTCTTCAGGGCTGAGAATGCGGCTGGAGACGCCGGGGCGGCTCTCGTTGACGCAATCAAACTTCCGATCGCAGAAACGGCACTGGACATTGCAGCGAGGGGCCACGGGAAGATGCACGCGGGCCGAGGTATGACGCGCTTCTGCGCTGAAACAAGGGTGGTCCTTGAAGGATGTATTCATGGCCTCGCCTCACTTAAAAGTAGAAATAGCCGACGCCGGATTTCGCTTGGCGGTGGTCAAGGATGGTGTTGACCACATCGTCGAAAAGCCGCTGTGTGCCTTCGTAACCGAGCATCGTGATGCGCGCAGCGCCATAGCGGTCGTGAACGGGAAATCCCACGCGAACCAGCGGGATGTCCAGCTCGCGCGCCAGCTTATAGCCCTTGCTGTGCCCCACCAGCAGCGTTGGCGAGACAGCCTTGGCGGCCTCGCCAATGCGCGCAAAATCCGAATCGGGCATGAATTTGACATTGAGTGTCCTAAGACTTTCGTGGGCGGCGGGTGCCGTGTCGGCCAAGGCGCCGCTGCCCCCACTGGCCACCAATGCAGGTTCCACGCCGATCTCGGCAAGAAACAGCGCCAATGCCAACGCGGTGTCCTCATCGCCGAAAACCACCGCCTTCTGACCCACGGCAATCTTGTGGGCGTCCACATACGCATCCAGCAGGCGGGCGCGTTCGGCCTGCATGCTTTCCGGTATGGGGCGGCCACTGATCCGCGAGAGGACCTCCAGGAACGCGTCCGTCGCCTCCAGGCCCACCGGTAGCCCCAGGCTGTGACACGGGATGCCAAATTCGCGGTTCAAGTAGCTGCCCGCGGTCTCGCGCCGGGCCTGGCTCCAGCCCAGTTCGACGGAAGCCGCGGCTTTTCCCGCATCACGGATCTTGGCCAGAGGGGTTCCACCCGGAGGCAGCCGGTTGTAGGCCGACCACTGGCCACCATCCAGGGTGTCCGAATAATCAGGCAGCAGGCAGCCCTCCAGGCCGAATGCCTCCAGCGTCCGCTTGATCCAACGCAGATCAGAAGGACTGACGATGCCGGGGAAGATATTGACAGTGCCTGTCGAAGGCCCGCCTTCCGCCAGCGATTCCACTAGGCTTGTGACCGTGGCGTAGTAGCCGTCGAGGTGCGTCCCGGAATAGCTCGGGGTCGAAACCTGCACGCGGGCGCAGTCGAATTCGTTGCTTGGCTGGTAGCGGCGTAGTGCATCCGCCACATCGTCGCCGATGGTTTCCGACAGGCACGTGGTCGCAACACCGATGAGCTGGGGTTGATACTGGGCGGCCACATTGTCGAGGGCGCGCATCAAGCTATCGGCGCCACCGAACACGGCGGCCATCTCATCAAAGCTGGAGCTGGCGATATCCACCGGCTCACGGAAATGGCTGATCAGGTAGCGCCGGATGTAGGTGGCGCACCCCTGACTGCCGTGCAGCAGAGGCACAGCGCCTTCGACACCTTTGAACGCCAGGCTCGCGCCCAACGGCGCGCAGACCTTGCAGGGATTGACGGCATATTCGGGAGATTCTTCCGTTTCTAGAGCGGCGAGCGATTCCATATCCAGGCTCATGCGCGCACCTCGCGATTTCTTGCCGTCCATCGCCAGACGGGGCTGGTGACGCTGCCGTGCACCTCGCGGGCGAAGTGGATCATGCCCTCGAACCCCGCCAGCGGGATCTTCCGCTCGTGGTTGTGATCGCAGAATGCGACGCCGAGCTTGTAGGCGATGGGACGTTCCTTCACGCCGCCGATCAAGAGGTCCGCCTTCTTCTCCAGGATGAAGCGGCTTAATTCCACCGGATTGGAATCATCGACAATGACGGTTCCAGGGTCGCAAAGCTGCTGCAGCCGCTTGTAGTCGTCGCTGTTGCCCGTCTGGCTGCCGACGACGACGGTTCGCATCCCCAGATGCCGCAACGCCTTGATGAGACTATGGGCCTTGAAGGCTCCGCCCACATAGATCGCCGCTCGGCGTCCTTCCATATCTCGCCGGAAGACTTCGATAGCTGGCAGCACCCTGGCCATCTCGTCGCCGACGAGCTGGGCCGCCCGCTGGGGCAGTTCGGGATCGAATTCGGATAACAGATCGGCCACGTCGTAGATGGCCTGCGCCGTGTCTTCCAGGCCGAAGAACGAGACGCGCCGGTAGGGTTGGCCGTAACGCTTCTCCAGCTCGATGGCGAGCCCCTGCATGGAGCCCGAACACTGCACGATATTGGCGCTGGCGGTGTGCGCTCGGCGCACCGTCTCCACGCGCGCATCGCCCGTCAGAGTGGTCACTACGGGCACGCCGATGCGCTCGAAATATTCGCGGATCATCCAGGCTTCGCCCGCCAGGTTGAACTCGCCCATGATGTTGATGCCCCGCACGCTGCGCGGAGCTTCCGGGCTGGTTCCCACCAGCTCCATCAGCGCGTCGCAGGCAGCGGCGTAGCCATCCTTCTTGGTGCCCTTGAAGCCTTCCGACTTCACGGGGATCACAGGGATGCCGGTATCCGCCGAGACGCGCCGCGCCACGGCATCCACATCATCGCCGATCAGGCCCACGATGCAGGTGCTGTAAATGAAGGCGGCGTTAGGGGCGTGCTTCGCGATCAGTTCGCGCAGGGCCTTTTCAAGCTTGGCAGCACCACCGTAGATGACATCCGTCTCGCGCAGATCCGTGGTGAAGCTGTGCCGATGCAGCGCGGGACCCGAGGACATGGCGCCCCGGATATCCCAGGTGTAGGCGGCGCACCCGGCCGGACCGTGGACCAGGTGCAATGCATCGGCGATGGGGTAGAGGACCACACGGCTGCCGCAGAACACGCAGGCCCGCTGGCTGACCGAACCGGCCGCGCTGCGAGTCCCGCAGCGCAGTTCGGTGGGCTCGGTTCCAGATGCCGTCTCCAGCACCTGGCCCTTGCGGTCTTCCAGAAGGCCATGGATGGCGTGATCCGGCATGACGGAGTCCTCCTTTCAAAAGAACTAAAAAGCCACCACCAAGCAAAGCCCGGTCCTGAACCACTTGGCCACTTGGTGGTGGGTAACGCTTCTACATCACCAGTTCGAACGCCTCTTCCGGCGCATCGCGATCCTGGCGATCCATGAGGATGCCGAGGATCTTTTCCAGCAGGCGCAGGCCACCCTTGTATCCAAGCGTCGGGAAGTACTGATGCCCCACGCGGTCGATGATGGGGAATCCCAAACGCAGCAGCGGCGTGTCTTCATCACGAGCGATGTACTTGCAGTGCGTGTTGCCGATGATGAGATCCACGGGCTCGGCCTTGATCCACTGATGCAGCTGGAACAGATCGCCTGGAACCTTCACATTCACGTCGCGCCCCACGCGCTCCAGGGCCTTTTCCAGGCGCTTGGGGATCGCCTTGCCGGGGGTTCCCGTGACGACGTGGATCGGCTTCATGTCGAGATCAATCAGGAACTCCACCAGGGGAACGATGTGATCGGGATCGCCGGCGATGGCCACCTTCTTGCCGTAGGTGTACTGGTGCATGTCCGTCATCACGTCCAGCAGCTGACCGCGCTCCCGGTTGATAAGTTCAGGAACATTGACGCCCGCCAGGCGGTGCAGTGCATCCACAAAACGATCCGTGGCCGTAATACCGATCGGCAATTCGATCACCTCGCAGGGGACCTTGAACTTCACGTCCAAAGCCTTCGCAGCGGGCGCCGAGGCCACCGGACCCAGCGCCAACGTGGCTTTGCTATCCCCCGTGGCCGCGAGCTGTTCGATCGTGGCGCCTCCACTGGGATACATGTGGAACTTGCCCGTCATGGGGCCGTTCAGCACACCGGACGTGTCCGGGAAAACGATTGTCTTCACGCCCATCTCGGCGGAGATGCGCTTGATCTCTTCCATATCGGAGGGTTCGACAAAGCCGGGGATGATGTTCACCGTATTCTGCGTGGTCCCTGTCTTTCCGGCCAGGCCATCGACCATACCCTTCACCATGTTCGCGAAGCCGGTGACATGGCTGCCCGCGTAACTGGGGGTGCTGGCATAGATGACGCGCTTGCCTTCGGGCACCTTTCCGCTTTCGATGGCCTTCGAGGTGATCTGCGCCACGTCGTCACCAATCGTTTCTGACAGGCAGGTGGTGTGGACCGCCACGATATCCGGGTTGTAGACGCTGAAGATATTGCCAAGGGCTTCGAGCAGGTTGGCCTGTCCGCCAAAAACCGAAGCGCCTTCAGTGAAGGACGACGTGGCCGCCATCACGGGCTCTTTGAAATGGCGGGTAAGCATGCTGCGGTGATATGCGCAACATCCTTGTGAACCGTGGCTATGGGGCATGCAGTTATGGATGCCCAGCGCCGCATACATGGCGCCGATGGGCTGACACGTCTTCGCAGGATTGATGACGAGCGCTTCGCGCTCCACCCCGTTGTCGGGCTTGGTGTGTCTCAGCAGCATGTCTTCTCCTTAACCCACATACGCGTAAGAGGCGTTCAGTTCTGGGCTTTCCTGCCAGGGGGCCTTCACCAACTTCCACGGCGTGGCATTCACCAGGCGATCGATCTCCTCGTAGAAGTTCGCCGCGCCCTTGAATCCGGCGTAGGGACCGCTGTAGTCGTAGCTGTGAAGCTGTTTCAAAGGAACGCCACTCTTCTGGATGACGTACTTCTCCTTCACACCGGCGCCGAAAATCGCGGGCTTCACCTTCTCGATCAACACCTCCGCCTCGTGGTGGTTCAGATCGTCGATGATGAGCTTGCCCTCGCCCATCTCGGGCATCATGCCTTCGTAGCCGTTCATCTCGATGCCCTTGTCCAGCAGCGCGGCCTTGTCCTCATCCGTCAGGCGCTGTTTGTAGAGCACCGGATCCGCCGTGACTTCCAGCTCCTCGATGTTGCGACTATCGGCGTCGACCTTGATCTTGGGCAACACATGGCGACCTTCGTAGTCATCGCGGTGCGCGAACTCATAGCCCGACGCGATGGTGTCCATACCGAGTTCCCGGAACAGCTCCTGGTAGTGGTGCGCGCGACTGCCGCCCACGAACAACACCGCGGTCTTGCCTTCGCAGCGCGGCCTGTACTTGGCCTGGGCTTCCTTGATCGCAGCCATCTCCTCGGCGATGACATCCTCGATGCGCTGGGTCAGCTCGTCATCGTTGTAGTAGGCGGCGATGTGGCGCAAGCTCTTGGCCGTCGCATCAGCCCCCACGAAGTTGACCTTGAACCAGGGGATGCCGTATTTGCGCTCCATCATGTCGGCCATGTAATTGATGGACCGGTGGCACATGACCAGGTTCAGGTCGACGTGATGGGCATTGATGAATTCGTCGTAGGTCGAGTTGCCGCTGAACGTGCCTTGCAGCGTGATGCCACATTTCTCGAAGATGCGCTCGATCTCGAAGGCGTCCCCGCCGATGTTGTACTCGCCCAGCAGGTTCAGGCGGTACTTGCCGGTCTTCGGCGAATCCCCCAGGCCAATGACATCGGTGAACACCTTGTTGTTGGCGATGTGGTGGCCCGCGGACTGACTGACGCCCTTATATCCTTCACAGCTAAATGCGAATATGTTCACATCCGGATACTTTGCCTCCATCTCCCGGGCAACGGCGTGGATGTCATCCCCGATGAGTCCCACGGGGCAGGTGGAGAAGATATCCAGCGCCTTCGGCTTAAAGATGGCGATGGCTTCCTCCACCGCCTGACGCAGCTTCTTTTCGCCGCCGTAGATGATGTTTTCCTCCTGCATGTCTGTGGAAAAGCAGTAGGTCATGTAGTTGGGATCATCATCGGTCTTGGGTCGCGTCTGGTTGCGGCGGGTTAGCCACGCGTAGTAGCTGCACCCGATGGGTCCATGGATGATGTGGAGGATGTCCCGCGTGGGCCCCAGCACCACGCCCTTGCAGCCCGCATAGGCGCATCCGCGCATGGTGAGAATGCCCGGAATGGTGCGCGAATTGGACAGGATTTCCGGCGTGGTGGGCAGGCCGTTGGCAGCCTCGCCGGTATGCTTGTTGACGATGATCTGCTTCTCGCGCTTGCGGGCCACCTTCGCGGGATAGGCCTTGAGCAGCTCCCCTTTCAATTCCTCGGGCTTCAGCTTCGAGGGCATGGCTTCTCCTTTCCCGCTCCGGATGGCCCGGGCGGTCTTCGATCATTTGAGAGATGGTTGAACTTCACGCCTCGTCGAGAACGCTTTCGCCCGGATCACTCATGCGGATTCGGTGCGCATCCTGGACGGGCATGACGAAGATCTTGCCGTCCCCGGCCTTACCGGTCTGGTTGGCTTTGATGATGGTGTCGACCGTGCGGCTCACCAAATCGTCGGGGACGATGATCGTGAGTGCCCGCTTGGGGATCAGCCGCTGGCTCTGGCCCAACTGGGCGATGGCCTCCTCGTAGCCCTTTTCAGCGCCTTGCAGCAGCTTGAAATCCACCAGCCCCCTGCCCCGGCCCAGTGCGTCCTTGGCTGTCACCGAGCTGATCCCGGCATCCGCCAAAGCGCGCTTGGTCTTGTTCATCATGTTCATGCGGACGATGGCCATGACCTCTTTCATACGGTCGCCTCGCTGGTTTCCTTGATCCCTGAGCTGACGGTGTAGACCTCGTCGACCGGGCTAACGAAGATCTTGCCGTCGCCGTAGGAGCCCTTCTCGCTGGTCCGAGCGGCCTGAATGATCGTCTTGATCACCAGATCCTTCTCCTTTTCCTGCACCACGGTGATCAACAACTCTTTGGGAATTTCGTCATAGACGATTTCACCAATCTTGATGCCGCGCTGCTTGCCGCGACCAACCACGCTCATTTTGGTGACGGCTGGAAAGCCGGCTTCCATGAGAGCGGCCAGAACCGCATCCACTTTCTCGGGACGAACGATCGAACGAATCATCAACATGGTTTTTATCTCCCGTCCTTAGGATTAGTTGTCAATGCCGTACTCGATCAGGAGCTTTTCCAGATCGTCGGTGGTGATGGGCTTGGGCACGACGAACATGTCGTTACCGTCGATCTTCCTGGCCAGGGCGCGGTACTCGTCGGCCTGGACGTGGGTGGGATCGTAGTCGATGACGGTCTTGCGGTTGATCTCGGCGCGCTGCACAAAGTTATCGCGCGGCACGAAGTGGATCATCTGCGTGCCCAGGCGCTTGGCCAGCGCTTCGATCATGGCGGACTCATTGTCCACCTTGCGGCTGTTGCAGATCAGCCAGCCCAGGCGCACGGGGCCAGCCTGCGCGTACTTGACGATGCCCTTGCAGATGTTGTTGGCCGCATACATGGCCATCATCTCGCCCGAACACACGATGTAGATTTCTTCGGCCTTGCCGTCGCGGATGGGCATGGCGAAACCGCCGCACACCACGTCGCCCAGCACGTCGTAGAAGACGTAGTCCAACTCCTCGGAGGGCGCGTACGCCCCCAGCTGCTCGAGCAGGTTGATGCTCGTGATGATGCCGCGGCCGGCGCAACCAACGCCCGGCTCAGGTCCGCCCGATTCCACGCAGACCGTTTCGCGGTAGCCGTATTTCCGGATGTCATCGAGCGCCACGTCCTCGCCTTCTTCGCGCAGCGTGTCGAGCACCGTGTTCTGCAGCAGACCTCCCAGCAGCAGGCGGGTGGAATCCGCCTTCGGGTCGCAGCCGACGACCATGACTTTCTTCCCCATTTCCGCCAGTCCCGCGACGGTGTTCTGGGTGGTGGTGGACTTCCCGATGCCACCCTTTCCGTAGATCGCAATCTTGCGCACAACCCCCTCCTTCCAGATGGATAAACAGGCCTCCGGCACCTCGCCGACGAGATCCATTCCCAAGGACCTCAAGACCCAACGTTCCTGATTCAACAAAGGCAACCGCTGTGCCAAACGCGAACGCCCTGGCGGCACGAAACGATTAGCTTCGGCACTCCTTACCGCGCAAAACCGCATGGACAGAGGACCTAACAAGCCGTCAGGGTGCGTGATTTTATCGGATGGCCTTCCGATTCCAGGTCTCTCAGGTGTTTATTTGGACAGTCACTGACGAAAACGACATGGGGGAAGTTATCGACAATTTTGTCCATGGGTTCAGCGACTATGCCGGAAATCCTGATGTTCACAAGAAACACGGGACGCTCGCGACATAATTGTCATCATTTTTGTGATTCGACAAATCTCGTAACATGCCATCGGCAACCCACAAGGCGTTCCATCTACATGGATGTGCCAGCCCCTGACGGCGTGACAGCGCAGCGAGGATTTTTTCTCGAATTTACGCCAGATCCGCCAGGCAGCGCCCGGCCAGCGCGAGCAGATCCGCGTCCGCCAGAGCCTTGTGCTCATCGGCCATCTGCTTGAAGCATCGGAAGACCTCGTCGCGCCGAGTTTCCGGAATATCCACGTCCAAGGCCCTCAGACGGCTGAACAGGGCGTTTCGGCCGGAATGCTTGCCCAACGACAACGGATTGGAAGCAGCTCCCACTGTTTCAGGGCGGATGATCTCGTAGGTTTCGCGGTGCTTCAGCATGCCGTCCTGATGGACGCCGGACTGGTGCGCAAAGGCGTTGGAGCCGACGATCGCCTTGTTGGGAGACACGGCCATGCCCGTCAGCGCGCTCACCAATCGGCTGCTTTCCACCAGGCGCAGGATATCGATGGAGGTATCGAACCCGAAGTAATCGCGCCGCGTGTGCAGCGCCATGACCACCTCTTCCAGACTGGCGTTGCCCGCGCGTTCGCCGATGCCGTTCACGGTGACTTCCACCTGGCGCGCGCCGCCGCGCAACCCGGCCAGGGTGTTCGCCGTCGCGAGGCCCAGATCGTTGTGGCAATGCACGGAGACGAAAGCGTGCTCGACGCCGCGGACATGCCGGTGAACGCCGCGGATCAGCGCGCCGAATTCCTCGGGCGTCGTGTAGCCCACGGTATCGGGGATATCCACGGTGGTGGCCCCGGCGGCGATGGCTTCCTCCAGCACGCGATACAGGAATTCTGGATCCGTGCGCCCCGCGTCTTCCGCCCCGTATTCCACATCGGGACAAAGGCTCCGCGCATAGCCGACCATATCCCGCACCGTGGCAAGCACGGTGGCGGGACTCATGCGCAGCTTGTGCTCCATGTGGATGCGCGAGGTCGCAAGGAACAGGTGCAGGCGGGGACGCGCCGCATCCCGCACGGCCTCCCACGCGCGATCGATGTCCCGCCGCGTGGCCCGGGCCAGGGCGCAGATGCTGGGGCCAGGGCCGAATTCAGACTGGTCGCCAACCTCGCGCGCGATGCGGCGAACGGCTTCCAGATCCCCGGGGGAAGCAGCAGGGAAGCCCGCCTCGATGATGTCCACCCCCAGGCGGGCCAGGCACCGCGCGACTTCCAGCTTCTCCTCGGCCGTCAGCGCCCCGCCCGGGCATTGCTCGCCGTCCCGCAGGGTGGTGTCGAGGATGTGGATGCGTTCCGGGATGAGATGCGACATGGCCGATGGCGATTCCCTTTCAGGAATATCCATAGGCCATGTCCATGCCAAATCCGATCACTTGCGGCGGGTATCGAGTTCCATTCGCGTCTGGAGCGCCTGGGGATCGATGGCCAGATCCAGGCGCAGGCCCAGCACCGTATCCAACAAGGGATGGCGGTATCCCTCGGGAACGCGGTTCACCCCTTGGAGCCAGGGCTCCTTCCAGGCGGAGGACGTCCAGCGCTCGGACGCTTCCCCGTCCACGGCGTAGGCCCCGCCCAGGGGACATGCGAGCTTCGCGTCCATCAGACTCTGCACCGATCCCACGGCATCTGTCACGTGAAGCTGGCGCTGGAAGTCCTGAAGCAGCAGGGATCCACCCGCGGAGACGCGCCGGTCGCGGGCGTAGAGTTCGGCCCTCAGGCGATCCGCCAGGCGGCTTTCCTCCAGGTTCCCGACACGCAGCCGCAGTTGGGCGGGACTGGGCGCGGGCTCCAGCTTGATCTGGTTCGTCACCGTCTCCAGCATCTTGCGTCCCGTACCCACGACCAGGAAGCTCGACTTGAACTTGCGGCTCCAGATTTCGCTTTCCTTGCCCACCCAGTCGTGGTGGAAGAAGCGCTCGTTCAGCCTCATGAATCCCTTGGCGTCAGGCTTGACGTCCTCATCCTCCATGAGGCCCGTCTGCTGGAGGAAGCCCTGCCCAGCCCCGGCGTGTTCGCCCAGGTAGCCACGCAGGTTGTCCATCAGCACCTTGTCCGCCAAGCCTCCGCCCCAAGCGATCTCGCCATCGGCCATCCGCCAGGGCACGGCAATGTCTCTCAATCCGGCAAACATGCGCGGGCGCACTAGGCTCGGCGCGCCGCCTTCGCCCATCATCTTCGAACGACGGCCCAGGATAGCCTCCAACTTGGGCGCCACTTCGATCGCCAGGATGTCGCCCTTCACCGCCGCCACGCGATCCTTCAGGGCTTCGCCCGTCAATCCCAGGAAGAAGCCATAGCGCGACTTCGCGTAGGGGCTGATGTGCAGTTCCATGGCGATGCGATCCGCGCCCTTGGCGGCATCCTGATGGCGGATGCTTCCGAACACGGGATCCATGTTCTGCCAGACACGCTGATAGGACTTGGCGAAGGCCCCGTAGGCCTTGGCTTCCGATGCGGTGACGCCCTTCAGCTCCACATCGGGCACGGGCAGGAAGCTGCCGCGCCCCCCGCGCACGCTGTCGACCGCGAGACCGGAAACCAGCCGGGGAGCCGATCCATCGCTGCGCTGGCCAAAGCCTGCGGGAAGGAAGCCCGCCTGCTTCAGCGCCTCGACCTCCTCCAGCGGTTGCCCTTCCGCCCGGGCGGCGGCCCGCGCGAACAGCAGCACCTGCAGCTCGGCCGCGGAGCGCGCGCGGCGGGTCATCTCCACCCGATAGGCGGGTCCCACCAGGTTGCGGAAGAACGGATCGGACAGGTAGAGGAAGGCGCCGTCATCGCTCGCAGCGACGCGGCTCCGCGCGTAGCGGAATTCCTTGAGCCCGCCGATGGACATCGACTGTCCATGCTCCGCCTTGCGCGTCGCCAGGAAGGACTGGACGATCCACAGCGAATTCGTAACCAGGTGGAAATCGCCATCCTGGACGTAGAACGAGCGCACCGCATGATCCGGGGATTCGATCAGCGCCACCTCCCGATCGCCGATGCGCATGGTGTTTGAAGCCACGGCCGGGTTCGCGGATTGCACCGCCTGGCGCTGGGCATCGAGATGCCCGCGCAGCAGTCCGTTGTTGCGAGCCTGGAACAGCAGGCCGACGGCGGATCCCTCCTGGAAGAAGGTGTCTGTGCCGATCAAGGCGACATCCTTCACCACCGTCCAGCCGAAGCGCCGGCTGGCCTCGGTCTCGCGCAGGGCGAGCTGGCGCTCGAGCTTCGGCTTGAAGCCCTTGTCGGCGCCGCGGCCGGAGACGACGCCACGAAGCTCTCCGCCCCACTGATCCAGACATCTCCCCAACCACAGGAAGTCATCGAACTTCGCGCACCGGAGATAGAAGCATTCCTTAGGAACGCGCATCGCCAAAGGCTCCACCTGCACCCGCCCGTCGTTGAACGGGGGAACGGGCAGCTCGGGCGGGGCGGCGGCCTGCGGCAGGGGCTGATCCAAGGGCTCCAGCTTCGACGCGTCGTCCAGCATGACGCCGCTTTGCATGGCGAGCCGGATGGACTCGGCGCCCGTGAGCAGGCCCACGACATCCTCCGCCTTGTCCCGGCGACCCCAGGCGTTCTTCTCCCGGCCCGATTTCGTCAGGCCCATGCGTCGGGCCAGCATGTCCGACAGGTACAGATCCAGCGAAAGGTCATAGGCGTCCATCCGCCGGACAGCCTCGATCTGGCCCAGGAAGGCCAGGCGCCATTCACGCTTCAGGGCATCCAGGCGCGCGGGATCCTGCGTGACGGGCACGCGCAGGGCGCCCCCGACGCAGGCCGCGCCCAGGTTCGCCAGCTTCAGATCCAGATCGGACTCACCGTGGAACAAGAACCACAGCACCGCCGAAGGCCTGACGGAAGGTCCAGCGGAAGGACTGGGGGAAGGACTGGCAGCAGGCGCCGCATCCGAGCCGGATGCCTCCACCTCCACCACCTCCTCCAACTCCGGCTCTGGGAACGGCTCGCCTCCCAGACGTGCGTCCCAACTGGCTGGGTACAGATCCCGGCCGTTGGCTTCCTGCACCGAAGCGCGCCGCACCTGCTCCAGCAGGGCCAGATTGCCTCGCTTAGCGCCTGGAGCTTTTGGCGATGTCGCCGCCTCGCCGCTTCGCTCGCCCTTGGTATCGAGCGTCACGCGACAAACCCCGAAGGGCTCGCCCGCCACCGCTTCGGCGCGCAGGGGCGAACCCTCCGCGTGGGCCGCGATGGACGCAAAGAAAAGACAGGCGGCCAGACCACGCCGGATCGAAATCAGATTCATGCCTGCTCCTGGTGAATGGAAAATCCTAGCAGGCGTTCTGATTTCAAGGCATCAAAGGCACAATCCCCCGTCCACGTTCAGCACCTGGCCGCTCATGTACGAGGCCCAGGGGCTGGCGAGGAAGGCCACCACCGGGGCGACCTCGTCCGGCTGGCCCTCGCGCTTCAGGATGGTGGGGGCCAGCATCTCGCGCTTGGCCTCCTCCGGCAGATCCGACGTCAATTCGGTGGCGATGAGGCCCGGGTTCACCGCGTTCACCAGGATGCCGAACGCGGCCAGCTCGCGCGCCAGGCTGCGCGTGAGGCCGATGAGTGCGGCCTTGCTGGCGCCGTAGTTCGTCTGGCCCGCGGTACCCATGACCGCCGTGGGGCTGACGATGTTGATCACGCGGCCCCAGCGGGCCGCCATCATGCCGCGCACGAACGCCTGGGTGACGTTCACCGCGCCGCGCAGATTCACGTCCATCACTTCGTCCCACTTCTCCGGCGACATCAGAATGAAGTGGCCGTCCTTGCGGATGCCCGCGTTGTTCACCAGGATGTCCACCGCACCCAGCTCGGCTTTCACGCGATCCGCACAGGCGCCCATGGCGGCGCGATCGCGCACATCACCCAGCACCACCATGGAACGCCGCCCCTTGGCGCGGATATCGTCCGCGACGGCGTTCGCCAGATCAAGGTTCTTGGCTCCGTGGACGGCGACATCCGCCCCCCATTCCGCCAGAGTCAGGGCGATGGCACGGCCAATGCCCCGGCTGGAGCCGGAGACGAAGGCGATGTGTCCGGCGAGCGGCGGTTGTGCAAAGGTCATCGCAAACTCCAATCCCGGAATAGCCTACTTGACCTTGCGCGGCCCCTTGGCGCCGAACTTGGAGGCGGGCTTGGATGCAGGCCTGGAGCTGGAGCCGGATGTGGACCTGGATGTAGATGTGGATTTGGCGCTCGGCCGAGCATTGGTCCGCGCGCCAGACGAAGCGCCAGGACGGGCGGGCCTGGAAGCACCGCGCGATTCAGGACCACGTGACTCGGTTCCGCGAGATTCGTGAGCGCGTGGATTTGCGGGACGGGATTCCGTGGAGCGGGGTCCGCCTCCGGGACGGCCTTCACCACGTCCTTCGGCCTGCCCTTCGGGGCGAGGTCCACGGAACGGCTGGCGCGGCCGCTGTTCGCGGGCGTCTTCCTGCCTTTCGGGCCGCTGTCCGGAATG
>Ga0116170_10003096_pt1 | contig 15666 bp, 13 predicted proteins | sample AD_JPNHW1_MetaG_FD_89797 | JGI IMG/M metagenome (GOLD analysis project Ga0116170, IMG submission 89797) | Active sludge microbial communities of municipal wastewater-treating anaerobic digesters from Japan - AD_JPNHW1_MetaG | ecosystem: Engineered > Bioreactor > Anaerobic > Digestate | place...
AAAATCCTGCAACATCTGATACAGATTGACAATCACCGTCGAAGAACACAGATTATCTCTAAGGAAAGATGTGTTTTTTGTCGCGCGCGCTTTCCCGGATAACACGAAAGCTACCGGTTTTGACCAAATAAAGCCAAAAAAAGTATCAGTATAAAGCTATGAATATAAATGATAAATAAACGATATTCAAAAAGCGACTAAAATGACCTTGCAATGACTAACAAAATATGTTATAATGACTATGTAGTCGATTGGCGCATTTGCTGGTGGATATGTGGCGCGCATAAAATATATTGTGGGCGAATAGTGGCTATTCGCCGAAGGAGATGACAGCAACGACGGTGTTGCAGGCAGGACACGACGGACGGACCGGCAGGTAGTTCTCGCCGGGCATCCCGCCCGGATAAAGCAGTACCGGCATCAGCACGGCGCCGTTAACGCTGGCCGGAAAACGACGGTTGGCCAGCGGGTGTCAAACGGGGCGCGGCCGATGAAAGGGAGAAGTATGGCGAATAAAAAGAAAAATCGCATGGTAAAACTGCAGGGGTATCAAGCAGAAGACGCGGCTCGGTTAGGACTCGATGACGCACCGAACAGCCTTCCAGACTCTTCCACGGTTGTCGGCAAGGTTGAAGTAGTTCCGTTTAACCTTGACTGCACATATCTTGCCGACGGGACACTTAATACTGACTTGGCACAGGGAAAACACTACGGGCTAGGAAGGACAGAAGGAGGAGATTGGTACTTATGCGTGGGTGAAGCAAAGTTACCGGAAGTGAATCGTATGCGTCGGTATTACGCGTTTCTAATATCAGAAGCCTTGGCAGAATCATACGTACTTCAGCGGGCGCCGCAGGATTATAAGCGATTTTTCGGCTCGGAAAAGTCGCTGTCGCTTCCGGTCGGGAGTATCGTGGAACCCGCCGCACCGGTCGTTTTGAACATAGACCCCGAAGAACTCGCTAACAACCCGACTCGTTACGGCGCGTCGTCATCGGACATGATGGTCCGGATGTTGGAGCAGGGTGGGTGGCGCCGGCTTCCCAAACGCGGGGGTCGGTTGTCATTTGCTGATGATGCGGTATTCATAGACCTCTGTCCGTTCGTCGACTATATTGCGATTGCGAAAATTGTCGTTGTGCCGGAACTGCGCGGGCAGGGCAAGGCAACAGCAGCGTTGACTAAGTTGACTTCTATCGCAGATAAAACGAATTGTTGTCTCAAGCTCGAAGCTTATCCGTTTAGACGTGGCGGGTTGCGTCAGGTGCAGTTAGTCAGGTGGTATCAACGCAACGGCTTTGTTCTATTTGGAAGGGAATGGTGCAAACATGCTGGTCGGCAGATGTTCAGAATGCCGCGCGTGCAGCAAAATCTGGCCATCGCAATATAGCGACGATATACGATGCAAGGCGAGGAGCAGAGCATGAGCACTAACCGTTTAAAAAGGATGCCACACTATAGTATCGGTTGCCTGGCTGTGGACGCCGACGGCAGGTGCCAGAGCGCGCTCGCGGCGGCCGGCAAGCTTGCCAAAAAGAAGTACGGGCCTGACGCAGAAGTTTTAAATATCCAGGTGCCGTTTCCCATAACCGAAAACCGGCCGGCGTCGTACAGGGTTTGTATCGGGCGCTGCGATTCCCAGTATACGACGCGGCTGGCGACCTGCGAAGTGATTGTCATCACGGTTCACGCGGAATACAGCTTGATAAAACGTCGGCAGGCAAGACCGTGGCGGATGCCAATGTGATGATTTGAACAGTATTGTGTAGTATTGATGATATGTAATATCTGTTCGCCGGGGGGGCAGGAAAAATCATTTCCTAGTGGTATAATACGGTGAAGGGGACGACATGAAAAGCGAAACACCGACGGGAGCGACACACTATGACGTGATGGCAGCGTGCATGGTCAACGGTCTGATTACGACCGTCATGACGGCAGCTGCAGCGGAAATAGCAAAGCGTCGTGCGGAAACGGGCATGCCTGTAACAGCGTCAGAACTCATAGTGTCCGGTCGCAACTACCGCGATGCGGTGCTGCGGCAACTACGCGCGGAACAGCGGCGGATACAGCGTGACGGTCTGGCACAGCGCGAGGCGAGGGCCGTGCTGCTTCCGCCCCCTCCAGTTCAGTATCTTACGACCACGCAGGCGGCGCGGATGTGCGGCATCGGCTTGTCTACGGTGCGGCACGCGGTCGCTGAGCATCCTGACCTTGCCGATAAATTCGCGGCAACGGCACTGCCGGGTCGCGGCAGGCCGGGTAAAGACAGCAGACCGGCAGTGTCCTACCGGTGGACGCAGCAGGGGTTAATCGCATTTCTGTCCGCCGTGCGAGACGGCGTCGACACGCCGGAGGTGCGGCTTGAACGCTAAAACTGACAAGCTGGCAGCGACACGCGCAGCACAAAAGCAGGCAGCGGCGGCACGCGCAGCGCAGTTGGCAATGGCTCGTGAGACGATGATAACGCTGCTCAAGAACGGTTTATCCATGCCCGAACTCAATAAGCTGGTGGCCGATGCGGCCGCGGGACGGACGGAATTGACGCCGGCGGAATTCAGGGCGCGTTACCCGGGTGCCTGGATAGTGACCGACAAACAGGGTAACAAGACATACAGGTGGGCGGCTCGCATGCGTCGCCACAAGTACGGGCCGCGTGTTGATGTTACTATTGGCACTAGCCAAGCAGAGGCGATTGAGACCTACAACCGCTTGAGGGAAGAGGTGCGCGAATACAATACGGGCAAGGTTGAGACTGTTCCAACGCTGGATGCCATCAAAGGCCGGACACCGGCAGCGGTTGCAATGGTAACCACGATGCGTACTATAGCTCAGCAGCTTGACCGCGATATGGCAGAGCGTGCCGCCGACCCGACTAAGGCAAAATGTCATAATGCACGTTCATTACTGCGCAAGATGCTTGGATGTGAGGCGGCGAACACGTTGACCCGCGAGCGTGTCAAAGAATATTGTGCTGTACTAGTGTGGCGCGGCAATAAGGATAAATCCATAAAGGAAGCAATATTTCATCTGCGCGCGGTAATAGCGCGTATGATACCGGATAATGATAAGACGACACGTAACCTTGTGTCGGATATGGTGAGCGAGCGGCAAGCACGGTTGCAGCCGGTCGAGGCGCTCTGGTCTGACGAACGTGCAACGTTGGCATTGGCATTGTTGGCGCAAGCTAAGCGGAAAAAAGGGAAAATTACTACTGCCGATGAGAATGAGGCGATAACGAAGCTTCTTGCAACGGGAAACGACTACACCCCGCATACTATGCGGCGTAAAGGACTCATATCCCCGACGGCATGGGCGAGCATTGAGCAGAAGCTGATTGTCCATATCGTTAAGCCGATTTCGCGACACACACCGGTTTACAGGCGATTGTCTACGGGAAGCTATTTGCGCGCCAAACACGCGCGGCGGCGGGTGGATATCCGAAAGGCACGCGAGGTGGTGTTGTTTCTCCGTGTCATCAAGGGCCAATTTCAGCGCTTTGAAGCGATGCGGGCGTTGCGCTGGACGCCGACTGCGGCGGATAAGGGCAACTTCGTTGATTTCGATGCGGGAGAACTAGTGCTGCACGATACTAAAAACACGCACGCAGGTCGTTGCATCGTTGAGCGACAGGCTCTTAATCCAGAGATTGCCGACGAGCTGCGGCTGCATCGGCGGCGGTATCCTAAAGGTGATGAGGTTTTTGGCGTGTTGCCGCGCGACATGAGTCACGCGCTCGCAGACTATCGTGACCGCGCGGGTATTACAGAACTGGATAATATTAAGTGGTACTCGGCAAAGCATACGGGTATCACCACAGCACGCGGTTCTGGGGCCGCAGCGCTTGACCTCGCCGCGGCTGCTAAGGTCACGGCGCAAACTGCTGAGACGTATTACAGACAGGAAGAGCGGGATGCGGCAGCACGGGCGCATGTCAACTACCACCCCGTCAGCGAAATTAAGGCGGCACGCAAGGGCCGGCTACTGTCTATTGAAGAAGCCAGAAAAAATGCCAATGGCCATGCTGCTGACAGCGTATTGACAGCGCGGGGGAGTGATTACATGCCACAAGTGAAGAAAAGCCAATGAGAAACAACTTGGATAACATCGGGCTGTTAATCAGGGGGTTGCTGGTTCGAGTCCAGCTCGGGGAGCCAATTTAGGCCTTGAACAGCCGCTTTCTCAAGTGAGAAAACGGCTTTTTTGTGTTTCACTGCTTGCGGACCGTGATATGACAATCTATCTGACGGTGAATAGTTTGTCAGCGCCCGGGTAAAGAATTTCAATGACGGCACAAAAGAAACGCTAACTGGCCAGGCGACGTATGCGCAGACCCAGTTTTTTGTGGAGGGCTTCCACGTTGCTCCTGCCGGCCATGACTTTTTCGCCGGGGGTGGCTTTCTTCAGGCGTGCGTAATTGTGATCCCGAACTTTTCATATGGTTGCCATGATCTCAACCATATTTCGCCACCTCCCGCGGTGAATGAATCAGGACCTGTTTCATACCAGCGGCTTGATTGACCGGGCTAATCAGGTTGCGGAAGGACTGACCGGGCGCTGCAGGTCAGTCCATCCCTGTAGGGTTGTTGAATGATACATTGATGGTCGGAGAGACTACCCCGCCGGCGGCAAAAGCAAGCTCGTCATCAGTCAGTTCAGCGCTGGCCAGCGTATCGACGGATTGCACATCGAGGAACGTTTTGCCGTCCAACCCGGTGTGGAAGAGCACCTGGATCTGCTGGCTGATGCGGGCGCCGCTCTCCCGCTCCAACACGGCCGCCGGATTATCGCGCAGTTCGATCAGCAACGTTGCATCCTGCTTTGCCCGGACGAGCACGGATTCCGCCAGTGTCCGCAGCTGCTGTAGGGTTTGTTCCACCAAGGTACCTCCACGTGTCGACGGTCATTATAACCGTGCGTTGATCATTTGGCAAGCGTCCCGCACGCCGTTTTCCGCTGCCAGCGCGGCGCCGAGTGCGACCGCCCGCGCACGGCAGGTGCCGGTCAGAACTTTTTCCCGCAACAGCCAGGCGAGGCTGGCGACAGTGGCGCGATGCGGATGGATCGCGGCACCAACACCCAGTTGCACGATGCGCATGGCGTTGTGAAACTGGTCGTTGCCGTACGGTTCAACCAGCATCGAACGGCCATGCCGCAGCGCCCGGGCGGTTGTGCCGATGCCGCCGTGATGCATTACTGCCGCCACCCGGGGAAAGAGGTAATCGTGCGGTATATGCCCGGCGAGCATGACCGTGCCGGCCGCCAGTAGTCCGGGCGCGAGATGATTGCCCAACCCCGTCCACCCCGCCTGGATCAGCAACGGGTACTGCAATGCCGACGCGGCGGCGGCGTAGCGCGCCACCACTGCCGCCTGATCGGCGACCGGCTGGCTGCTGAACGTCAGCAGCAGCGGCGGCGGATCGTTCGACAGGAATGCCTCGAGCTCCGGGTCCGGTTGCCACGCCTGCTCCGAGGGACTCTGTCCGAACCAGAATCCGGTCTGGGTGATGGCGTCAGCGAAAGTCGCTGCCGGGCGGCAGAAATGGCGACTGGCACCGAGGATGATATGCGATGCCATGCGGGCATTCGCATACGCCGTTGGTGGCAGGGGAGCGAGCCTGAGGTGGCGGCGAAAACCATTGAGTCGGTCGGCTAACAGCTGCTGCATTGCGCGGTGGGATGCATCGTCACGACTGCACCCGGAGAAAAGGGCCGGGGTGACTGTGAGGGAGAGCCACGGGATCGCGGTATACTCGTGGACGAGTTCGCCGGCAAGCTGACCGGGTGCGCAGAGCAGAAGATCCGCACCGGCGCATGCCTGACAGCAGTCGGAAAAATAGGCCGGCAAATCGATATTGTTCGGGTCGAAATCCACCGGGCGCCCGGACCAATGATCCCAATCCGCATAGCGCCGCCTGGCCAGAGCCGGATTGATGTCAGGCCGGCAGGGATGAAAACCCAATCCGGCCCGGCGCACCAGGTCGGCGCACGACGGGGCTGCGGCAAACCGCACCTGATGCCCCTGTGCGTGCAGTGCCTGGCCAAGTATCAGATAGGGAATCAGGTCGCCATACGTTCCTGCAGTGGCGATGACCACACAAGACAATTGGCGGCCTCCCGGGAAAGGCGGTGTTCGTTGCGGCAACAATCCAGCGGCAAATCCGCAGTGGTGCGGTGTCAGAAGAGTTTTGACCTGCCGCATCAATCCGCGCCGCAACCGCATCGTAGCACCCGCGTCACCCACCGTCAATGGAACGAACGGCCCGGCGACGGCAGCACCACATCCCGTTGCCACCCGGACCGGCGTGCTGTTTGACGGTGAGCGTTGCGGTGCCTGTTGCCGGTCGCGCGGACATGCATGTCTGCCCGCATTCCCCGGAGACCGCGCCGGAGCAGTTCGTGCGCTGGCTGCGCTGCGGATTCGAACGGGCTCGCGCTGCGGTGGCTGCCTGGCGGATTGCGTTTGACACCGGCGTCATGCATGCCGCGGCAGAGGAACAGGTCGCGGAGCGGGCAGGGATTTTGGATGCAGAAGAACCCGGTTGTGAACATGCGGAGTGGATGTCCGAAAAATTCTACCGCCGCATGGTGATGCTGCTGGCGGAGAGCAGCGAAGAAATCCCGCAGTTGGTCACGAACGACAATCGTCCCGCAGCGTAATGCCATGCGGCGACAGCGCACCGCAATGACCGCGGTACGGGGAGTACGCACTCCTGGATCATGGGAATCATCACAATGAACGGTACGCGGACACATCACCGGTCGCGGTTGCCGGGGGATGCGGTGCTGCAACAAAGAGCGTCGTGCCGTGTATCCCCTACCAGCAGCACCAACCATTGGCAGAAAACCAAGTATCAACCGGAAAGGGGCGAAACAAATGCGGAAGGTGCATGACAATCTGTACCGGTCAGCACGGCCGGGGTATGACGAAGAACGGAATGACCGCAGCACGGTGGACCGGTTCATCGCCGGCTTGAAAGAACGGGGCATTGCCAGCATTATCACCATGCTCGACCAGCACCAGCTGGCCGGCTATGACCTGCCGCGGAGTATGGGTCTCATCGAATATTACCGACGTGCGGGGTTTAGGGTCGTGCACCGCCCGGTTCGCGATCACGCCACCCCGCCCGTGCCGCAGGCAACGCTCGAGCTCATTCTTTCCGACTACCTCGACTGCCCCAAGCCGGTGCTGATCCATTGCTCGGCGGGCTGCTCCCGCACCGGAGCGGTGATCAGATTTCTGGAACGGTGCGGTGCCGACGCCTTCTACCGGCAGGTGATTGAGCTCGCCACGGACTGTGCCACGGTCCGTCCGCTGGCACACTTTCGCCAGGTGGCGACGCTGGCGCTCCAGCTGTACGATCTGCTGCAGGCAAAACACGGCCTGCCCGCAGCCTGGCGCGCGACGCTGTGGATGGGTGCAATGCTGCACGACATCGGGACCGTGTACCCGGAAACGCCCAACCATGCCTGCACTTCCGGACGGATGATCGCTGACCGGCATTTCCAGTCGCCGCCGCAGGTCGAACCGTTCAACGCCGCCACGATTGCCGGGCTTCACGGCATTTCGCCAGATCCGGCGTATCCGCTCGGCCCGATGAACGGCCCGTTCAATAATGACGGGACCGGGAGCATTTGCCGCGACCTGCAGGTGCTCGTCGCCATCCTGCGTGTTGCCGACGGGTTCGACCGCGACCTGTCGCAGGCCGTACAGGGTTTGCGCTTGTCCCGGAACGTGATCTCCTGTGTTCCCCACAAGGACCCGAACACTGCGTCAGCGAAGCACAAGCAGGCGCTGCTGCAGCAGTTGCTGCAAGTCAGGGTGGAGTGAACGGGGAAACGCCGGTAGCAGGGACGGAACAGCACACAATCGTCGTGCCCGCGCTGTCGCGTGGGGAATCAGCCGGCATCTCGACAACGCACAAGGCGTCATTGTCGGCGATTCGTGCTTCGCGGGATGGCAGTGTGCTCGCGGCTGGACGACACGGCAGCATGGGGCAGTCGGGTGACGCGTGAACGACAGCGCTGAACCTGGAAAGCAGGGCATGACCGGATCCGGCGAACATGTTTGCCGGCGATCCCGTTGAGGATTGACCCGTTACGGTGCTGGTGTTACTATGCGCTGCGTGCATGCTGCTGATGTATGGAGGGTGTTACGGGAAATACCGGGAAAAGTAATTCGCGAAGAGAGCATCAGCCCGGCGTGGATCAACGCGCACAAGCTGGCTGCACCGCTGCGGACCGAGGTCAAGCAATTGAGCAAGCGGACTGTCGAGCTGGAGATGCAGTTACTGATCAAAGTGCTGCCACGATTGGCAGCCGGGAAAAGGGGGAAACGCGCCCTGCGGCTCGCGCTGAAGCTAAAAGCAGTTGCTCTGTGTTGTGTAGGGCGCAGAGCGGCGAAGCTGCCCGTGACCGGACTCTTCGGCGGCGGCACGTAGCGCAGGCGGGCGGCGGCGGTCATCTGGCATGAATCCCGACCAGCGGCTGTGGCAGGCGGGCGAGCGTTGGGACGAGCGTCTCGCCCGTGCGGCCGCTGGCGCAGCACACGGCAGGACCACCGTTCCGGATCAGCGCCTGCTCGATGGCTGGCGCCGTGCGGTTGACGGCAATGACGGCAGCCTGTTCGCCCGTCGGCTGGCATGGGCGGGGCTGGATGAACGCGCGGCGATCAGTGCCCTCACCGACAACGTAGCGATCACCATCGCGCCCGCCTGGTGGCCGGCGTACGTGCGGCTGCGCGATGCCGCGCGCGCGGCGGCAGCAGGCCCGCAGGATGACGCGGCGTGGCTTGCCGCCGTCACGACGTCGTGCGGTGAAGCGGATATCACCGTGCCGTTCATCCATCTCTGGCTGCCGGCGGTGCAGCGGACATGGGCGGATTCTCACGCACGACGAACGGACTGTGGCGGCGCGGCAGCTGTTGACGCTGCGGCTGCTCGCGATGCGCAGTTGTGGCTGGCCGGGCGCCTGGCGTATCTCGCAGTACGTTCCCTCATGGCATTGTTTACCGCCACCCGCCCGGCGGCAGAGTCATTCGCCTGCGCGCTCGGCGGAGACCTGCCGCAAGCTGACCGCGCGAGGTATGCCGCGTTCACGCGCGCCATGGCCGCCGACGGCCTGAATGCGCTGGCAGAAAAATGTCCTGTGCTGCCCCGCCTGCTGGCCGTCGCCGTGCAGCATGGGGAAGAAATGCTCGGTGAGCTGCTGGCACGCCTGCAGGCCGACGCGGACGCGGTGGCGGATGTGTTTGGTGCTGCACGGCCGCTGCGCGTGCTGCGCCTGATGCCCGGCGCCGGCGATGCGCATCGCGGCGGCCGCACGGTGACGATCATCACCCTTGCGGGTGCCGCCGCGCCGGTGCGCGTCGTCTATAAACCGAAGGATATGCGGCTCGAGCATGCCTATCACGCACTGGCGGCGGAATACGTCGGCATGCCGGCCGGCGCATCAGCGGTACGCGTGCTCGCAGTTGGCGACACACACGGTTACGTCACCTTCATTGCACACCGCCCGGCCGGCAGCACGGCAGAACGCGCGGTTTTCTACCGCAATGCCGGGCGGCTGCTCGCCCTGCTGCACCTGCTCGGCGCCACCGACTGCCATTACGGAAACATCATCGCCTGCGGGGACATGCCGGTGCTGATCGATCCTGAGACGCTGTTCGACAGCCGGGTGGGCAGCGGCGAGCGCACGGAGGAGACGGCAGGGCTTCCGGGCGATTTCGGCACCTCGGTGCTGCGCGTCGGCATGCTCCCGTCCTGGCAGTACAGTGCGGCGCGGAAGCGGGCGACGGACATTAGCGCGCTCGGCGCCGATCCTGAAGATGCAGCCGCGATGACGGTCGGCTGGCGCCAGGTCAACACCGACGCGATAGCGTTCGGGCCGCACGAATCCCCGCGCCCGGAATATCACAGTCTGCCGGTCGGCAGCGGGGAAGCCAATCCGCTGCCGCAATATGTCGATGAACTTGCGGACGGTTTTGCCGGCGGCTATCGCGCGCTGCTGGCGCCGGGACAGCGCGAAAAACTGGCGAAGCAGCTCGCCGGCCTGACCGGCATGCGGCGGCGGTCGGTTCTGCGCGCGACCCGCATATATGCGGTCATGGAACAGCGGCTCTGCTCGCCGCCCTGCCTGCGCTCGGCGGCAGCGCGCGGCCTCGAGCTCGAGCGGCTCGCGCGCGGCTGCCTCGCCGGCGCGCAGCCGCACCCGTACCGGGAACTGTTCACGGCCGAATTGCACGACATGGAGATGCTGGATATTCCGTATTTCGATCATGCGCTCGGTTCGCGCGACCTGTGCGGCGGCGGGCGCGTCATCTGCGGGGCGCTGGCGGAAGACGGGCTGAACGCTGCCATCGAGCGCGTGCGGCGGGCGGCGCCGGCGGATATCGATTGGCAGGTTCAGCTCATCCGTGCCGCTGCGGGCGCCCGCAGCTATCGCATGGGCGGGACTGCAACGGCTGCGGCCATCTCCGGCGCTGCTGACAGCGGCGCGTGGCGTGACGGCGAGCAGGCGGCGCTGTTTGCCGGTCTCCTCGACCAGCTCGAGCGCAGCGCCGTGCGTGACGCCGGCGGCCGGCGCACCTGGCTCAGCTTCGGCCTGCTGGGCGACGGGATGCAGGCCGGACTCAGCATAATGGATGACGGGCTCTATTCGGGTCGCGCCGGGCTCGTGGCGTTTCTTGCCACGCTGGCGGCGGCGGACGTGTCGCGCGCGGTGACCAGCCGCGCCGCCGCGCTGGCAGAAGAAACATGGCATCCGCTCGGGGAACGGCTGATGGATGCGCAGTCGCCGGCGGTGTCCCGGATACTGCGTGACGGCGGGCTCGGCCTGGCCGGCGCCGGGGGAATATTGCAGCTGCTCGCGCTGCCCGGCATCCCGGTGCCGGCTGCCGCGCGGGAGAGCATGTGCATGCGCCTCATCGCTGCGATCGATGCGGGGGTGGTGGCGCAGGATATGCGGCTTGATATCATTGGCGGTGCGGCAGGGGCGATCGGCCCTGTGGCTGCTCTCGGCGGCACGGTGGACGAGCAGCAGCTGCATGCAGTGCTGCGGCGGCTGGCCGCGCACCTGCTTGCGCGGCAGGACGCGCGCACCGGCGGCTGGCTGACGCCGGTGGCGCCGCGCGCCCTCACCGGCTATGCGCATGGCGCTGCCGGCATCGGCCTCGCGCTGCTGCGTGCCGGCACGGTGCTTGGTGATGAGCGCTGTCTGGCAGCCGGGGCGCGTGCGTTTGCACACGAGCGCGCGATGTTTGACGCGCGCAGGGGCAACTGGCCCGACCTGCGCGGCGCGGCGCCCGGATACATGCATGCCTGGTGTCATGGTGCGGCGGGGATTGGACTGGCACGGTGGCGCGCGCTGCAGCTGCTGCCGTCACATCCCGAGGCGGCATACTGGCGCGAGGAACTGCGCCTGGCGGGAACCGCGATCGCTGCAGTCACGCTGCCGGCAGACCACCTGTGCTGCGGCAATGCCGGCCGGGCCGTGACCCTGCAGGCGCTCGGCAACTGGACAGGTGACCGGTCACTGACCGGCGCGGGGAACACGGCGACTGAAATGATACGCGCGCACTGGCGTGCGACCGGAGCTTTCCGCGGCAACGATCTGGGGACGGGGACCACGGTTGGTATCGCCGGTTTCATGACCGGGTTGCCGGGCATCGGCATGCACCTGCTGGGAGAGCAGGCAAAAACGGCGCTTCTGGCGCTGCTCGCGTGATAGGGTCAGTGCGTGCGCAGCGGTGCAGGCCCGCGACCGCTTAGCACCTCAGGGTGCACCAGGCGTTTGTCCACGGGTTGTCGCAGTAAATCCAGTCGGTGGGCGGGAAGGTATACCCGCCGGCGACCTGCTCCAGCTCGGTATCGGACAGGTCGTCCGACGTGGTGGCGAAGAAATCCTTCGCAGTAACGGTGAACCCGGCTGCCGTCGCGCGCTGCTCGAACTCTTCCGCACTGCCCGCAGTGGCGAGTTGCTCGCGCAGTTCGCGGTTGTCACGCAGCGCCGCCAGCAGCGCTTCCATATTCTTATCGGTCATGACAGATCCTTTTCCTTGCAGAATATGGAAAAACATACCCTGTGACGGTGTTATTGTCAAGGCGGACGCCTTGGGCCAGTCGTTCTGCCGGGCGGCTCCGAGTTTTGACGCGGGCAGAGTATGGTGTTAGAGTTTGAACGGGTGCGGGCGACGCCGGTATTTCTGTCGCAGCGCCTGTCGAATACGCGACGGGGCGGGAAAGCGTCATGCGGATCATCTCATCGGCCCGGCAGCAGCGCTGCGGTGTGCCGGCGGTTCCTATGGTGATTTTTGCGACAGCAGAGACGGGAGTCCATGCGCGGGCAGTGCCCCTGCGGGTCGTGCCACGGCTCCGGTTGCTGCAACACCTGCAACGGGACCGGGCGGTTCCTGGGCTCGGGCGAGACCGGTTGCAGCACCTGCGGCGGCGGCCAATGATAGCCGGCGGTCCGGTGGCAGGTCGCGACGGGTCGCGGACGGCCGGGTGATGTCGTCGGCGGACGGTAATCGCGGCGGGATGCGCTGATGACACACACGCACCCCCGCCGCCCGCAACCGCGGACCGTACGCAGGCCGGCGGCCTGGCGGGACGCGGACCTCTACCGGCAGAAAATCTGCAGGGTCTGCGGCGCGTCGTCGCCGCGGGCGGGTTGGAAGAACTGCGGCGGCTGTCCGGCCTGCGTCGCCCGGGTCCGGGAGAAGAAGCTGGCGGCAACGGCCGGCTGCCCCGCCTGCGACGGGTCCGGAACCGCGGTCCTGCAGTGGCGACAGGGCGGTGCCGGCAGCGCCCGTGCCGCGAAGTATCGGGCGTTCATCCGGCCGCAGCGGAACTTGCGTTTCGGCACCCTCCATGCCTGCACCCGCTGCGCGGCGCTGTGGGTGCTGGACCTGCACAAAAGGTACATGCGGCTGGTGCTGAAACGGCGGCGGGAACTGTTCACGACATGGTGCACCCGGCCGCAGGTGCTGCCGCGACCGCTGCTGCGCCGGGCGCTGGCGATCGGCGCAGTCCGCTACGATGAATTCGCCTACGTACCCTGCCGGGTAACGACGCGCGACGGCGTGACGCACGCGCATGCGTTGCTCAGTTTCCAGGCGGAACCGCCGATCGACGACTGGCGGAAGAACCTGCGGCTGGCGACGGACATTCGCGACCTGCAGCTGTCGCCGCAGGCGCTACCGCTGCCGGTGCGCACAGCGACGACCGATTTCTGGGACGCCCCGTACGGCGGCGCCCTTGCCGCCACGCCGGCGGGCGCATATGTGCATGTCCAGCCGGGCGCGCAATTCGTCACGCTCGCCGGGGTGGAGGCTGCCGATCTGCGCCTGGTGCGGCATCCGGAACGGCGGCCGCCCGGCACGCGCATCCGACAGGCGTCCAACCGGCTGCAAAGCTGCCAGATCTTTGTGGTCGACTGGATCCGGGAACTCGGCCGCTGCTGATCCGGCGCCAACTGGCGCATCACGGCAAACAATTCCCGCGACGTGCCCGTATAGCGCTGCGCGTTCCGTCCACTCCGAGCGAGCGGACGCCGGCTCGCTGACGTGTACGAACGGCGAGGGCTGCCTGCCCTGCCGCGAATGAGCACGGCGATTCCGTGGGACGGTACGCGAGCGTATGCACGGATGCTGACGCGGGGTGTGGCTGCGCAGGTTCTGACGAGGGGGTACCGGCAGAAAAGGAGCCGCTTCCCCAAGAGGGAAAGCGGCTCCGTGACAGCAGGTGAATGTGCGGCTGCAGCGAACGTGCTGCGTGCTCAGTTGGCCAGATCGGCGTCATCCACAACCAGTGCCACCCGGTTGGTTGTCGGAGAGGAAATGTCGTAGACCACGCCGCGGACCACAATCGCATCGTACGGATCGACTTCGCCCTGGCCGTATTGCTTGAACTCATTCTTGAAGCGCTGATCCGCCTGCGAACCCTTCTTGCAATAGGCGTAGAGGTACGGCATGGAGGTGGAGAGCCCGCGGAGGCGATAGCAGTTGTACTCTTCACGCGGTGCACTGGCAACGTAGAAACTGCTCGGGTCCTTGCCGTAATAACCGCAGGTCATTTCTACGGCCTGGCTGGCGAACGGCAGGCAGCGGTTCATGTCCAGCAGGGCGTCGATCGTGGCAGCGCTGTAGGTCCGGGCGACGGGTGCCGCTGTTGTTGACTGGTAAACTTCGAATGGACCCTGGTACTGCGCACCGATCCCGGCGACGGCGCTGTCGGTCGCAAAGATCAGGGCTCGCTCCCAGCGATAGGCCGGTGCGAAATTGACCCGGCCGGAACCGGACGACCCCTGCAGGGGAAGCCCGAGCATGCCGCGCCATTGGTTCATTTCGTCCCAGGTCACCTTGCCTCCGCCGGTGGACTGGATCTGATTCAGATAGCGGTCGAACCAGCCGGAATCGATCTGGCTGGCGAACCCGGGATCCGCCACGATGTTGCCGGCGGATTGGCGGCTCAAGCTGCGGTTGCCCGCATCGCGGCCGTTGAGCTTGGTGACATCATCCTCATACAGCGTGCCTCCGGTCTGGGGATCCCAGTACTTGTAGACGCCGCCCGCATTCTGGAAGAACACATTGGCGGTCAGCTTGCAATAGCGGTTCTGGAACCCGTTGTTGATGCCGGCAATATTGGCGAACATGAAGATGTTGTTGTCCACCCGGAGCTTGGCTTCGCGTCCGATCTGGAGGCCGTAGCCCTCAACCTCGCCGGAATTCCAGACGAAGCCGACGGTGTTGTTGCGCACGACCGCTTCGCCGTTCCCGGTCTGGAAATCAAGGGCGCGGTCGATGGTGTTGAGGATGATGCAGTTCGACACCTCAGTTCCCGCGGCCGGGAGCCCGATGCCGTAATAGCCGTTGACGACGAGGCAGTTCCGCACCTTGACGCCGGGGCTGTGGAACTGGATCCCCGGGGTGTGACCGGGCCCCAGTCCGAGGGTGAGATCGCCATTGGCATTGTAGGCGTGCCGCGTGTGGCCGTCAACGATGAATCCGTCGATGATGAAATTGGTGGCGTCATCCTGGCCGCCCTGGCCGACGAGCGCCTCACCGTTGTAGGAGGCAAGGGGGGCGGCAAGAGTATGCTGGCAGCCGATTGCCGTGCAGACGTGGCGATTCCATTCGGGATCCGGCTGACGCATCAGCACGGTCGGATGCTGCCAGGGCTGACGCACGGAGAAATCAGGGGCATACCCGCCCACCAGGGCGAGGTTGGGCACCTTGATGACCCACTTGCCGCCGCCGCCCTTGCCGTAATACACCCCTTCAGCGACATGAATCACATCACCGGCCAAGGCATCAGCCAGGGCGTCATCGATGGTGCCGTACGGTTTGGCCAGGGTGCCGTCACCGCCGGTGGCGTTGACGCGCACATAGAGGTTTTTGGCAATGCCGGCCACCGGCAGGGCCACCAGCAGAAACAGGGTCAGCAGCAGCACAGGTCGCATCGTTCATCTCCCGGACAACGATAGTACCGGCAACATGGATTGTCGCCGGCGGATGGTTGCAGGACAATTGTCAATAGTGTGGCTGAAATAATGGCACGACCGTGAGAAAAGCGACATGGCCATCGTCTCCAGTGCCGGTTTGGGCACAGGGCTTCTTTCCCGCAGGGCAATTTCCGGCGGCATCGTACCACGCCATCCCCGGCACGT
>Ga0116170_10003099_pt1 | contig 15653 bp, 15 predicted proteins | sample AD_JPNHW1_MetaG_FD_89797 | JGI IMG/M metagenome (GOLD analysis project Ga0116170, IMG submission 89797) | Active sludge microbial communities of municipal wastewater-treating anaerobic digesters from Japan - AD_JPNHW1_MetaG | ecosystem: Engineered > Bioreactor > Anaerobic > Digestate | place...
CCGCTATCTGCAGGAAGTCGATTCCGAAACCCGTCATCCGCTGGCGGCGCTGGCCGGCCTGATGTTCGCGTCGTTCGGGCTGTTCTTCGCGGCGCTGGCGCCCTATATCGACAACCTGAACCTGCCCATTTTCCTTTTCATCAACCCGATGTTCCTGTTCAGCGGCACTTTCTTCCCGCTGGACGGCATGCCCGCCTGGGTGAAAGCGGCGGCCAACCTGCTGCCGCTGACGCACCTGGTGAACATTACCAGGGCGGCCACCTTCGGCCGCCTCACCCCGGCATTGCTCTGGGACATGCTTTATATCCTGCTTTTAACGGCGGCCATCGCTTATCTTTCCATCTGCAAGATGAAAGCCCGGCTGATAAAGTAGGACTTGCACCTTATGACAACAAAGAATAGATGCTCCTGGGCTTACGGCGCCAGCCCGCTGTATCCCGCGTATCACGACGAGGAATGGGGGGTTCCTGTACGCGACGACAGGAGGCAGTTCGAATTCCTTACGCTGGAGAGCGCGCAGGCGGGGCTGAGCTGGGCCACCATCCTCAATAAGCGGGAAGGCTACCGCAAAGCTTTCGCCGGGTTCGACCCTGAGAAGGTGGCGCGGTTCAGCGCCACAAAGATAGAGGCCATATTAAAAGATCCCGGCATAGTGCGCAACCGGCTCAAGGTCAACGCCGCCGTCAATAACGCCAAGAGATTCCTGGAAGTGCAGAACGAATTCGGAAGTTTCTCGAAATACATCTGGGCTTTCGTCGGCAACAGGCAGAAAGTTAACCGCTGGACCAGCCTGTCCCAACTGCCCGCCACCTCAAAGGAATCCGACGCTCTCAGCGCCGACCTGAAGCGCCGGGGTTTCAAATTCGTAGGCAGCACCATCGTCTACGCCCACATGCAGGCCACCGGCCTGGTCAACGACCATCTGGTAAACTGCTTCAGGCACAAAGCCTGCGCCGAACGTGCGCTGAACGCTGCGCCGCCAGCGGGCAAAAGCCGCCGGAGCGCCAGGTGAGCCCCGCGTACGCTGCCCGGCTGCGGCAGGCGGCCGCCTGGCTGCTCTTCCTGGCCCTGACAGGCTGGGGAACGCTGGCGATCATCTGCTCCAATTTCCAGGCCGGCCCGCGGTATGCGGCGGCGGCAGTATTTATAGCGGCGGCGCTGTGCGGCGTGAGCTTCCCGGCGGGCGGCGCCGCTAAAACAGCCTGGTTTTCGGCGGCCTTCACCGCGGTACTGGGCTGGTGGCTGCTGCTGCCCCCGAGCAATGACCGCGACTGGGAGCCGGACGTGGCCGCGCTGCCTTCCGCGGTAATAAGCGGCAGCAGAGTTACAATCCGCAATATCCGCAACTGCGATTACCGCACGGAAACCGATTATACGGTAAAGCATTATGACCGGACCTTCGATCTCGGCGCGCTGCGCAGCATGGACCTGTTCCTGGTGGACTGGGGCCTGCGGCATGTGGCGCACGCCATGCTCAGCTTCGGCTTCGCGGGGGGAGAACACGTCTGTTTCTCTATCGAGACCCGCAAAAAGAAGGGGGAGAAGTATTCTTCGGTCAGGGGTTTTTTCAAGCAGTACGAACTCACCTACGTGGTAGCCGACGAGCGCGACGCGGTGAGACTGCGCACCAATTACCGCAAGGGGGAGAACGTATACCTCTACCGCCTGGACGCTACGCCTGAGCTGATGCGGCAGGTCTTTACCAGCTACCTGGCCAGCGTCAACAGTTTAAAGAGCAACCCGCGCTGGTATAACGCGCTGACCTCCAACTGCACCACCGACAGCTGGAAGCATATCGTGCCCTACTATACGCGGAAACAATTCGACTGGCGCATCCTTGCCAGCGGCCATATACCGGAAATGGCTTATGAGTTCGGCGTGCTGGACAAACAACTTCCCCTGCGCGAACTAAGACGCCGCAGTTTGATAAATGAACGCAGCAAAGCCGCCGGCAGCGGCCCGGAATATTCAAAGCTCATCCGGCGCGGGCTGCCCGGTTTTGACGGCCAGGTTTACAGTGCCGGCCGGTTTTGATATAATTACATTACAACAATGTCAGTCTGCGGCGCAGTTTCCGTATCTTACAAGCTGCACGGGTATCCTTCTAAAGACCTAAGACTACCCGAAGCAGTGATGTCCTTCCCGGATAATATTAGGAAGGCGCGTTAAGTTCACCCACCTAAAACGGAACTTAGCACAAAGTATCGGGAATATAATAGAAATTATATTTCGGAGGCTTTGTACTATGAATAAGCTGGTCAAGATAGTTCCCTGTATCGCTTTACTCGCCCTTTCCGGCCCCGCCCTGGCGCAGGCCGGCTCAGATATTTCCGCGCTCGAGGCCGTAATAGCCGGCACCGACATGCAGTTCGCCGCCGGCCTTGGACAATACCAGGCCGCCGGGCTCCCGGCACCTTCAGCGCCCCGGGCCGTCCCCGCCGGGATCAGGGTCCGGGACATCACCGAAAAATGCACGCGCGACGGCGAAGTGGTCTCCGCGTATCCCCTGATCTACAAGAGCGTCCCCCGCGAAGAGAACGCCCGGATCATCAAGGTGTTCAGTTTCGCGGACAGCAAAGGCGCGGAGCGCAGGATCGAGGTTTTCTTCACCGGCGGAGACTGGATGGCTTTCGGGTTCACCTATTTCATCACCAATGCGGGTCCGGACAAGACCCGGGCCTCCGCGTATTTCATGGCCGATCTTTCCACGCCCGACCGGGAAGACGGCGCCGTAGAGCCGCGCATCGATCCGTTCAATGACCAGCAACTAGAAGAGTTTATCGCCGCGGATTTCCTGGACGCCGCCGGGGATGTGAACGCCGTATTCGGCAGCATAGCCGCTGCGGCCGCTAATTGAGAGATGCCGCAAAAGCAGCGAACACCACCGCCCGGCCTGAAAGCCGGGCGGACTTTTTAGGAGCCCCCGCTTTACGTGCGGCTTTTATTTTACTTTGATTGTATATATTGAATGACAACGGTCTTCGCCTGCCTGCTCTGCCTGCTTTCCGTTCCGGCTCATGCCGGGCATGTGGAGGCTTCGCTGCTGTCCGCCCGCGCCTCCGCCCTGCCGGGCGAGCGTTTTGAAGCGGGGCTGAAGCTTAAGCTCAAAGACGGCTGGCACGTATACTGGAGCAACCCCGGCGACGCCGGCCTGGCTCCGGACCTGGCCTGGCGGCTGCCGCCGGGCTGGACCGCCGCGCCAATGCAATGGCCGGCCCCTGTCCGTCTTGAAATGCCCCCGCTGACCAACTTCGGTTACAATGACGAAGTTGTTCTGCCACTGACGCTTGCCGTGTCGCCCGGCGCCCGGCCCGGCACGCGCGCCAGCCTGAGCGCGAAGGCGCAATGGCTGGAATGCCGCGAAACCTGCCAGCCGGCGTCGGCGGACCTGGCCCTGAGCGTAGGCGTGAGCGAAAAACCGCGGGACCGGGCGGCGGACGCAGCCGCGATCGCGGGCGCGCTGGCGGATGTGCCGCGCGCGGACCCGCGCACGACCGTTAAAGCTGTGCGCGGCGGGAACAAGATACAGCTTCGCCTGAAAGGCCGCCACCCGCTGGCCGAGTTCTTCCCGGCGCAGCCCTATGTTTTCACGAACGCGCGCTCGGCGGTGAGCGTAAGCCCCCTGGAAACGGAAATAACCCTGGACCCGGTGCTCGGAGCGGCGCTGCCGGAGCGGGTGGAGGGCGTGTTGCTCCGTCCCGGCCTGCCCCCGGAACAGCTCAGCATCCCGGTAACCGGCGGCGGCGCGGTGTGGCATTTTCTGCTCTTCGCTTTCGCGGGCGGGCTGCTGCTGAACCTGATGCCCTGCGTGCTGCCCGTGCTTACCATAAAGGCGCTGGGGCTCCTGAAGCACGCGCAGCATCCAGGGCGGGCCCGGCATGAAGCGCTGGCCTACACGGCCGGAGTGGTGCTCAGCTGCGTGGCGCTGGCGGCGGCGCTGCTGGCCGCGCGGCGCGCCGGGCAAAGCCTGGGCTGGGGGACGCAGATGCAGTCGCCCTGGCTGGTGGCCGCGCTGGCGGCCCTGTTCATTGCGGCGGGGCTCAGCCTGCTGGGTGTTTTTGAAGTCGGCGCCAGGTGGATAGGCATAGGCTCCGGCCTTTCCGCGCGCGAGGGCAGGCTGGGCGCTTTCTTCTCCGGCATGTTCACAATGGCCGCCGGCGCGCCCTGCACTGCCCCTTTTATGGGGGCTACGCTGGGCTGGGCGATAGCGCGGCCCGCGGGCGAAGTGCTGGCGGTTTTTGGCGCGCTGGGGCTGGGCGCCGCCGCGCCTTACGCCGGGCTTTCTTCCTGGCCGGCGCTGCACAGGCTGTTGCCCCGGCCCGGCAACTGGATGGTCGTTTTAAAGAAGGTCCTTTCGGTGCCCATGTTCGCCACCAGCCTCTGGCTGCTTTGGGTGCTTTTACAGCTGACTACGGCCCGGCCGCCGGCGCAGGACGCACTGTGGCGGCCCTGGTCGCAGCAGGCCGTGGCGCAGGCGCGCGCCGCCGGGCAGACCGTTGTGGTGGATTTTACCGCCGCCTGGTGCCTGTCCTGCCAGGTGAACGAGCGCACGGCGCTGGCCGCGCCCGCGGTGCGCGCGGCGCTGACACGGCCCGGCGTGGCCGCCTTCCGGGCCGACTGGACCGGCCGCGACGCGGGCATAGCCGCTGAACTGGCGAAGTACGGCCGCAACGGCGTGCCTCTTTACGTAGTGCATCCCGGCGGCGGCCCCGCGGTGCTGCTGCCCGAACTTCTTACGCCGGGGCTTTTACTGGACACCCTGGCAACTCCTACAACAACCAAAGGAAAACATACCCCATGAAAACATCCATCCCCGTTGCCGTCCTGCTGCTGGCCGCCACCCTGCTGCCCCGGGCGGCTTATGCCGAACCGGCCCCCGACTTCAAGATCGCCAAGGTGCTCAACGCCCCCGTTAAAAAGATCGGCGGCCTTAAGGACCTTAAAGGCAAAGTGGTCTTTCTCGATTTCTGGGCTACCTGGTGCGCCCCCTGCGTGGCCAGCCTGCCGCATATGAACAAGCTCAACGAGGCGCTCAAAGGCGAGCCCGTGGTCTTCATCGCCATCACCGACGAATCGGAGGAGAAGCTCGGGCCTTTCCTGAAGACCCACGAGATAAGATCATGGCTGGGCATCGACGAGCTGGAAGTTTCGCTTAAAGCTTTCAGCGTAAGGTCGCGGCCGGACGGCTACCTGATAGGCAAGGACGGTACGCTGCTGGCGCGCATCTCGCCGCAATTCCTGACGGAGCAGGACCTGCGCAGCGCCATGGCCGGCAAGTTCACTCCCCGGCCCGTTAAATGGGCCGGAGAGAAGGCGGCCGCGCCCCGGGCCGAAGAAGGAAAAACCATCTTCGAAATAAAGATCACATCAGCCTCCGGCGACTGGAGCATGTCGCGGTCCAAGGACGAACTGATAATAGAAGGCATGCCGTTCGCCAAAAGTATCGCCTATATCTGGGACGCGGAAGCCGGGCAGGTCATAGCCGACGCTCCGCCCGTAAAATCCTTTAATGTTACCGTAAGAGCGCCGGCCGGTAGTTTTGGCCGGGCGATGGAACTGCTGAAAACCGCCGTGCAGGCGGCGTACGATATGCGCGTAACTCCGGAAAGGCAGGAGACGGATGTATATACGCTTACCCTCTCTACCGCAGAAGGCGCGGCGCGCCCGCAACCGGCCGCTCCCGGCACGCCCGCGCGCCTGATGGCTTCCGGCGGCGGGCGGCTTATGGGCAACATAGATATGGCCCGTCTCGCGCGCGAGGCCTGGAATATTTTCGACAAACCCGTAGTGGACGAAACCGGGCTGGCGGGAGTGTATGCTTTCGATCTGCAGTGGCCTTCCAGAGATAAGGCCGCCGCTGAGAAGCTGTTTGCGGAGCAGGGTCTGCTGCTGGTGCCGGCGCGCAGGCAGGTGGAGTTCCTGCGCGTGACAGCCGCGCAGCCCTGACAGCAGGCCGCACGGCAACGACAAAACCATGAATGACCGGAAAACCAAAGTGGAAACACTAAAGGCCGCCGTGGCAAAGTTCGTCAAGGCGCGGGATTGGGAGAAATTCCATTCGCCCAAGAACCTGGCCATGTCCATCTCCATCGAGGCCGCGGAACTGATGGAGATCTTCCAGTGGTTCGGCCTTAAGGAATCCGCGGCCCTGCTGCAGGACCCCGCGAAAGCGGAACACATCCGCGAAGAGCTGGCCGACATCGCCATATACCTGATCAGTTTTTGCAACCTGTATAAGATAGACCTGGCCGCCAGTATAACCGACAAATTAAAAAAGAACAGGGCCAGGTTCCCCGTCCGCCTGGTCCGCGGCCAGTTCCTGAAAAGCTCGTATCACCTGAAGGGCGGGAAAAAGCGGGCTGCCGGGACCGGGGCTTGAAACGCGGCATTGAACCATGAAACAAGTTACGGCGGCGGTTATTGAAAAGGAAGGGAAGATCCTGCTGGCCCGGCGCAAGCAGGGCGGCGCTCTGGCAGGCAAATGGGAATTCCCCGGCGGCAAAGTCGAGCCCGGCGAGACCCCGGAGCAATGCCTGCGGCGGGAACTGCGGGAAGAACTTGGCGTAGATACGAAGATAGGCGGTTTCATCTGTTCCAGCAAATTCGAGTACAAACATCTGCGGATAGAGCTGCTGGTGTACCGCGCCTCGCCTATAGCGGGCGAATTTACCGCGATAGCGCATGAGCGGCTGGAATGGGCGGCAGTGGGGGAATTAGCGAACTACGATCTTTCCAGCGCGGACATCCCGGTGGCGGCGCTGCTGCAGCAGCAGGACAAGGCCGCCGGCAAATAGCCGGGCGCAAGGATATTTATTATGAGCCTCTCATTTTTTACGCCGCGGGACTGGAACACAGAGGAAACCTCCGACGGGCCTCGCATAGTTATCCCGGCGCCGCGCATCTGGCCGCTGCCCCTGTTTTTCGGCTTCTGGCTCTGCGGCTGGACAACCGGCGAGCTGGCGGCCGGCAGGTCATTATTGCAGATCCTGCAGTCCGGGCCCAGCGGCGCAGAACTGCTGCCGGCGGCTTTTCTCGCCGTCTGGCTGTGCGCCTGGACGCTGGGCGGACTTTTTGTGTGGGCTATTTTCTTTTTCTCATTAAACGGAAGGGAAGTGGTCAACCTGCAGGGCGACAGGCTGAGGATACGGCTGGAAACCTTCCTGGGCCTGGGCTGGAACCGTTTTTTCAGCCTTCAGGGCATGCTGCCGCCGCGGCTGCAGAATATTCCCATACCGGTCCCAAAAACTTCCGTTCCGGGCCAAACTCCCGGAGCGCCGGGGCTGAACTATTCACACCTGGTTATAGAAAGCGGGACAAACCGCTGGCGCCTGGGCCTGGGCATGGAAGAACAGCGGGCTAAAGAACTGCTGTATACCCTGGTCACCCGCTTCGGCCTGCCGCGCGAGGGCTTCGGGCACCGGGACGCGCGGTAAGGCAGCGGGAATTAAGCAGCGGGGGGAAGCGCCGGCCTTTTTCACCGGGCTCACAGCGAGGACCAGGGGCTGTAGACAGCGGTGTCCTGCTGCCCTTTTATTTCCTCATGGGTGCAGTTAACCGCGAAATCCCCCCAAGTGGAAACTATTAAATTGGAGTTCTGATAGAACCATCCGCCGCTGTCGCCGGCAGTTCCGGTAACCGTGCTGAGGTCGCCGTGCGTAGTGTTGGGCAGTTTACATGTCGGGATTTCGCTCAGATATTTACTGCCTGCCGCCAGGCACTGCAGGTTATCCGTAGGGAACCAGCCTTCGGTATCCCCGTAATAGATCTGTATCGCGCTGCGCACGGCGGAAAGGGACCCCTTGGTCGCGCCCTCCCGGGACTTATTGATGAGGTCGGCGAACTTCGGTATGGCGATGGCGGCCAGGATACCGATGATAGCGACCACGATCATAAGTTCTATGAGCGTGAAACCATTTTTTTTCAGCATATAAATGTCTCCTCTAGGCGGCAGCTTGTATTGCCGCTCGGCTATCGTAGTTGTTCCCGCCTGGTAAAGTTTATAACCCTGCCCCTAGCGACACCTTACACTATTTTCCGGTCTTTTTCCAGCGGGATTTTTTACGCCGGGATATGCGCTGCTTTCCCGGGCGGAAAAGCGCGAGCATTGCCGGATATGCGCCCCCCGGAAGCCGTTTAAGAGCCGGCGGCCAGGTTCAATTCCTCACCTTTGCCGAGACTGCGCACGTTGAGACCGGGGAAGAACTGTTTGAAAAGCTCCTGCTGCGCCGCATGCGCGGGCACTATCACCCGGGGCTTCATTGCCGCTACCAGCTGCCTGAGTTCCTCTTTACAGGCGTGGCCGCCGGAGTGCAGCTGGATTATCTCAATGCCGTGGTTATCCCAGAACTTCCGGTTGCGCGCCAGGTGCGCTTCGCCCAGAGAATAGATGAGCACGGGTTTTTCGCTGTCGTTCTTCGCGGGTTCGGCAAAAGTCTGGCGCATGTGCCAGGAGTCCTTAAGGATATACTTATCCGGCTCGGCGGCAATCTCCTCCTTGGTAACCCTGCAGCGGCGCATCTTGTCCTCAAGCCCGGTAAACTTGGTGACCTTGCGGGTATAGGTGGAGCGGGCGAACAGGATCTTGATCCCCTCCAGGTCAAAGCGCAGGCGGTTGCCGGGCAGTTCTTCCTGCAGGTGCAGAACGAACGCCGTGTAAGGATCGATGACCAGCGTCCTGCCGCAGACCCTGGCCGCCGCGTAGGCGGACAGCAGGCGGGGGAGGTTCTGGCTCGCGCAGGCGAGGAAAACGTAGCCTTTACGCCCGCCGCAGGCCTTTTCCATGCCGGCCCTGACCGCGGCCTCGCTGTGGCAGGTATCGGCGCCGGCGGCCGGCACGCCGCCGTCCAGCAGAAGGCAATCCACTCTCCATTTGTATGACAGCAGCGATTTGAACATGGCGGGACTGCTTAAATGAGCGGAGATGTCCCCGGAATAGAACAAGCGTTTGTCGGTGTTCTTGTCTATCACCAGGTACGAATAAGCGCCGGAAGCGGGATCCGCGGCTTCGAAAGGTTTGACGATGAATTTCCCCAGCGGGAAAGGGCGCCCCGGGTCGCGGGTCGAGATATGCGCCTCCACAGGCTCCGTCTCGCCGAACAGCGCCGCGGCGAAAGCCAGTTTGGCGGTGAGCGCATGAGAATAAACCTGCAGCGCCGGATTCACGTACGACAGGAAACCGCATTGCTCCGCGCGGGAATCGCTGAGCAGCGCTGCGCTGAAGCCCAGCGGCGTATCCCTGTATAGGCCTTTCGTATCGGGAAGCATGCCCGCCCTGATAAGTTCGCGCGTCGGTTTTCCCTTGAAAGCCTGCAGGGCGGCCATATCCGGCGTTCCCGGCGGCCAGCCGAAATCTATCAGTATCCGTTCATTACGGGAGGCCACCTCCGCGCAATATCCGCCGCCGGCATCCGCTCCGCTGTGGTTTATGATTTTCATGATTGCCCTGTTGATCGTTCCTTTAGCCTGTATATTTAAACATTTTCGCGCGCGATGAATTGATATATTTTTGCATTGTTATATAATTTACAGATAGGAGCATTATTAAGACCGCCGAAACCGCATTTGCCGGCAGGATAAATATGACAGACCGCGAGCGCTGCGCTAAAGTTCTTTCTTATCTTAAAATTCTCTGCGCTGATATCCCCGGGCGCAGCGTGGGCAGCGCGGGCAACGAGGCTGCCGCCAGTTTTTTTCGGAACGAACTGACGGCCCTCGGCTGGAGCACTGAAGCTTCAGAATTCCGCGCGATGGACTGGCAGGAAGAGGGCGCCGTTCTGCGCGCCGCGGGGCAGAGCTTCAAGGTGTTTCCAAGCCCCTATTCCACCGGCTGCTCCGTAAAGGCGCGCCTTGCCGCAGCCGATACGCCTGAACGCCTGGAGCGCCTGGACGCCGGGGGGACTATATTGCTGCTCTACGGAGAACTTGCCAAAGAGCAGCTGATGCCGAAGAATTTTATTTTCTACAACCCGGAGGAACACCGCAGGATAGTGGCGCTGATGGAGAAAAGCGGCGCCGCGGCTTTTGTATGCGCCACCGGGCGCAACCCGGCCCTTGCCGGCGGCGCTTACCCGTTCCCGCTTATCGAGGACGGGGATTTCGACATCCCGTCCGTTTACATGACCGAAGAAGAGGGCGCCAGGCTGCTGCGCTGCGGCGCAGGGCAGGCGGAGCTTGAATCCCGGGCCCGGCGCATCGCGTCCAAAGGCCGCAACATCATCGGGCGCAGCAACGCCTCCGCTCCGGAACGGGTGGTGGTAACGGCCCACCTCGACGCGAAAAAAGGCACGCCCGGCGCCATAGATAACGCCACGGGAGTTATAGTCCTGCTGCTCCTGGCGGAATTACTGAAAGACTACCGCAGCACAAAGCAGCTGGAACTGGCGGCGTTCAACGGCGAGGATTATTACGCGGTGCCGGGCCAGATGAATTATGTCCGGGAAAACGAAGGCAGATTCGGCGAGATCCTGCTCAACATAAACATCGACGGGGCCGGCTACCGTGAAGGCGGCTCGGTGTTTTCTTTCTTCGGCCTGCCGGACCGCATCAAAGCGGCCGCTGAGGAAGTAATGGTTCAATACCCCGGGATAACGGAAGGGGCACAATGGCCGCAAGGGGATCACAGCATCTTCATACAGCAAGGCAGGCCCGCCATAGCGGTGTCGTCCGGCTGGCTTATCGGGAACATGGACAAACAGGATATTACCCACACGCCTAAAGATGCCCCGGAGATAGTAGCCCCGCAAAAAGTCGCGGAAATTGCGGAGGCGCTCAATACCCTTATACGGAAGCTATAAGGCTTCAGCCAGGATGCCGCGGGGTGAGATGCATACCCACAAGTAGCGAGGGGCACATGCTGAAACAGGATAATGCGAAGCGCAGCGGCGCCGGGAACCCCGGATGAATTCCCCCGGGGAAGGCGAGCTGGTAGAAAGCGGCACGTTCCGGGTGGACACTGAGAAGATGCTGGAGGTGCTTTCGCGCTACCAGCTGCAGGCCCCTGAATATTTTATCCGCGCCTGCATACGCTGCGCCGTGGCCTCCGGGGCCTCCGAAGTCAGGCTCGAGCGCGCCAGCGGCGCCCCCGGCACGGGCTTTGAGCTGGGCTTTGACGGCAGGCTGTTCACGAAAGAGGAACTCTCGGACGTTTACGCGCCGCTGCTGGCCGGCAGCCAGGACCGCGGCAGGCACCTGGCCGCGGGAATACTGGCGCTGGTTAAGACCGCTCCGTCCCTGCTTACCATCTCCTCCGGAGGAGCGCCGGTGCTTATTGCCGGAACGGCGGAACCTGCGCCGGAGGTGTACGCCCCCCGCACCCTGCTGCGGGCGCTCTGGCGGGCCGAACCGCGGGACCTGCCTCTTGAAAAGATACTGGATTTCCCTGCGGAGTCCGACGCCGCTATTGTATGCTGCCCCGTAGCGGTGCGCGCGCCCGGCGGGGAAAGCCCGCCTTTTAAGGACATAAAGCCCCAGGAGGACTCGATCGCTTTCGAAGAAGACGGCCGGCGGGGTTTCATCTTTCCCGCGCTGGACGACGGCTCCACGCCTGTGACCGACGATATCCCCGAGGCGGATTCCACGGTCGCGCTGCATGTCCTGGGAGTATACGCGGAAACGCACACCATGCGCATGTCCATAGCGCCGGTCTCCGCGGACTTCAACGACGACAGTCTCAGCCTGGACGCTTCTTTCTCCAAATGCGTCAGGAACGAGCAATTCGACGCGGCGCTGGCCTTCCTGGAAAAACAGGCGGAAAAACTGCTGCTGCACGAGATAAAGAAGCAGAAAGAAGATCTGGCGGCGGTGGGGCGGTTTATACGGGACATTGAACTCCGGGAACTCTGGCGCAGGCGCATGATGTACCTGGAAAACTGGACCGACGCCGTATCTCCGTCGTGGAGGGACTACCTGTCCGCTTTCGGGAAGTGGCTGGGTTCCCGGGAGTACGGGACCACCCCGAAACAGTATCTCCCCAAACCGAAGGGTCCCGCCCGGGACTGCATCTTCCGTACCGGCCCGCGCACCTGGTGGCTGCAGGACGCCTGCCGCAAGGCCCTGCGGACGCGCAAGATGGAACTTGCCGACATAGTGCCGCACCCGTTGTGGGCAGCGCCGGTACTGCTGTCCACTAAAGGGAAAGCCCTGAGCCTGGCGGACATAAACGCCCGCGTGAAGATGGGCCGGCTCTCCGTCTCAAAGTATTTCAGCGGCGAAGCCATCGGCAGCTCCGAAGCGGTATGGCTGGCCTCGTTCAGGGACGAACTCTTCCTCAGGGAATGCATCCCGCACTACACCTGGGACGAAGATTTTCTCTGATGTGCTAAAATGTTTCAGGCGGGTACGGTACAGTTCGCGGGTAACAAGGAGTTCATATGCCGGAATACAGCATTTTCGAAAAAGTTTCCATCTGCGCCGATAATTTCTCCGGACAGGAGCTCCCGGCTGCGGAACTCGTCAAATGGATCATCTTAGAGTTCCCCGGGACCAACGCTTCGAATATCATTCTCTCCGATTATTGCTACAACATCATCAACCACAGCCTGCGCCCGGAAAAGTACAGGTTCGAATACATACAAAAGAACGGCCAGGACTTTTACAAGTGCCTCGGGAAGAAGTATCCGTATACGGGCAAGGCCGTCTGGAAAGAAAAAGGCGTCAAGCTGTCCCAGCTGAAAACAGTAGGGGAATGGACCGACGGCAAGTTCCAACTGGCCAAAGAGTGCACCGGGCTGTTCAAGGTCTAAGGCCGGCCTTTCATGGCGGGGGTGATCTATTTCAATAAACAGCCGCTCGCGGCGGCCAAGAACCTTAAGCTGGCGGACCTGCTTAAGCGGATGCACAGGGAAGCTGCGCGGACGGTCGTTACGGTTGACGGGGAATTTATAGCCGTTCCCGAATACCGGGGATTTATTGTCCGGGACGGCGCGCGGGTAGAGGCCTGGGAACTTCAGGACGGGGGATAGGGACATATGGATAAACAGCTTAAAGTTCTGCATATCGACGCGGCCTCCGCTTTTTACCGCGTCGAACGTTTTCCTGTGGGCCCCTTCTGGGGGCCGGTGGACCTGGGGCTGCACCTGGTGGGCCGCGAAGCGGGGCACCAGAGCGTCCTGAATTTCGGCACCGGGCTGCTGGCCGGCTCCATCTTCCCCGGCTCCAACCGGCTGATCTTCACCGGCCACTCCCCGTGCTGGGGAGGCTTCTATGTTTCAGCCATGGGCGGAGCCGGCCTTATTTTTGACAATCTGGGTATCAACATGGTGTCCCTGCGCGGCAAGGCGTCCACCCCGTCGGTGCTGGTGCTCAACCGCGAACACGCCGAAGAAGTGCAGGTGGAGATAGTCCCCGTGGACATGACGCGCATCTGGGAAACCGCCCCGGGCGGACTATACTCGCTGATGGACCACGTCTACAACCGCTGGGCGGGGGACTACAAGGAAACGCCGCGCGTGCTGGCCGTGGGGCCGGCCGCGGCGGCTACCGATTTCGGAGCCATCGCCTCGGCGCCCTACCAGGACGGCAAAAACACCCACGCCGACTGCTGGGCGGGGCGCGGCGGGTTCGGCAGCAAACTGTTCAGGGAGCACGGCATCTGCGCCGTGATCTACGGCGGCACCGTGCTCGACGAGGACTTCCGGGACCGGACCGTGGCCGACGAATGGTTCCGGCAGCGCTACGAGCAGAAGGTCGCCGCCAAGGATTTTGAGGCCACCACCAAGTACCGCTTCGACCCCAAGTTCAACACCGGCGGCACTTTCGGGGTGAATTACTCCACGCTGGGCGGCAAGTCGATGTACTTCAATTACCGCAGCGTCCTGTGGACCGAAGAACAGCGCAAGGCGGTGAACAAGACCTGCGTAACGGAGCATTACCTGAAGCAATTCAACGACGAAACCATAGCCGCCAAGCAGCAGCGCACCTGCGGCGAGCCCTGCGCGGCCGTCTGCAAAAAGCTCAACGGCGAGTTCAAGAAGGATTATGAGCCCTACCAGGCGATGGGGCCGCTGTGCGGCATTTTCGACCAGCGCGCCGCGGAAAAGCTCAACCGCCACGCCGACAGCGCGGGCTTCGACGCTATTTCCGCGGGCGGGGTGCTGAGCTGGCTGATGGAGTGCCTCGATGACGGTCTGCTGACGCCCGGGGAGCTGGGCGTAGCCGCGAAGCCGCGCTGGACCACGGAAGGCTTTGACGCGGTGGCCGACTCGGCCCACAACGCCGACCTGGGCGTGGCGCTGATAGATTCGATACTGCAGGGGCGGGGCGGCCTGGACCTTTCCGCCGGCGCGCGCAAGCTGGCCCGGCGCCTGTCGCGCAGCAAGAGCCCGGAGATAGGCAGGAAATTCGTCTGCCTGGCCAACGCCCGCAACGGCTGGATGGTGCCCAACCAGTACTGGAACGCCGGCGCGCTGAGCCCCATGGCCATAATGGGCAAATACTATATGTATTACGGCTTCGATTTTGTGCCGCCGCGCCAGCTGGGCCGCCTGTGCGCCAGCCGCCTGGTGCAGGAACTGGTCATCGACGACCTCGGCATCTGCCGTTTCCATCGCGGCTGGGCCGAAGAAATGGCGCCGGAGATAGTGGAGCATATCTGGGGCGATTCGGCGCGCTTCCTTAACGTTATAAAGGAAACCGCCGGCCGCCTCAACAGCCGCAACGTGGCGGTGTTCTGGGAGTCCGAGCGCAATATCGACTTCATATTTGCTTTCCTGAAGCGCAAGCGCGACGTGGACGGCGACAAAGCCCCGGAGCTGGAAACCTGGATAAAGGCTTTCGAAACGGACAAGCCCGGCGCCGCCCTGGACTTCTGGTTCGAGATCCGCAAAGGGATCTCCGAAACCCTGACGACCCTGGCCTGACGGCGCGGCGGCAAAAAGAAAGAGGCGGCCCGTTGAAGGCCGCCTCTTTTTACTTTTCCGCGTACCTGCTCAGCGCTGGTCCGCCCTTTTGGGATCAGCCATCCTTTCGAGCTGCTCTATGGCCCTGGGGGCCGGGATAGGCTCCACCGGGGTTATGGCGAAAGAGCCGGCCGGGGCCGCTACCGGCGCGGGACCGGTGAGCGCAACGCCGTTGGCATCGAACAGGGAGAACTGCTTGGTCCCGGCCTGGTCTTCCCAAAGCGTCAGGATATTCTGCACTTTACCGTCGGCGTCGTTCTGGAAGCGGACTTCGTCCACGCCCACGCCCAGGTAGCTGAGATACTTGGGCAGGCCGTCCACGTCTTCGGCGGTAAGGTCGAAGAGGACGGCTGTGGCCCGCTCGCCGGACACCTGGATGGAACGCGTGCCGTCCAGGCTGTAGTAGTAAGTGTCACCGGGCAGCGGCGCTTCGGGCGCCGGTGTTACAGGCGTTACCGGGGTGACCGGGTCGGGCACATAGCCGGCCGGAGGCGTGTAAGGCGCCGGAGTATAATCCGGCACGATAAGCGTTCCGCCCGGGGAAGACTGGTAATGGTAGTAGTAATTGTCGCGGTAAATGTAGATCACATTCACGTTGTAAGGATCCTGCCACCACCAATTATTGTCGTGGAAGTAAACCCACCTGTGCCAGTAGGGATCGTAAGACCAGAAGCGCCCGTCGTAGTAGCGGGTCCAGAACATGGCGTCGCCCACCCAGAAACCGTACCAGTGGTAGGTATAGTCGTAGTGGTGATACAC
>Ga0116170_10003102_pt1 | contig 15650 bp, 15 predicted proteins | sample AD_JPNHW1_MetaG_FD_89797 | JGI IMG/M metagenome (GOLD analysis project Ga0116170, IMG submission 89797) | Active sludge microbial communities of municipal wastewater-treating anaerobic digesters from Japan - AD_JPNHW1_MetaG | ecosystem: Engineered > Bioreactor > Anaerobic > Digestate | place...
CCTGTGTCTCGGGTATCTTTCCATCAAGATGGGAAAAATCGAGGTGTGGGGCAAGCCCGGCTATGAAGTGGTCGCTGTTTTCAGCGACATCGGCGGGCTGAGGAACGGCTCGCCCGTGGTGGTCGCCGGAGTCGACGTCGGCCTCGTTGAAAGCATCAGCCTCGTGGACTACGAGGCCCGCGTGGTCCTGCAAATCAACCCCGGTCTGGAGATCCACGAAGACGCCGTCGTGTCGGTCAAAACCCGCGGGCTGATTGGAGAGAAGTTCATTCAGATCAGCGCGGGGGCCGCTGAAGCCGTCATCAAGCCAGGCGGGCGAATCCGTCAAACGGAGTCGGCTGTGGATATCGAGGCTCTCATTAGCAAGTATGCGTTCGGCAATCTGTGACAACACAAACGGAAAGGGAACAGCGATGAATACGTTCTGTCGGCAACCGATTTCAGTCTTTCTCCTCCTCCTCCTCGGCGTTCCCGCCTTCGCGTTGGCGGGCGACCCTACGGACCAAATCAAACAGACGACCGAGAAGGTCCTCGCCATCGTAGATACGCCCGCTCTGAAGGGGCCAGACAAAGAAGAGATGCGGCAGAAGCAGATGCGGCAGGTGATTGACGAGCGCTTCGACTGGGCCGCCATGGCCCGCAGTGCGCTGGGAAAACACTGGCGCGAACTGAACGAAGCCCAACGCACCGAGTTCACCGGTTTCTTCAGCGAACTGATCGAAAAAAACTACATGTCCCAGGTGGAGAGCTATTCCGGGGAGAAAATTCAGTACAAAGGCGACAAGGTGGACGGGGCATACGGAACGGTGGAAGTCGTGATCGTCACCCTTCGGGGAACGGATATTCCGGTCAGCTACCGCGTCTTGAAGAAAGACGCCGCTTGGCTCGTTTATGACGTCAACATTGAGGGGGTGAGCCTGGTGAACAACTATCGCAGCCAGATCGCGACCATCCTCAACAGTTCGTCCTACGACGCGCTGATTGTCAAAATCAAAGCAAAGCTGGCGGCAAGCCCGGCCGAGTCGGCAGGGCACAAAACCCAGACCTCAACTGAGCAGAAGAAAGGCGAGGGAACGCTGTGAAAACGGTATTCTGTCTTTTGGCGATGCTGGTCTTTGCAGGCGCTGGGTGTCGCAGCACACCGCCGGGGCAGAGGCTCGTTGCGAATGGCTCTTCGCAGCCCGCGAATGGTGCCGATCCCAACGAGGACACCGATTTGCCGGGAATAGGCGAGCCGTCCGACGGCGCTCCTTCGGCGCAGCCCATTGCGGTTTCTGATCCCATCGAGCCGATCAACCGGGCGTTCTTCTGCTTCAACGACAAGCTGTATTTCTGGGTACTCAAGCCCATATCTAAGGGATACAGCAAGGTCTTGCCGCAGTGTGCGCGGCGCAGTGTGAGAAACTTCTTCTCCAACATCGCCACGCCGGTGCGGCTCGTGAACTGCACGCTCCAAGCCGAATTTGGGGGTGCCTGGGTTGAGATCGAACGTTTCGCCATCAACACCACCGTTGGCGTGGCAGGGTTCGGCGATCCGGCACGGAACCGTTGGGCCCTGGAGAAACGCAACGAGGACCTCGGCCAAACGCTGGGACGATACGGGCTCGGAACCTCCATCTACATCAACTGGCCCATCATTGGCCCGTCCAATGTGCGGGACTCCGTGGGATACGTGGGCGATATGTTTCTTGATCCGATCAACTATCTGGTTCCCAAGTTCTGGTACAACGCCGGCATCAAGGCGTACGAGACGGTGAACGGCACCTCGCTTCGGGCGGGCGAGTACGAGGATTTCAAAAATGCCGCGATTGACCCGTACATCGCGTTCCGCGACGCCTACTATCAGTATCGCAGAAACCAAGTGAACAACGGCGAGGGGCAACGTGTGCGGCCGGTGGGCCCCTTGTCTTCAGAGTGAGCCATCGGCACAAAGGAATGGGTGTCGTCAGCGTACGATTAAACACCCAAGGAGAAACTGTTATGAATGCGACAAGGACCCTGTTGGCCGGACTACTACTATCGTGCATGTGGGGCGGGTGTTTCGTGGTGCCCGGACCTCGAGGAGGGGGGGGCGCCGTGGTGCCGCTTCTTCCGCCGATTGTGGTGTTGGGCTCGGAGCCCTATTACGAGCACAGTGGGTATCACTATTACTACCGTGAAGACGGCAACTGGTCCTACTCGCAGTCGCGGGGCGGACCTTGGGTTACCCTGCCCAGAGATCACTACCCGAGAGAAGTCAGGTTTAAGGATGGCGGCGCTAAACGGAACGGGGAACGGAACCCCAGGCACCAGGAGAGATAATACGCGGCACCGCGGCAGGGCATATGCCATCGCGCAACTTTTTTGGAGGCGAGAAACGGAATTTAAGTCAGAAAGGAACATCGGCAACAGACGGCGGTATTTTCAACTGTTTCCCCGAACGGGGAACCCCCACAACAACGGATGAATCGAGGTATTAGAATGAAACGGAACACAATGTATCCCTTAACGTTTGCAGCAGTGGCGGTTGCCATGGTGGTCTTCGGCACGACTCTGCGTGCATCGGAGGCCGACAGCAAGATCGAGTCGTCGTTCAAAAAGACCTATGTCTATCAGACGTATCTCAAGGACGATGCGGTTAAAACCGAAGCCAAAGACGGCGTCGTTACGCTGACTGGAACCGTGGCCGAAGAGTCTCACAAGACGTTGGCCCAGGAGGCCGCGTCGAGCCTCCCCGGGGTCACCCGCGTAGACAATCAACTGGCGACGAAAGCCGAGGTTGCCGCAGAAAACGCGGATACGTGGATCGGCAGGAAGGTGAAACTCACTTTGATGTTTCACCGCAACGTCAACGCCGGAAAGACCACCGTCGAGGTTAAAGACGGCGTTGTGACGCTGACGGGCCAGGCTACGAGCACGGCTCAGAAGGAGCTCACCACCGAATATGCCAACGACATCGAAGGCGTAAAAGAGGTGAAGAACGAGATGGCCGTGGCGGCAACTGCTGAGCCGGCAGAGCGGACCTCGCGCGAGAAGATGGACGACGCGTCCATCACCGCACAGGTCAAGACGGCCTTGCTGACCCATCGCTCGACCAGTTCTGTAAAGACCAAGGTCGAGACGCGGGACGGCGAGGTCACATTGACCGGCATTGCCAAGAACGCGGCCGAGAAGTCCCTCGTCACCAAACTGGTTACGGACATTCAGGGCGTAACGGACGTGAAGAACCAAATGACGGTCGAAGAGGCCCAGACCAAGTAAAAGGGCGAATGCTGCCAGCGGGGACGATAGCACGTATCCGCCGGCAGCACGTTCAAGCCGAGTTGACGAAACAGGGCATACGAAAAAGGCAGGTAAATTATGGAAAAGACAACCACAGGCAGTGAGAACATCGCGGAAGCGCTGAAGCTTCTTGAAGAGGCGGCCGAACAGAAGCGAGACGAACTGAAGAACCTCATGTCCAACAAATGCACGCATCTGCGGAGCGTGATCATCGAGGCCGAAGGCGGACTCGCCAGATCACTGGCCGACGCGAGAAAGCATGCGGCAGAGGTCGCTGCGCATGCCAAGGATGTGAGCGTCGAGAAAGCCAAGGAGATTGCCGGCGACGTGGACAAGAACGTGCACCGCAATCCGTGGGCTTTCATCGGCGGCACGGCAGTCGTCAGTTTGTTGCTCGGCTATATCCTCGGGCGGAGCCCGAAATAGAGGTGCGCCTATGTTGAACTGGATACTCAAAGGAATTCTGTCGGCTGTTGTAGCCAGGCTGCTGGACAACTATCGCTATCTGTCGATCCGGTTGCTCAAAATCGAAGCCGCGAAGTCCTATTTGCGCGGCATTCGAATGGCTCGGTTGTCGGTGATCGGTCTGATGCTGATGGGGTTGATGACGGGGCTCATCTGCGTGGGCGTGGTGCTTTTTCACGCGGGATTGTTTGTCTTGTTGCCCTGGACCGTGAAGTCCAAGGCGATTCTCGGCATGTTCCTGGGATTGGCCTATGTGGTCATCGGTTGCGCCGCGCTCCGTGTGTCCATGAGCGAAAGAACGTGGCTGGCGAAGTCGGGCGCCGCTTCAATGCTGAAAGAGGCAACGGACCCGTCCACCTGAATCCGTGCAGTTGCAGAGACGATACCGCCGCAGAAGTTCATTAAGGCGTGATGACCGCGCGATAGAAGCGCTGAGGTACGGCTTCTGTCGCGGTGGTGTCGGTATATTTCCACGGGCTGGCGATCGGGGTGTCTGTGGTGATCGTCATCCAATTCGTGGACAGCAGGTCGGGGCAGGCTTGAAGCGTCAGAAGGTAATAGGGCGTGGTCCTGAGGACGACAGTGGCGCAGGCGCTGTTCGTTCTGAAGATGTCCGTAAACACGGGGGCCTCGGGCGTTGACAAGCGGACATACAGCCCGTTGAACGTGACCGCGCCCGTCTGTGCCAACGCCCGCCCGTCCAGTCGCGCGCGGGTGTTCATCGTGATGGAGGCGTAGGCCATGACGGTCCCCTTGACTTCAGACGACACGTCAAGCGTTGCCGAACTGCCGACCTGCCAAAACACATTCTGGGTCTGTGCCCCGCCGGACAGAATGACTTTGCGTCCGACATTTACTGTGAGCGTGCTCGCCATTTGGAAAACCCAGACGTCGTTCGAACCGCCTGTCAGCGTGAGATCCGCCAAGGCGATGTCATATGCTCCCGACGCGGATTGGTATATGCCTGGGACAAGATTTCTTCCCCCCAGCTCGCCATCTCCCACGTCGATGCCGCCCGGAAGCTGGGCGGGACTGGCTGAAATAATTGCTTCGCTCAAGTCGAGTCGTGCCTGGCCCGCGACGGGGTCGCCATTGTGTAGGAGTCCTTCGACCTGCGTCGGCAGGATTCCCTGCGACCCCGCGGGATAGAGCCCGACATTGCCGTATACGGTTCCGCCCCCAGTGCTGGTCGTCGTCGTGGAAGCGAGAATCGCGAAAGGCGCGCACGACTTAAGGTCAATGGGCTTCATCCCGGCAGCCGTCGCGGATTGCGTGAGCACCACGATTCCTGCAGCAAAAAGAAGCCAGCGGATTCCGTTCGCCTCGGCGCCTTCATGCGTGCTAGAACTGAATGTCTGCATGGAATGGATTCCTTCCGTTTTCACGGCAGGCGTAGCTCTGCCGGTTGTTGCCTGAAAATCGAAACTTGAAAAGTGTAGCCCTGATAACAAACGATAGGGCCCGCCCTAATAGAGGGGGCAGGCCGATGTGTTTTCGTGCTCCTTGATCGGCCGTTACGGGGAAGGCTCTGCGAGCAGGATCTTCAGGTCGTATGACCAGTTGAAGCTGTACGGTGTGGTTGCCTTCAGCGCTTGGCCGGGCCAGAGGAAGAAGCCTCTGCCTGCTATGCCGTCCGTCTGGTCTTTGCGTTCGGGCGTCAAAACACCTGTCAGCGCGATGGTCCTCGAAGTGGGCGTCGCCGCAGAGTCGAACCAAGCCTTGAACGTTCCGTTAAACACGCCCGTTGCACGGACCAGTCTGATCTTTAGCCCCACCGAGTTTTCCGCGCCGTAATCCCACGCGCCGCCCACTTTCACCGGGGACCCCGTGTCGGGTGCCGCGATGCCGGTCAACACGCCCAATTTGTTGGACGTAATCGTCAGCGCGATTCCGTCCGGATCCCACTCGGCCGCCTGATAGGAGCTGTTTCCCACTCGGAGTTCAGGCATCGGCGCATTTGTATCTGTGCCGACCGAAAGCGCCATGTTTCTGTAGTAGTCGTACAGATTTCCGATCTTGTCAAACCAGCCGCCGGAGAGCGTGAGTTCACGATCAAACCCCTCGCCATAGACGGATGTAGCCTTCGGCTCGTTGTTCCTCCACAGGAACGACCCGCCGTCAAGAGGCTGCAGGAACACAGCCCCGTCGCTTGGCGCGACGAACTCCGCGATGCCAAACAGGGTGTCGCCCCTGTACGAAGTTGACGGAGTGGTGTAGACCACCGCCCATACGCTTCCGGCCTCATCGAGGATCAGGGTCCCGCTCATGGACACGGCCTTGCCGTCTGCCAGTTTGCCTGCCACAACAACCTTGCCCGTCTTGTTCACGGTGAAGGTGAGGTAGCCACTTCCATACGTCTCGTTGCCGGGCAGCGTGGCCGTGTAGTAACCGATGTAGGGGGCAAGAACTGCATCTGCCGTTTTCCACACGTCGCGATAGAGAACGAGCGGTGTTCCGTCAGCTAGGCCGACTGCAACGCCTAGAGCCGACGGAGCTGGAGCGATGGCCTGGGCAATGCGTAGAGTCACCTGCAGTGAGCTCCGGCCGGATTTGGCAACGGCATTGAGGGAGAGTCCCTGCTCCGCATTTCCGCCCGCAGCGAACGACGCTGCGCTGAACGTATAGTTTGTGCCGCCCAACGTCAGTTTGCCCGTTGATTTGCCCTGCGACGACACCGTCATCAGAACTAAACCGCCGCCCTCAATATACCCGTTAAACACGCCCGTCGCCCAGATGGGCAACGCGCCGATCCCTACCATGACGGTCTGCGTCGGTATGCCCGTCGCAGAGATCGCAACGGTAAACGCGCCCGACTTCGTCGGTAAGCCCGTGATCTTTCCGGTGGCCGCGTCATAGTTCAAGCCTTTCGGAAGGTTTTTCACCGTGACATTCGTGGCTCCCGTAAACGCATCCGGCAGCGACATCTCAAACGGCACGCCGATCAGAGTGCTGGTCGCGTGGGCGTCTGGGGGATCGGCCCAGAGCGCCATGAGAAGACTTATCGGCGTACCACTGCCCATCAGCCCGATGCCCGTAACCGTAACGGATTCGCCGGGGTCGAGGGCCAGATCGCCGTTGCCGGTTGCGAGCAGCTTGTTGGCAACGGCGGTGCTGATGTCGAGGTATTCCATGCCGTTGGTGTCGGTGCCGGTCGGAGCGCACAGCCAATTCCCTGCGGTGTGCTGGACCTCAAACCAGATCGGCGGCATGATGGCTTTTGGAGAGTTGATGTTGGCGATCGTCAGAGTGCCAAGGTAGTATCTTTTGCAGGGTTCACAGGCCCAGTCGACGCTCCAAGTCACCAGCGCGGACACATCGATAAAGGAAGGGACGAAAGTGGCGATGACGGTTTTTGCCTCCTCCATCGTCAGGGTCAGCACAGCATTGTTGGTCGCCCCCTCCACGGTGCCGCTCCAGCCCGAGAACTGGTAACCTAAACTAGGCACCGCAGTGATGACGACGGTGGAGCCAGCGATATAGAACCCATTGGTGCTGCCGCCCACTGCGCCGTTTCCGACGGTCGAGGCGTTCAGCAGATAATTGGTGCTCCACAGCCACGTCAGCACCGCGTCGTTGGTCAGCACCATCACCATCGTGTTGACACTGCCCGAGACCGGCTCGTTCCCTGTCATCGTCCATCCCACGTTGACGTACTGAGTGCCGCCGTTGGTCTCGATCGCTGTGATGCCGTTGGTGAGCGTGGCGCCATAGTCGTTGGTGTAGACCACTCCCGTCGGAGGTAAGCCGGCAGGCGGTGTGCCCGTGCCGTGCTCGGAGATGATCGTCAGAGTCAGCTTGGCGTTGCTACAGTCTGCCAGGTTGATGGTGTTGTTGTCTAAGGTCACCGCCGCCGTTCGCGCCAATGCCTGTCCGTCTAGGGTCGCCGAGTTTTCCAGAGTGATGGCCTCCATCGCCATGATGGTGCCTTTGAAGCTCGCGCCCGTTCTGAGAGTTGCGGACGAACCGACCTGCCAGAACACGTGGCATGCCGTTGCCCCATTGATGAGAACGACACGGCTACCGACTTCGGCGATGAGCGTCGAAGCGGACTGGAAAATCCAGACGGCTTCAGGGTCGCCCATGGCATCGAGCGTCAGCGTTCCTGTCAGGCCCAGAGATGCGGGTGCGCCGTTGTCTTTGTAGACGCCCGGCGGGAGCGTAAGTCCGCCCAGTTCGCCCGACACGAGAGCGGATAGGGGGCGCGAAGCGGCATCGTTGTAGGCCGTGGTTAAGTCCGTCTGCCCTTGCAGGGCGACGGCGTCGGCAGCGTGTACCACTCCGTTGACGATAACCGGTATGGCACCTAACGTCACCGAATTTCCCGGGCTGACGCCGACGTTCCCGTTAATCGTTCCGCCGCTTGTTGAGGTGAAAGCGGGGCCGGCTAGAACCGCGAAGGTAGCGGCCGAACCCAGATCGACCGGCAACAGAACCGCCGCCAGCGTACGACACGGCAGCCACGCGGTGACCGCAAGAACGAGGCCTATCAGGATCTGTTTTGCCCTTTTCAGCTCCAGCGTTGGCGAACCGTCGTGAGTAGGCCTCAAGCATGCTTTGCCCCAGCCGGGGACTATCGTCATCGTCGTGTTCATTTGAGACTCCTTTTGTCTGGCGATCGAGTTTCGTTTGATAGAGATACTGTACCTGTACACTCATGTGTTTCTCTATAAGGTGAAACCCTACTTCTTGTGCGGAGAGACGGAGGAGGTCTGCATTCCAATTCGGGTAGGGTTACACCCCATGGTTGGCGGTGTACGCATCGTGCAAGATAGTTCTGTTAAAGAAGACAACAAAACAAAGGAGAGCAGGCTATGAAGAGCAACACCGTAAAAGTTATAGGCATTGTGACCTTGGCTGGAACCTTGGCCGTGGTGGGGTGCGGCAAGAAGTCCAAGCCAGAGCCGCCTAAGGCGCCAGGCGCTGCAGAAAAAGCCGGTGCCGCACTGGATCAGGCCGCCGAGAAGACGTCTGAGGCCGCAAAAACAACGGCAGCGGCCGCAAAGGACGCCGCCGGACAGGCGGTTCAGAAGACCGGTGAGGCCCTTGAGAAAGCCGGCGCAGCGGTGGAAAAGGCCGGCGAGGGCATGCAGAAGTAGGCCGGTGATTCCGACAAGGAGAACGCAATGAAAACGACCGCAGGACTGTGGATCGATCATCGGAAAGCGGTGATTACGATTGTGTCTGACGAAGGGACTCGGGCGCTCGGGATACCCTCGAACGTTGAGAAGCAACCGGGACGGTTTGCGGGTGTCCGCTCGACAACGCCCTTCGAGGCGCAGAAAGTCAAGGCGGACGACCACCTTGAACGGGAGTTTGCGACACATCTAAGCCACTATTACACAAAAGTTCTGGAGGCCATTCGTGGCGCGGAAGCCATTCTGATCTTCGGCCCGGGTGAGGCGAAGGGCGAACTCAAGACGTGTCTCGACCACGCCAAGCTGGGCGGGCGTGTTGTCGCCCTTGAAACGGTCGACAAGATGACAGACCGCCAGATCGCGGCGAAAATCCGCGAGTACTTTCGGCAAGTGGAAGAGAAGCAGCCCAGCAGAGGCGTTTAGCCCGCCGAGGTCTTTGCGGCTGATGCGAGCTGATTCTCCGGGAGACGGACATGTCCGTTGAATTCAAGAACTATTACGATGTTCTCGGCGTCGACAAGAACGCGAGCGGCGAGGACATCAAAAAGGCGTTCCGTGCCTTGGCGCGCAAATATCACCCCGATGTCGCCAGGGACAAAACGGCTGCGGAACCGAAGTTCAAGGAAATCAACGAAGCCAACGAAGTTCTCAGCGACCCCGAGAAAAGGCGAAAGTATGACGAACTCGGAGCGAATTGGGATCGCCCTGAGCGACAGTCGTCACGGCAGGCATACGGCTTCGGCGACGGCGCAGAAGAGGAAGGCGAATTCCGTTTTGACGGCACGGGATTCAGCGATTTCTTCGAGCAGTTCTTCGGGAGTCGCGCGCGTTCTTCCGGCCGCTTCGGGCAGGACCGAACGGATCGAGCGGGTGCCGCGCCTTTTCCCCGGCGCGGCCAAGACGTTGAGGGCGATATTCTGGTGACACTGGACGAGGTTCTGCACGGTTCTACGCGTGCGATCAACTTAATGCGCGTCGATCCGCGCACCGGGCAGGCGTCCAAGCAAACCCTGCTGGTTAAAATCCCTCCCGGAGTGCGGGAATCGCAGCTTGTTCGTCTGGCTGGCAAAGGCCGCGAAGGCGAAGGCGGCGGCGATCCGGGAAATCTCTACCTCCGCGTCACGTATGCCCAACATCCCGACTTCCGCGTACGAGACGCCGTTTTGTATTGCGACATGGAACTGGCTCCCTGGGAAGCGGTGCTCGGCGCCACAGTCCCGATTCAAACGCTCGACGGAACGGCGTCCTTGAAAATCCCTGCGGGCACCTTGGCTGGCCAGTCTTTTCGTCTGCGCGGACAAGGCCTGCCTGCAGGAAATGGCGTGCGGGGTGACTTGTACGCCACGGTGTCTGTGCAGGTTCCCGCGCATCTGACACCCGAAGAAAAAGTCCGCTGGGAACAGTTGTCGGCAATGTCGACGTTCAACCCGAGGCGACCCTCATGAGAAAACATAAAGGTACAGACACATCCCCGTCTCTTGCGTTGGAGTTGTTTCAGCCAAAGCCCAACGTTTTCTACGGCCTCGATGCGGCGGCGCGCCTCGCCTGCGTTCCGCGACGCCACATCTTGATCTATTGCCGCTTCGGTCTCATACGGCCGACCTTCCAGCCGCCGTATGGAGTGATGGAATTCACGGAAGAGGCCGTCTACACCGTGCGTCGAATCGAGTATTTGCGCACCGTTCATGGCCTCGATGTGGCGTGGATCAAAACCATGCTTGAATTGATTGATGAGGTGGAGCGTCTTCGCGCCGAAATTCGCTTCTTGTGTGGCCGATGATTGGCCGACCGCGTCCCGAAATCAACAGACGGCAGCGTGTGAGACGGAATAAACAGGGCATTCGGCGCAGCCTGCGAGATGGACCGCGGAGGTAGGGTTAGACCCCATGGTAGAGCCGTGGCGCAGGGCTTACCATTCTTTTGATTCCGAAACATGGAACCCTCGAAGGGAGTGTGGCAAGCGGAGGTGGCGAATGAACATCCTTTTGGTTTACCCCGAGTTTCCCGACACGTTCTGGAGTTTCAAGTATGCGCTTGAATTTGTAGGCAAGCGCGCGGCGCTGCCGCCATTGGGACTGCTCACCGTCGCTGCCCTGCTGCCCAAGGAGTGGTCGCTGCGCCTCGTGGACACAAACGTGCGCGAGCTGACGGACAAGGACTTGGACTGGGCGGACTGCGCATTCATCAGTGCCATGGTCGTTCAGCGCGAGTCGGCGCGCCGAGCGGTGGATCGGTGCAAGAAGGCGGGGCTCCGGGTTGTTGCCGGCGGTCCTCTGTTCATCGGCGAGTCCGAGCGTTTCGAGGCCGTCGACCACTTTGTTTTGAACGAGGCGGAACTGACCCTTCCTCCGTTTCTTGAGGACTGGGCGAGGGGACGCCCGAAGCGCGTCTACTCGTCAGCCGAGTTTGCCGATTTGCGACAGACGCCCATTCCCCTTTGGAGTCTGCTAGACCTCAAGCGCTATGCCAACATGAGCATTCAGTTTTCGCGCGGCTGCCCGTTCAATTGCGATTTCTGCAACATCACCTCCCTGCTCGGCCACCGTGTGCGCACCAAAACGTCTGCGCAGATCACCGCTGAACTCGACAGCCTGTACGCCTTGGGATGGCGCAGCAACGTATTCTTTGTGGACGACAATTTCATAGGGGATAAGGCGTTTGTGAAAGCCGATCTTCTGCCCGCGCTGATCGAGTGGCGCAAGCATAAGGTTGGGAACACATTTTTCACCGAGGCCTCGATCAATCTGGCGGATGACGTGGCCCTGATGAATCGGATGACCGAGGCCGGCTTTACGGGCGTTTTCATCGGCATCGAAACTCCGGATGAGAACTGCCTGGCCGAGTGCAGCAAAATCCAGAACGGGAACCGCGACTTGGTCGAAGACGTGAGGAGGATCCAGCGAACAGGGCTACAGGTCCAGGGCGGATTCATCGTCGGCTTCGATCACGACCGTCCCTCCATTTTTCAGAGGCAGATCGATTTCATTCAGAAGAGCGGCATCGTGACGGCCATGGTGGGATTGCTGCAGGCCCCGGTTGGCACGAGGCTGTACCTGCGCATGGAGAAGGAGGGACGCCTCCGTGCGGCGCCTTCGGGCGACAATGTGGACGGGACGACAAACATCGTTCCTGCAATGAGTCTGACGGCGCTGAAAGAAGGGTACCGGCGGATTTTGGAAACGATTTATGCCCCGAAGCATTACTACCCGCGCATCAAGACCTTTCTTCGTGAATACCGGGTGCCGCAAGTCAGGGGCCATTTCCAGTTCTCCCATGTCCTCGCGCTCTTGCGCGCGTTTTATTGGCTCGGCATTGTGGGACGGGAACGGTTCCATTTCTGGGCGCTCTTGATTTGGACCCAGTTCCGCCACCCCCGGCTTCTCCCCGACGCGGTCATGCTGGCCATCTATGGCTATCACTTCCGCGCGATCTGCGACAAACACGTGCTGTAACGGGTGCTTAAGCGAGATTTTGTGTGCAGGAGCAGGCCATCCGCGACGCGTCCAACCGCCTGCAGGTTCGCCTTTTCGGTAGGGTTATACCCCATAGCGACGGAAGGGGTGTTGGGGGTATCCTCGCGAACAGACACTTCAGCGAAAGGGCGAGTATGAACAAGAGCAATTCCATCGTGGCGATCTACCCATCGCACACGGCAGCCGAAGAGGCCATCAAAGAGCTCCAACAGGCCGGTTACGATATGAAGACGCTGTCAATCATTGGCCGCGATTATCATACAAGTGAAAACGCTCTAACCACGTGAAGAACTTCATCGGGAGCAGAAGTCAGGAGTCAGAATGAATTCAAATCCCGTGAAGCAATTGGAAGCGCTCGGGCAGTCCATTTGGCTGGACTACATCCGCAGGGACCTGATCGCAGGGGGCGGACTCCGGCGTTTGATTGATGAAGATGGGCTGAGGGGCGTGACCTCGAACCCCGCTATTTTCGAGAAGGCGATCGTGGATAGCCACGATTACGATGCGGACATCCGGGCCATGGCCCTTAAGGGACTTGGCGCGAAAGAAATCTATGAGAGCCTCAGTCAAAGCGATGTCCGTAGTGCGGCGGACGAATTCAAAGTCCTGTACGAAACAACGGACGGCGGCGACGGTTATGTCAGCCTGGAGGTCAATCCACACCTCGCGCACGACACCAATGGCACGATTCAAGAGGCTCGTCGCCTTTGGAATGCTCTGAATCGTCCCAACGTCTTTATTAAGGTTCCCGCCACAGCGGAAGGGCTGCCCGCAATCAAGTATCTGATCGCAGAAGGGATTAACGTCAACGCGACGCTGATCTTTGGGGTGCCTCGCTATAGACAGGTGGCTGAGGCGTACATCGGCGGCATCGAAGCTCGCGTGGCCCAGGGGAAACCGGTGAAGCACGTGGCCTCGGTGGCCAGTTTCTTTGTGAGCCGCATCGACGCGCTCGCCGACTCGCTGCTGGAGCCGTTCGTTTTGCGAGGCGGCAAAGAGGCCGCGCTTGCGCACGACCTGCGCGGATACGTGGCGATCGCCAGCGCAAAAATGGCCTACCAGAGCTACAAGGAACTCTTTGGTTCCATCCGGTTTAACGGTTTGGTAGACGCGGGTGCGCGCGTCCAGCGATTGCTCTGGGCCAGTACGGGCAATAAGAATCCAGACTACGCCGATGTGAAATACGTCGAGGCGCTGATCGGCGCCGAGACGGTCAACACCGTTCCGGTCCAAGCGCTCGATGCCTACCGCGACCACGGCGAACCGAAAGCTCGACTTGAAAGCGGCGTCGACGAAGCGGCCGTCACTTTGAGCCGACTGCGCGCATTGGGGATTGGCATCGATGGTCTCGCGCAGCAACTCGAGGACGAGGGGGCCGCAAAATTCGGCCAGCTTTTCGACAAGCTGATGGAATCCCTGGCGCAGCGGGCGCAGGCCATTGCGAGAGAATCATGAACAAACAAACACAGGTTCGGCAGCCGATATACAGTCTTCTGCCCACGGAAGTCGAGGGACTCGATTCGCTGGCCGAGCTGGCCTTGGATTTGCGCTGGTCATGGAACCATGGCGCCGACGAAATATGGCGTCAACTCGATCCGGCTCTGTGGGAGCTCTCGCAGAGCCCGTGGGCCGTCCTGCAGACAGTTTCGCGGAACCAGCTCGAATGCATGTTGGCAAAACCTGCCTTTCGAAAGCGAGTAGAGGAACTCCTCCGCGCAAAGCGCAGATCCCAGGAGGAGGAGGCGTGGTTTCAGAAATTGCATTCGCACGCGCCCTTGAATTGCGTCGCCTATTTCAGTATGGAATTCATGTTGAGCGAGGCGTTGCCCATCTACTCAGGCGGGCTCGGCAATGTGGCGGGCGATCAGCTCAAAGCCGCCAGCGACTTGGGCGTGCCCGTCGTCGGCGTGGGGCTACTCTACCAGCAAGGCTATTTTCGGCAGGTGATCGACGCGGACGGAGCACAACAGGCCCTCTTTCCCTACAACGATCCAGGACAGTTGCCCGTCACGCCGCTGCGTCATCCGAACGGAGAGTGGCTGCGGCTGGAGATTGCCTTGCCCGGGTACTCGGTCTGGCTGCGCACCTGGCAGGTGCAAGTCGGCAAGGTCAAGCTGTATCTGCTGGACACCAATGATCCCGCGAACCTCCCGGCACACCGCGGGATCACCAGCGAATTGTACGGCGGCGGGCCGGAGTTGCGGCTGAAACAAGAGCTGGTGTTGGGGATCGGTGGCTGGCGCCTGCTCCGCGCGCTCGGCCTGCATCCGGACGTCTGCCACCTGAATGAAGGGCACGCGGCCTTTGTCGTGTTGGAGCGCGCCCGAACCTTCATGGAGGAAACCGGCCAGCCCTTTGAAGTCGCTCGGGCCGTCACGCGGGCGGGGAACCTTTTCACCACCCACACCGCCGTCGTTGACGGTTTTGACCGCTTCGATCCCGCTCTCATCGTGCAATACCTCGGAAAATACGCGGAGAGGAAACTCGGGCTCTCGAGCCCCGCTTTGCTGGCCTTGGGACGCCAGAACCCGAACGACGCATCGGAACGGTTCAACATGGCCTATCTGGCGCTGCGCGGAAGCGGGGCGGTGAACGGCGTTAGCCGACTGCACGGGAAGGTCAGCCGACATCTTTTTGAGCCTCTCTTCCCCGACTGGCCCGCCGAGGATGTGCCCGTCGGGCACGTGACGAACGGAGTTCACATGCCGACGTGGGATTCGGCGGCTGCCGATGCGCTTTGGACAGAGGCGTGTGGCAAGGCCCGCTGGCTGGGAATGACGGAACACATCGAGGAGAAGATCCGCAGAATACCCGACGCCCGACTCTGGCAGTTTCGCATGGACGCCAGCCAGCCGTTGATCGACTACGCACGCCAACGACTGGCCCAACACTATGCTGCCTCAGGTGCCTCACGCGAAACCGTTGAGCAGGCCAGGCATCTTTTCGATTCCCGTGCGCTGACGCTGGGCTTTGCGCGCCGCTTCGCCGCCTACAAACGGCCGAATTTGTTGCTGCACGACCCGGAACGGTTGCTGCGCCTGTTGTCCGACCCGCAGCGTCCGGTTCAGCTCGTCATTGCGGGCAAGGCCCACCCAGCGGACGAGGTGGGGCAGGCCTTGATTAAGGAGTGGATACGGTTCGTTCGACGCCCCGACGTCCGTCCACACGCGATCTTCCTGAGCGACTACGACATGCATCTGACCGAGCATCTCGTGCAGGGCGTGGACGTCTGGCTCAACACGCCGCGACGGCCATGGGAGGCGTGTGGAACGAGCGGCATGAAAGTGCTGGTCAACGGCGGCATCAACCTGTCGGA
>Ga0116170_10003104_pt1 | contig 15645 bp, 14 predicted proteins | sample AD_JPNHW1_MetaG_FD_89797 | JGI IMG/M metagenome (GOLD analysis project Ga0116170, IMG submission 89797) | Active sludge microbial communities of municipal wastewater-treating anaerobic digesters from Japan - AD_JPNHW1_MetaG | ecosystem: Engineered > Bioreactor > Anaerobic > Digestate | place...
AGCGAAATTATCACCAAAAAACTAATAAATTTTACCGGGAAATCAAACTTTTGCTTTTTCATATGCTAGTTCCAATAATTTAAGACAAAGCTGATTAAAATCGATCCCGGAGGCTTTTGCCGCCTTTGGCAGCAGGCTGGTTGAGGTCATCCCGGGAATAGTATTAACCTCTAAAATAAACGGCAATAATTTTTCCGTGAGAATAAAATCTACCCGCGAACATCCGTAACAACCTAAAAGCTTGTGCGCTTTGACCGCCGCACTTTGAATCTTCGCCGCCAGATCTTTCTCTAAAACCGCCGGAACAATATACTGGGTCGAATGATCTTGATATTTTGCTGCAAAATCATAGAATTTACTATGCGGAACAATTTCAATCACCGGTAAAGCCGCCTCCCCTAAAATGCCCACCGTCAGTTCTTTACCGGATAGATATTGCTGAATAATTATGTGCTCATCATATTGAAAAGCCAGCTCCATAGCTTCCGGCAGCTGGTCTGCATTATCGATTAACGAAAGCCCGATACTTGAACCATGATTAGCCGGCTTAACCACCAGGGGAAATCCCAGCTGGTTAATAAATTTCCTGTTTTTTAAATAACTTGTTTTTTCCAAAAATTGGGACTTGGGGACACAAAGCCCGCCTTGAGAAAATATTTTCAAGGAACCGATTTTATCCATGGCTAACCTGCTGGCCTCTACCCCCGAAGCAGTATAGGGCAAATCCAATTCTTCTAAGATGCTTTGGATCGCGCCGTCCTCGCCAAAACGTCCATGCAAAGCGATAAATACACCGTCTAAATTAAATTGCTTTAATAAATCCAGGTTCTCCTGCGGATCTTCGGTAGTAATATCGATAGCCACCGCATCAACTCCGCTAGCGCAAAGCGCCGAAAAAACCGCTTTACCGCTTTTTAAAGAGATCTCCCTTTCCGATGAAGGCCCTCCCATTAAAACACCGATTTTACCAAAATTCTTTATTTCCATATTTTTACCTCTGGCTCCAAATTAATCCTGAATTTTTCTTTCACTCTCTTCTGCACCAGTTTCATTAAAGATAGTACATCTTTGCATTTAGCGCAACCGGTATTTAAAATAAAATTGGCATGCTCTGTGGAAATAACCGCCCGGCCGCTGGCCGCCCCCTTTAATCCGCACAGATCAATTAACCTCCCGGCGGGCCTTGCGCCTGGATTTTTAAAGATGCATCCGGCATTAGGCAAGTGATGTCCTTGGGACTGTTTACGCTGCAAGAGATATTTATTTATCTTGAGGCAGATCTGCCGCCTGGGGGCAGGCTGCAATTTCAATTTAACCGAAATAATGATAAATTTACCTAAATTAGATTTCCGATAAGCGAACTTCAGCTCTTTAGTTGTCAGACGCCTGTACTTTCCGGTATAATCTAATACGCCGACTTCTTTTACTAATTCCCCGATCGATCTACCCCAAGCCCCGGCATTGCCCAATAATGAACCGCCCAAAGTGCCGGGGATACCGGCCAAAAATTCCAGACCGCTTAAATTCTTCTGCTTAGCGAATGAAATTAATTTATTTAATTTTAATCCGCTTCCGGCTTCAATGCAACTGCCGTCAGAGGAACACCGGGTAAAATGCGGGCCGCTTAACCTGATCACTATCCCTTTTAAGCCCCTATCGCTGACTAAAATATTGCTTCCGCCCCCCAAAATAAAAACAGGCATTTTGTTGTGACGGGCAAAAATCAAAACCTGTTGCAAGATTTTAAGGTTTTCCGGCTCAAAAAAATATTCCGCCGCTCCTCCAATCTTAAAACTTGTCAGCTCAGCCAGGTTTATTTTAGTTTTTATTTCTTTATTTAAGTTCTTGGGCCAAAGCATCGCTTACCTTTACAATATCGCCTGCTCCTAAGGTCATAATCAAATCTCCCTCCCGCAGGATACCTAAAATGTGGGAGAGAATTTTTTCTTTAGGCAGATAAATAACTTCTTTCTGCGGACAGGCCTGCTTGATTTTATTTAATAATCCTTGCGCATCTACCCCGGGGATCGGCTGTTCACTCGCCGCGTAAATATCCGTGATAATCAGATAATCCGCCTGATCAAATGCCCCGGCAAAATCATTTAAAAGCAACTGCGTGCGGCTGTAGCGGTGCGGCTGAAAGACCACGACTTTGCGTTGAACTTTTAAGTTAGCAGCCGCCGAAAGCGTGGCTTTAATCTCTGAAGGATGGTGCGCGTAGTCATCGATCACCAGATATTGATCATTACGGAATTTAACTTCCAGCCTGCGGCCGGCCCCTTTATACCCCTGGAGGCTGCTGCGGATATGTTTTAAATCAATCCCCAGCTCGATCCCCAGGGCGATCACACTTAAAGCATTTGAAATATTGTGCTTTCCCCCTAAAGCTAAATGGAACCGGGAAATAAATTTATTATTAAAGTAAACATCAAAATCTGAAAGCAACTGATCAAACATGATATTCTTGGCATAGATATCCGCAGAACTATTCAGCCCGAAAAAAACTTTCCTCCCTTTATAAGAACGCATGACTTCCATAAGATTGGGATCATCAAAACAAGCCAATACACAACCCTCAGGCAGGGTACGCTTAATAAAAAGCCTGAAAGTATCTAATTCATTATTAAAATCATGGTAATAATCTAAATGTTCATGATCGATATTGGTAATAATGGAATACTTGGGGGAATAATTCAAGAACGATCCGTCCGATTCATCGGCTTCGGCGACAAAAAACTCTCCGCTGCCTAAACAAGCATTGGTTTGGATATTATTCAAAATACCCCCGATGGCTACCGTAGGGCAAAGCCCCGCCTGCATCAGCATATAAGAGATCAAAGAAGTAGTGGTTGTCTTGCCGTGGCTACCGGCAACGGTGATCGCGGTTTTTTGCTGCATCAGCTGGGCTAAAGCTTGCGCTCTTTTAACTAAAGGTATGCCCAAAACGCGTGCCTGAACTACTTCCGGGTTATCTTTAGCGATCGCTGAAGAATAAACTACCGCATCCTGGTCAGATATATTTTGCGCGCTATGCCCCAAAAAAATCTTGGCACCCTGGCTGGCCAATTGCTGCGTAATACGGTTTCCATTTAAATCTGATCCGCTTACCCGGAAACCGCTTTTTAACATTAAATGCGCGATCCCGCTCATTCCGATTCCGCCAATGCCTATAAAATGGTAATATTTTTTCATTTTAATATAAATTTCTTCCAGGATTCTTCAAAATCTTGAAGGTTCTTGATCGAATATGTTTTAGAGAGAGCCGCGGTTAAATTACGGCTATCCCGTAAATTCCGGCAGAAATTAACAAAAGCTTCTTTGCCATATTCTGAAACCAAATATTTTACCAGGCTGTAAGATTCAATATAAAATAATCTTACCTTGGCATCATCGGCTGCTCTAATTTCAAAACTGTTTAATGCCTTAAAATCCAGATAATCGCCGGAATTGATCCGCTCAGCTAGATCCGCCTTGATTACTCTAATATCTTTTTCTTGAAAAGAAGCTACTCCTTCATGCAGCCATAAAGGTACCGCCGGATTATTATAGCCCACCATTTCAATAAAAATGATATGCGCTAATTCATGCGGCAGGACATTATGCAAAAATCCCGGGGAACCCACATAGCTCTGGATCAGTTTAGCGTCGATCCTGACTTGCGCTCCGGACCAGCCATACCCCTGCGTGCTTTTAAGATATTCTTCCTGATTATCAAACAAATAGATCTTGGCCCGGTTATCCCAGGTCCAGAAATTAAAACGGTTAAACCCGAAATTTTCAGCGATAGAATCATAGCACTCTTCGGCCTTTTCAACCATTGCGTTAAGTTCACTCTCCGGGGCGTGTTTATAAAAAATGTTAAAGTGCGTACTTTTAACCACTTGCCAAGGTTGGTCCTGCGCGAAAATAACTAAAGGTAGTAATAAAATTACCGCCAGAGCAACAACCCCCCGGATCAATTTAGGCATGCTTTCCTTTTTTTAAATTATACGACCGCTAAAATTTCTTTCGCCAAAGAGCAGGCAGCATTTTCTTCCGGAAATTTCCCATACCCCTGACGCATAGAGTTTAACTTTCCAGGATCAGCTAAAAGTTGCCCCAGTTCAAACTTTAATCTATCCTGCGCTAATTCCTGATCTGAGATGATTAAAGCTCCCCCCGCTTTCTCTAAAACCCGGGCATTAGCTAATTGATGCGCATAAGCAAAGGGATACGGGACTAGTATCGCCGGGATTTTAAATTTCTCCAGCTCCGCAATCGTCGTAGCTCCGGCCCGGCAAATTACCAGATCGGCACTGCTATAGGCGTATTGCATTTGGGGAAAAAATTCAAAAATCCTGCTGGTTAAAGCTAACCCCGCATACCGTTTAGACAACCAGGCATAATCCTGTTTGCCGCTGATATGGATCACCTGCAAATTATCGGCCGGACAATATGCCGATAAAACTTCCAGACAAACAGCATTTAATCTATGCGATCCCTGGCTGCCCCCGGTAACCAGAATAGTAAATTTACCTTCTTTAAACTTAAAAAAATCCAAGGCCGTTTTTTTATCCATGCCGGTTAGATCTCTGCGCAGAGGATTTCCGGTTAAAACAATCTTAGCCGAATCAATATTTAATGTCCTGCGGGTTTGTTCAAAAGATACCGCCACTTTATCGACCAATTTAGCCAGCAATTTATTTGCCCGCCCGCAAATAACATTCTGCTCGTGAATTACCGTTTTGATCCTGAATAACCAGGCCCAAAACATTAAAGCGACGGTATTTAAACTGCCGAACCCCACAGCTACTTCCGGCCGGAATTTTAAAATGATCCGTAAAGACTCCCCGGCGCCCAATAAAAAAAACCATAAACCAGATATATTTTGACGGCTCAAATTAAAGCTGAGATTAGCCGCGTGAATATATTTTAATTCTGCTCCGGAAACCGGAATTTTGTTCTCCCTGGCTTTTTGCGGTAAAACCAAAAGCACTTCCTGCTTGGAATTTTTCAACGCTTCCATCAGGGCAAGCGCCGGAAAAATATGTCCACCGCTGGAACCGGTCGCAATTAAAATACGCATTTTTAAGGATATTCTCCGCAACGGGCGATATTAATTAAAATACCCAGGCTAACCATATCAAAAATCAGCGAAGAACCGCCGTAGCTGATAAAGGGCAAGGGCAAACCTTTAGTCGGAAAAACACCGCAGGAAACGCCGATATTAATAATCGCTTTAAGAGAGATCATTAAAATTAAACCCAGGGACAGATAATACCCGAACCGATCCTGGGCATTCTTAATAATTTTGAGGCCCTGCTGGATAAAAATCATAAACAATAAAATTATCCCCAGGGTTCCCAATAAACCCAATTCTTCTCCGATAATGGAAAAAATAAAATCGGTATGCGCAGCCGGCAGATAAAAAAGTTTCTGCTGAGAATGCCCCAGCCCCCTGCCGAATAAGCCTCCGGAACCGATGGCAATTTGGGATTGAATAATCTGAAAGCCTATACCCTTAGGATCCAGCCAGGGATTTAAAAAAGCTAAAATTCTTGCCCGGCGGTAAGGCACGCTAAAAACTAAAAAATACAACGCCGGTAAACTACAGAGTATCAAGCTTAAAATATACCTGCCCCTGACCCCGGCAATATAGAGCATCAGCATCACCACACTGCCTAAAGCAATAATCGTTCCTAAATCCGGCTGTAAAAGTATAAGCAAAACTACCGCGCCCAGCATACATACTGCGGGGACAAAACCCTCAAGCAGCATTTTAATCTTATCTTCTTTCCGGGCGATAAAATCAGCGATGTAAACAATTAAGGCTAAATTGGCAAATTCGGAAGGCTGGAAGCTAATAAATTTAAACCTAAACCAACGGCGGGCTCCGGAAACTTCCCGGCCCAGCCCGGGAATCAGCACCAGGACCAACAGAAAAAGAGCGATCCAAATCATCAGGTGGGCATATTTTCTGAATAAGCGGTAATCAATCACCATCGCCAAAAACCCCAAGATCAACCCCACAGAAAGAAAAGCTAAATGTCTTTTTAAGAAATAAAAACTATCCCCGTATTTTTCCCAGGCGTAAATACTGGAGGAGCTGTAGATCATAACAATACCAACACACAACAGGACTATCGATATCGTAAGTAAATTGATCCGCGTTTTTCTAACCATGGACTTTTTCCTCTTGGGCTAGATCCAAAACTATTTTTTTAAAAACCCGGCCGCGTTCTTCGTAATCCGTAAACATATCATAGCTTGAGCACATCGGCGATAATAATACCGCATCGCCGGGCTGGGCAAGCCGGTAGGATCGAAACACCGCTTCCTTTAAAGTATCCACCTTATCAATTAAAAAATCCCCCCCGGCCAGATCGGCAGCAATTATATCCCTAGCCTCTCCGATTAAAAATACATGCGAGACCTTTGCTTTAGCCGCCGCCAGGATTACCCGGTAATCAATCCCTTTGTGCCGGCCTCCGGCGATCAAAATTATCGGAGAATTAATATTGCTGATCGCCCAAACCGCCGAATCGGCGGTTGTGGCTTTAGAATCATTAATGAATTTTACCCCTTTTATCTGCGCCACTTCCTCCATGCGATGCTCAATACCCTTAAACTCCGAAAAAATCTTTTGCATTTGAGGAAATTTTATGCCCAAAATCCCGCCCACCGCGGCCACCGCGCTTTGATTCGGGTTGATTCCCTCCTCTTTTGCGAAAAAAACAACTTTTGACCGGGCACCGGAAGCTAAAATAGAATCCTCGGAATTTAAAACCAGAAAATCATTTTTATCCTGGTTCATGAAAATACGCTTTTTAGCATCGGCATATTCATTAATATTATTATAACGATCCAGATGATTGGGGGTCAGGTTCAAAATAACGGCGATCTTAGGCTTAAAATCTTTAATTGTCTCCAGCTGAAAAGAACTCACTTCCAAAACCACAAAATCATCCGGACGCATTGCTTCTACTTCACCGCAAAAAGGATTGCCGATATTACCGCAGACAAAAACTTTTTTACCGGAGGCTTCCAGGACTTTACCGATTAAGGTAGTCACGGTAGTCTTACCGTTGGATCCGGTGACCGCGATAATCTGCGCCGGGCACAAAATGCTGGCGACCTCAATCTCGCTAATCAATATCTTGTTAAATTCCCTGGCCCAGTTAACGCATAGAGAATTCAGGGGCACTCCGGGAGAAATAACCACGACATCCGCACTCAAAATTAAATCCCGGCTATGCCGGCCCAATTCCACCTTAATCTCAGAGGAAGAGAGTTTGCCCGCCGCCTGACGGCTGGAGGCATCATCCTTAAGATCAGTGACACTGACCAAAGCTCCTAATCTATGCAAAAGATTAGCGCAAGCCACCCCTGAACGCGCCAGGCCTACAATAGTAATTTTTTTATTTTTAAAGTATTCGCTGTTACGCATGGAAATAGCTTACCTGATCTTTAAAGTAACCAGGGCAAACAGGGCAAGTAAACCCGCAATGATCCAGAACCTGACAATCACTTTATTCTCAGGCCAATCCAAAAACTGGAAATGGTGGTGCAAAGGGGCAATTTTAAAAATACGTTTTTTAGTAAATTTATAAGAACCGACCTGCAATATAACTGAGAGCGCCTCGACAACAAAAATGCCGCCTACAATTATCAATAACATCTCTTTTTTGATCAATAAAGCTACCGTACCGATCGCTCCGCCTAAAGCCAGCGATCCGACATCTCCCATAAAAATTGTAGCCGGATAGCAATTAAACCATAAAAATCCTAAACCCGCCCCGATGATACTGGCGCAAAAAATAGTCAGCTCTCCTGCCCCTTTAATATAAGGAATAAGCAGGTAATTGCTCAAGTTTACGTTTCCGGAAACATAACAAAGTATGCTAAAAGCAATCGCCACCATCACCACAATCCCAATCGCTAATCCATCCAGACCATCCGTAAGATTAACGGCATTGGAAGAGCCGGCAATCACCAGAATAACAAATAAGATATACAAGCCGTCTAAATCGAAACTAACCCCTTTTAAAAAGGGGATCTCAAGATTCACATTATGCTGATTATAAATAAGGATGGTTCCCAGGATCAGCCCCAGGATAATTTGACTGACTAGCTTTAATTTAGGGGATAAACCGCTGGACTTCTTTTTTACCTGTTTCAAATAATCATCGGCAAAACCGGTCAGTCCCAGCCAAACCGTACTGAATAAAACAATCCAGATACACGAATGGGAAATATCCGACCAGAGCAGCGTAGAAAATATCACCGTACCCAAAATAAGGATCCCGCCCATCGTCGGGGTACTCTGCTTATGTTGATGTAAATCATCCAGCTTTTTGCTGTCGGCTTTATTTATTTTTTCTCCGATCTTTAAGGCTTTTAGTCTGTTAATTAACCAGGGGCCGCAAATCAGGCTAAGCAGGAAAGCGGTTAAAGCCGCCATCGCCGCCCGGAAGGTGATATAACGAAAAACGTTAAAAGCAGAGATAAAATCCCTGAGTGGATAAAGCAGATGATAAAGCATTACGTCCCTAAAACCTCTTCCATTTTCATCGACCGGGAGCCCTTAACCAAAATCAGGTCGCTCTTTTCCGGAGATAGCTTACTAAACAATAAGTCCCTGGCCGCCGAAGCAGTTAAACAGCAAAATATATTTTTAGCCGCAAAACCTTGTTTCCTGGCGGCATCCGCAGTATGCCTGGCTAAATTACCTACGGCAATCAACCGGTCACAAGTATTAGTTATACTCCAAGCGATTTGCCTATGCAATAACTCTTTTTGCTTGCCTAATTCCAGCATATCGCCCATAATCAAAATCTTCCTGCCCTTGCATTTGACGGCGCCTAAAGCCGAAAGCGCCGCTTTTAAAGAAAGCGGGTTAGAATTATAGGTATCATCAATAAACCTCAAGCCTTGCGACTCAACCAGATTAAGCCTGCCTTTAGGGAATTTAAAAGCCGCCAGCCTTAAACGCAACTTAGCATAACTTAATCCAAAGACCCGGCCGACGGCGATCGCGGCCAAAGCATTATAAATATTATAGTCTCCCAGAGTCGTAATTTCAAAATTAAATTTCGCATTAACTTTAAATTCCACTTTCCTGCTGCTTAATTTAAGTCCGGATGCCCGGAAATCACTTTTTTCGTAGATACCATAGCTGAATATATTCCGGCGCCTACCTTTAGCTTTAATTAGATTCTGTAATGATTTATCGTCAGCATTAAGCAGGGCCACCGCCGGCTGGGCCAAATTATCCAGCAGCGTTGTTTTTTCCCGGGTTACTCCTTTTAAATCTTTTAAAAACTCAAGATGGCTGGGGCCGATATTAGTAATTACGCCGATATTGGGCCTGGCGATTTTAGACAAATAATCCACTTCCCCGAAATGATTGGTACCGATCTCCACCACCGCAAAATCATCTTGGCCAGTAAGCTGGATCAAAGTTTGGGGCAGGCCGATCTGGTTATTTTTAGTTCCTTCATTTTTAAGCACCCTGGCATCCTCCGAAAGGATCCACGAGATCATCTCCTTGGTTGTTGTCTTACCGTTAGATCCGGTGACCGCAACCACCGGCGGATTGATTTTCTGTCTCTGGAAACGGGCAAGATCGCCTAAAGCTAAGGTTGTATCCTTGACCTTAACCACCGGTAAAGTTTTCGCAATCGGCATCTTGGGGATATGCTCAACGATCAGGCAATTAGTTTTTGATTTTAAGGCGGTAGCGATAAAATCATGGCCGTCAAAATTCTTACCGCGCAAAGCCAGAAATGCTTCTTTTGCTTTTAGCTTCCGGGAATCGGTAGAAATACCGCTTAATTCAATTTGCCCGCTGCCCTGGATAAGCGCACCCTTAGTGGCTTTGACTATTTCATCAACTTTAAACACTCGCCAACCACCTTTCGATCGCTGAATTTCAATACCTTGTTTTTTAATATTTGATAATCCTCATGCCCTTTACCGGCAATTAACAGACAGTCGCCTTTTCTTATCAAGGACAGGCCCTTACGAATCGCCTCCCGGCGGTTACAAACTAAACAATAATTTTTCTTGCTTATCCTTCGCACAATATCTTTAATAATCTGTCCGGGATCTTCAGAGCGGGGATTATCGCTGGTGATTACCGCAAAATCAGCCAATTCCGTAACCACTTTCCCCATCAGCGGCCGCTTAAGTTTATCCCGCTCTCCGCCGCAGCCGAAGATTACAATAATTTTACCAGCCACCAAAGGCCTTAATGCGCTGATCACATTAAAAAGAGCATCCGGCGTATGCGCATAATCGATAAAAATGTCAAGCCCCCGGGAAGTATTAACCCTTTGCAGGCGGCCGGGGACATCCTTAAATTTTTCAATCGCCCCACGGATATCGCCAAAAGCAATCTTTTCGCTTAACCCCCAAGCGCAGGCGGCCAAAATATTATAAATATTATAGCGCCCCACAAGATTTGTTTTTAACCGCATATTTATCCGGGGGCCGGCTAAAGTAAATTCTGTTTTCTGCATGCCAAACTTAATTTGCTTAGCCATCAAGTCTGACTTATTTTCTATCCCATAAGTTAAAACCCGGCCCGGAGTCAGGCGCTTGAGCCGGCGGCTATACCGATCATCATTATTAATAATTGCCCAGGCTTGCGGGGCCAAGTTTGAAAAAAGCTTAGCTTTGGCCAGAAAATAATTCTGCAAATTCTTATGATAATCCAGATGATCTTGGGTAAGGTTAGTAAAAATCGCCTGTCTAAAATCAATCCCGGCGGCCCGGTCCTGGTCTAAGGCGTGAGAAGAAACTTCCATCGCGCAGTATTTTACTTTTTGATCACACATTCTTTTGAGTAAACTTTGTAGCAGGCCGGCTCCGGGAGTAGTATTTTTAGCAATTATCGTTTTGCCCTTAAAACGATAATTGATTGTGCCGATCACTCCGCAGGCGCATCCGGCTTCATTAGCCATTGCCTCAATTAAATATGAAATCGTGGTTTTGCCGTTAGTACCGGTGATGCCGGCAACTTTAATTTTTTCGGAAGGCGCTCCGTAAAACTCATGCGCAGCTTGCGCATAAAATTTACGGCAATCATCAACCGCCAGCCACCTGGCTGTTGCGGGAATTTTGATTTGCGGCAGTTTTTTCTCAACCACCACAATACTGGCGCCTTTGGCCAGCGCTTCTTTTATATAAAGATTGCCGTCTTTACGGCTGCCTTTGATCGCCACAAAGAGAAAGCCTTTTTTTACTTCTTTGGAATTTGAAGTTATACCTTTAATGCTTAAGCCTGCGGTTTTCATTGCGCGATCGCTTCCATAGGTATTTGATTTCCTTTTAAATAGCGGATAGCATCACTAGCAACTTTTTGGAATACCGGAGCAGCCACCACCCCGCCGAAATAATACGGATGCGGCTCATCCACGGTCACGACAATTGTTAATAAAGGATCCTCGGCCGGTGAAAAACCGATAAAAGAAGCCACAAATTTATTATGCGAATAAGTGCCGTTAGGCTCGAGCTTTTGTGCGGTACCGGTTTTGCCGGCAGCGCTAAAGCCCAAAACCTTGCCTAATCTTCCCGTCCCTTCTTCAATAACTCCGGTAAGGATCTTTTTAATACGCAAGGCCGTATCCACAGAAATGACTTTACGGATCAAGACCGGCTTATTTTGTTTAATGATCCGGCCCTGAACATCACGCACAGAATCAATAATATAAGGTTTCATTAATTGCCCGCCGTTAGCAATTACGGAAATCGCGCTGGCTAATTGCAAAGCCGTTACTCCTACTTCCTGGCCGATCGGTATGCAGGTAATTGAAGTCTTAGACCAAAGGCGTACCGGGCTGATCATGCCGGATATCTCTCCATTAAGATCAATCCCTAATTTAGATCCGAAACCAAAAGCCCTGACGTATCGATAAACCGTATCCGGGCCTAGAAGCTGAGCCACCTTAACTGTGCCGATATTGCTAGATTCTTCAATAACCTGCCTAAAGGTAAGCAGCCCATGCGAGGTATGGTCATGCAGGATACGCCCGCCTACCCGGTAAGCGCCATTTTCACAGAAAAATACATCCTCTTCCGTAACCTTCCTTTCTTCAAGGGCAGCCGAGGCAGTAACGATTTTGAATACCGAACCCGGCTCGAATAAATCACAGATCGCCCGGTTACGCATAGCATCCTTACTGATATTAGAATGATCGTTTAGATCATAGGTCGGCCGGTTAGCCATCGCTAAAATCCTGCCCGTATGAGGATCCATTACCACGATACTGGCGCCTTTAGCATGGAATTTTTTGAAAGCGTTGTCTAATTCCCTTTCGGCGATATATTGGATGACCTCATCAATAGTCAGGACTAAATCTAAACCATCCTGCGGGGCAACCATTTTTTCCCCAACATCCAGCTTTTTTAATCGTGCATCGCGCAAAAAAATCGCCCAGCCGGGAACCCCTCTTAAATAATTATCAAAGCCGCGCTCAACACCTTCTAATCCTATATTATCCATGCCGCTGAAACCAATAATGTGGCTGCCCAGATAACTATTGGGATAGATACGCTTGGTTTCCTTCATAAATCCCAGCCCTTTGATATTTAATTTCTTGATCGCTTGAGATTTCTCCGGAGTAAGTTTACGCGCCAGCCAGATAAATGACTTTTTACGGTTTAATCGATCCTGAAGGTAACTACGCCCCAGGCCAAGGATAGGCTGTAACTGATCAATTACCAACTCTTTAGATTTAATAACATTGGGCACCGCATACAGAGAATCCATGGACATATTAAATGCCTGGGCTTTAAGGTTACAATCGTAGATGGTCCCGCGGCGCGGCTCAAGCTCGACTAGCTGGTTATGTTGTTTTTTAGCGATTGAGGTAAGGTAATCCGATCGGAAGAACTGAATAAAAAAAAGACGGCCTACGCAAAGCAGGAGAAAAATAAAAAAAATCAAAAATACCGCCTCGCATCTTCGGCGATAATTACTGATATACACTATTTTCCTTTAGGAGTAATAAATATTAGGGGTTAATTGTCTTAGCCTGAGCTTCACGCTTCAAACTAAAAATGCGCGCTAACAATCCTTCCCGGGCCGGATTTTGCTGTGCTAATTGCAAACCTTCACGGGAAGAAACAAATTTAACAAAACGGTAATTATCCGGCATTTGAAAATCATTGCTCCCATTAATCCGGGCGCCGATCCTTACCAAAGAAGAACTCTTATTGATATTATATCTTAATGCCGTATTCTTATCCAGTAATTCTGTGAAAACAGCCTGTTTCTTCTGCCCCAAATAAGCCAGGCGGAAGATCTCGCTTTGCTGATAAACATAAAGCACGGAAAATGAGGTGATGAATACAACTGCGGAAAAAAACTTGGTCAGCTTCATATAATTTTATATCCTTTCAGCAACCCTAAACTTAGAGCTGCGACTAGAAGGGTTAGTTTCTATCTCAGCGGCTCCGGGAGTCAAGGGCTTAGCTGTAATAATATCGATTAATCCGTCGGCTTTCAGCGCGCGGAAAGTATGCTTAATTACGCGATCTTCCAAAGAATGAAATGAAATAACACATATTCTAGCGGGCTTTCTTAAAATATCAACAGCTTTCTTAATTGTGCTTTCTAAAATTTCCAGTTCGCGGTTCACAGCAATCCGCACCGCTTGAAAAGTACGCGTAGCCGGATGGATCCGGTAAAAACTCCTGCGGTAACGGTGCGGGATAGCCCGCATCACTAAGTTCGCCAGCTGTTTAGTAGTCGCGATCGGTTCATTCCGGCGTTCCTGCACTAATAAATGCGCGATCCGGTTATGCCAACGTTCCTCTCCAAAATTCCAAAGCATTTGGGAGATCTCGTTTTCATTAAGATTGTTTACTAAATCATACGCGCAGATATAACTATTTTTATCTAAACGCATATCTAGCGGCCCCTCCTCCTGAAAACTAAAACCCCGCTGCGGATCCCGCAACTGATACGTGGAAATGCCTAAATCAAAAACAATTCCGTCAACCTTTTCAATTCCCAGCTTTCCTAGAACCTGATCCAAGTCTGCGAAATTGGCATGCACGAATTCCACATTATCTTTATACGACGCCAGTCTTTGGCGGCAAATATTTAAAGAATTTTCATCACGGTCGATTCCCACCAATCTGCCTCCCGGAGTAATTCTTTTTAATATCTCCAATGAATGCCCGCCAGTCCCTAAAGTAGCGTCCACGATCGTCTGACCGGGCGCAAGCTTTAAATATTCCAGGACTTCCTGCAGCATCACCGGTACATGCAACTTCTCATCTAACATCATACGTCCATTAATTTTTCCGCGATTTCTTCAAAAGACTGACGGCTGTTGGCGTAAAAATCATACCATAAATTTTTTGACCAAATCTCAATCCGGTTGGAAACACCAACGATCATCACATCTTTTTTAATATCGGCAAAATCTTTTAAATATTGCGGCAGGAGTATCCGGCCCTGTTTATCCGGATTAACATCCACTGCCCCGCTAAAAAGCAGCCGGTTAAAAGTACGCGACTGCTGTTTAGTAAATGACATAGTTTTGAATTTATTCTCCTGAGAACGCCACTCCTCTTCAGAAAACATAAAGAGACATTTATCCAGGCCCCGGGTAACAAAGAATTTTTCCACGAATTGATTTTTCGCAACTTCGCGGAATTTAGCCGGCAAGATTAAACGGCCCTTACGATCAATGGAATGCTCGAACTCACCGTAGAACATTTTTTCCTTCTCTCCACTTTACTCCACTTTTATCCACTTATGTACAAAGTATAGAGAAAATCCCTTCTTTTGTCAAGAAAAAATTTACCTAAATAGCGTAAATACAATCAATTGTGGATTAAACCCTTAAAATTTCTAGATATTGTGGTATTAACTGGGGAGATTAAAGAAGATTGCGACAGGAAATTATATCTTTCTGAATCTGCCTGGATAAATGCTTCAAATTGGGGAATTTCTGATCTTGACGGATTAATTTTATAAACTGAATTTCCAGAACCTCCCCATAAATATTTTTACGAAAATCAAAAATATGCACTTCTATGCGCAGAGGTTTAGACTTAAGCGACAAAGTCGGCCTTTTACCGATATAGCAGACGCCGTTATATTTCTTTCCTGAAAATAGTATTTTTACGGCATAAATACCCGCCGGCGGAATAATTTCATGATGCGGCTTGATATTAGCCGTTGGAAAACCTAACAATCTGCCTAATTTAGAGCCTTTGATCACCGTGCCCAAAACACTGACCCGGCGGCCGAGGAGTCTTTGAGCTTTTTTAATCTGAGAATTTCTGATTAATTTTCTGATCGCAGTACTGCTGACGATTACTCCGGAAGATTTGATAACATTAAAAATCTTGATCCCAAAATTATATTTTTTAGCACTTTCTCTTAACAGCTTATAGTCACCCCGGGCGAGATAACCGAAATGATAATTTTTACCGACGTAAACAAAACTTACCCCGATTTTTTTAACCAGAATTTTAGAGATAAAATCCTGGGCGCTGATTTTAGCAAAAGGCCGGCTGAATTTAATCACGATGCAAACTTCCACCCCTGCTTCAGCAATTAATCTTAAGCGATGTTCCAAAGAATAGAGGCTGGCTTTACCCTGCGGATGCGGGAAAAAAGTTACCACCAGGCTCGTGCCTTTTATC